>Ga0209737_10001341_pt1 | contig 17852 bp, 24 predicted proteins | sample TergutCu122P3_FD_187284 | JGI IMG/M metagenome (GOLD analysis project Ga0209737, IMG submission 187284) | Cubitermes ugandensis P3 segment gut microbial communities from Kakamega Forest, Kenya - Cu122 P3 (SPAdes) (version 2) | ecosystem: Host-associated > Arthropoda: Insects > Digestive system...
CGTTCATGAGGGCGCGACGATTGGCCAAAAGGGACGATCTATCCGAGCGGGAAAGGCGGTGCTTCGAGAATCCATGCGAGCCGCACCTTTCCGCGCTGAACGAGATCGAGAGATTGGTGCCGGGGCTGGAATTGATCGTCAGCTCAACCTGGCGAAGCGAGATGACCTATACTGGGTGGAGTAGATTCTTCGCCACCCTTGGGATCGAGGCGCCGGTTACGGGAAAAACGCCGATACTGCAAACGGAGCGCGGCGGCGAGATCGCGGCGTACCTTATAGAGGAATACGCGCACGAGTTGAAAAGAACGTTCGACGGCAAATCGGTGGACCCGATCGCGGGCTTCGCCGTTATAGACGACGATTTCGACCCGGCGTTCGAGTGGATAGCCGAGCACTGGGTGCTGATTCCGAACGAGGATGGGCTGACCGGCTCGTCGGTTAAGGGCGTCGTCGAGACGCTGATGAAAAAAATCAAATGGCCGGTACGGCCTCGATCGCGGCATGATATTCCATTGCCGCGCGGCGTCCCGGGTCGATCGATATAGGATGGAGGAAAATATGCTTTGTGGTTTTAGGGAAAATTGCTTCGAAAATGGCGAGGAGCAATGGGGGCACATGGGCGGCGTGCTTTGTAAGCACGCCAGCGAGAAGCACGACGAGAGAACGTCGAGTCAAATCGGGGCGTGCGGTAAAACGGGCGAGCCCGTCGAGGCGTACACGACGCAAAGGGAATACGACGCATTAAAGAGATAAACATTGGAGAGGTGGCCGAGCCCGGTTTATGGCACTCGTCTCGAAAACGAGAGGGCGTGGAAACGCTCCCTGGGTTCAAATCCCAGTCTCTCCGAAACTAAATTACATGAAATACTCATCCCTTTTCGAGGCAACGCTTGGAACGCACATGCCGCGGTCGGCATCCGGTAGGATAAACGCCGACGGCACACCCGCGTATTCCTCCGCCGAGAGGGAGCGCGAGGACAAGCGCCGCGCGGCGGAGGTGGAAAAAAGAATCATTCTCAACATTATGGACGGATTTAATTTCGGCGACTTTAAAACCGACGAGGACGCGATGGCGTACCTCACGGAAACGGAGCGAATGACCGAGGATAGGGCGCTGGCCTTATTGAATAAAGCCAAGGCGAAGCGTGCGCGGCTCGGGCGGGGATAACATCATAATTCCGTTATCCCTTAAAAAAAGACGGCGCTTCGTCGACCTGGGTCCATCGTTCGTCTACGACGTCTTGTCGTACGACCACGTGAGGCATGAGTACACGCTGAAATGCGAGGCGACCGGCGTTATCAAAAAAATAGACAAGGACAGATTCTGCGAGCTTATGATGGAGCAAAAAGCAAGGGAGGGTTTAAGGTGAACCTTCTATTCGTCGACCTGGACGACACCCTATTAAAATCCGACCCCAACTTGGTTCACATAAGAAAGAAGGTGAACGACGGCGACTGGGAGGAGCTCAGCACGGAGGACTTCGCCAAGGATAAAATGAAGGGAAAACCCGGCGTCGAGTACGACCTTTCCGACTTTTTCGACGAGGAAAAGATGTACGACTCCATAATAACGGCGACGCCGATAATCGAGAATTTAAAGACGATGGATCGATACGTATCCAAGGGATTTAAGGTCGCCTTCCTTACCGCGCGGGCCACCGAGGACGCCATTCGGCGAGCCATTAAGCAATGGCTTAAGGTGCGCGACGAGCTCGGCAATCTAAAGGACATCGGCGGCTACTTTTCCGACGACTTCAGCGCGGCGGTCAACGACGCGAAGTACAGCAAGGTATTCGGCGGGCTTAAGGATTTCGAGAGGAAGGCCGAGGTTATAAAAAAGGCGGCGAGTCAGTGCGAGCGCGTGGTGTTCATGGACGACGACGCGAATAATCTAAAATCGGTTCGAGGCCTCGGCCTTAAAAACGTTAAGGTCATCGAGGCAAAATAAAAAGCCGCTCGATGAGCGGCTTCCTTTTTAAGCAATGATTTTTATCTTTCCCATTTAAGGTCGACGTCGAGCGGGTTTTCCGCGTACTGCGGCGCGTCGTAGTCCATAAAGTTGAATGTGACCGCAAGGTCGATCGTTCCCGGGTCGGCCGTTGAGAAATCGGCGCCGGTTACTTTTTCAACCCAGACGTTGTAAAAAGCCCAGCCGGCAAGGCCGTTGAACTCGCTCGCGGTGGTTAATTCGCCGCTGCCCTCTTTGAAGATCGTATTGGCCGTCGTCGGTGCGAAGTAGGCGCCGCTTATCGTGGCGACCTCTATCTTGCCGAAGAACTGGGCCGCGTTGGAAACGCCGCCGTTTACCGGGTCGACGACCGCGGCATGCCACGCCGTAAACCTCTTTCTGAGGTTGAACGCCGCGTCCTCTCGGAACGTGATGTCGAAGAAGCGATCCATTTGTATCTCGGTCTGCGGCCTTTTGATGGAGATGCCGTGGTATTTTATCTCGTACGTCCCAACGGTTACGTCGGGAATTTTAAAGCTCGATGCCCTTACCGTGATCGGGTATCCGCTGAATGGCTCCGCCGATGGTTTGCCCGAGGTATCCGGAAAGTAAATCCGGATGTCGTACATATTTTTCATCAGGTCGGCGCCGGAATTTACCAAGCCCCTGATCGTCTTCGTTCGTAAGTTCGTGTTATAAGCCATATCCAGCCTTTCTCCTTATCTTGTATATTTAGTAGCGATGTCTTCGTAAATTAGTAGAGTTGACGGCTCGGCCCCGGCGCTAATTACCATGGCCGTCGTCAGCGCCGAGGAACTCAGGCAACCATTACCGAACCCGCAGCAAACGAAAGCGATCGATAAAGCTTCCAGGGCGCCAATACGTTATGGCCTTTCCGGAAAAGCCCGCGCCCCATCGGAGTTTTGGTCCTCAATGGGCGATGCGGCGAAGGCGCTTCTTATGGAAACGGCGAAGAAAATTAAAAATTTATACTCCCTCGAGGAAGCGAAAAAAAATATAGCCCTTACGATGAAAAAGCTCGAGGATATTAAAAATACCAGGGATTGGAGCCCGCCGGGTTCGAATTACGGCGGCCTGGCGATTTATAATGGCACCAGGAAAGTGAGAGAATACTCGGACTCATCGGCCGCCGCCGCGAATAAACAAGAGCTCGATTCCTTTCTTATTGAATACTGGGAAAGCATGCCAAAAGGCGAGTTTGCGCTCGAAAAGGACTCGGACGATACAACCGAGTACAATAGCGTTACGTGGTATCCATGGTACGCGGAGATATTGCAGGAATTGGTTGAAAAGTATAATAATACAAAAGCCGACAAAAAGCTCGAGCGAGACCTCGCCAAGCAATTGCGCATGGTGAAACCCGATAGACAATTAAAAAAAGCGATTAAAAAACCCGAAAAATTGGCCATCGAAAGACATGCCGAGCGCGATAGATTACGATTGCTCGATAAGGGCGAGGCTAAAAAGCTCGACGACCTATTAAAAAAATACGAGAAATTACAGGAAAAATTCGCGGTCGCACCTCGGGCCGATGACTTACTTAAAAAATACGAGGAATTACAGGAAGAGTTCGCGGTCGAGTCTCGGGCATATAATTTACTTAGAAAATACGAGGAATGGATCGACGCCCTAAGCAATGGCGGTAAGAAGCGGCCAATCGAGGAAATGGCGCCCGGAACGCATTGGATTCGAAAACCGGGCGAATCGTGGGACGATGTATTTGAGCGAAATGCCAATGAACTTCGGGAATGGACACTCGATTTCTGGGGTGCCGGCAACCACTTCGAGGCGCTGGGCGAATTTAATCAATTTGATGCTATATTCGAGTATCGTAACGACCCGACGTGGATCGATAGACCACCCGGCGGCGAGTACGTCGACGAGCACGCGTGGCGAAGGGCAAAAAGTGCGGAAGACGCATTGATGATCAATCGCGCCGCGCTAGCCGTTTTCTACGCCGAGGCCGCTAGGAACGCGGCACCGGGGAATCAAGCATATTTTGCCGAGTTAAATGCAGCCATGATCGAGGCGTTGAGTCATAAACCCAGCCCAATGCCGGATCAAATATACAGCGTCTGGACCGATGAGGCGCAGGAATACTTAACGCAAGTCGACCTATATAGGTTGACGCCGGAGTCGTACGACCCGTTGCCACTACCAATGTCACAACCGGAGACGCCGTTCGACCCGAGCAATTATTTCGGCGCGTCGAGGGATAAGTTAACGTACGCCAACGAGAGAAGAAGATTCTCAATGAACCCGATTGAGGCGATGATACACTCCGGCCCGGATTGGATGAGCAATAAATTCGATTGTTTTTTTGTGTTCGTGCCGAATGGTAAATCCAAACCGGAGGACGATTTCGATGGTTTCGATAAATTGCGCATACCGGAATGGGCGACGCCGTACGAAAGATTTTTACTCAACCACCGCGGCTTCGCCGTGAGGGTCGGCGAGGTGGCCATCCCGTTTATGTACAACGGCGATTTTTCGCTGCCGTTTCTCGAGACGCAAATAAATAAAATTAAATCGACGAAGGTATTAAAAACGGATAGTCACTTTACGTTCAGGCTGGATGAAAACTTGGTGTGGCTCGACCATATACAAATGCTCGCAGGCAGACTCAACGTCCTTGACGACCACGTGTTTCAGTCTAGGCGCGGAAGCCCTAACTCGTACGTAAAATCGGCCATAGCGTCCGGAGCCCTGGGCACCGCAGAAACGATAACGACCGACGCCTATAGAAAATTATTTCGAACGATAGCCGCGTCGTGGTCTACCGCGGCGGTAAGGGAAACGGCCGAGAAGGACGCGATTAGATCCTTTGACTTATGTCTTATAGTAAAAATGCAGCATTTGTCGTCGTTCATAAATACCTACTCGCAGCAAAAAATGCTCCCGTATTTTGTGTTCGAGAATATAAAAATTCTCGGAACGGGCGATGCTATAACGTACGATTCATCGAGCCCCGGTCAAAAAGAAATCACCGTGCCATTTATTTTTAGACGATGTTATCAAATATCGCCGGGAGTCGGAAACGTGCAGTACGACGGAACGCCGGGTCATCGAGACGCGTGGGAAAAAACCACCAATCAGTTGGAGAGGTCGAATATACCGCTCGTCGCCCAGCGCGGATTGCCACGAAGTGAAAGGCTTAAAAGAACCTTTATACCGACGTATTTTTCCGTCGCCTCGTCGCTTTTCTGGAATTCCAAGGAGGGACCAAGGGACTCGGTCGGCGCGTCGATGGCGATGATCGACTCGGATAAAGCCTCGATTAAAGGATGGTTGGCGTAATGGGTATAAATGGAGTTGACGCGATCGCCGTGGCATTGACGGAAAATCTCGCCAGGGAATGGAGCAAGGATCTTAATAAACCAATTAAATACCAGACCTTATTAAAAAAAATATTGGCGATTCTAAATTCCGAAAAATTCGACGATCCGGATTGGTTCACCGATCCACCGGAAAATCCCGATGATTTTAGCGTTACCCCGGCCGACTGGAAAAAAGTTATGTCGTTCATCAAGACCGAGAAAAAGAAAAGCGGCGTCGCGGATGATTGGGCGGAATTTTCCAGGCTTATGGGCGGCGTCGAGGACCCGATGTGGGAAAAAATCTGGAGGAGATACTACAACGCATCGCCCGGTCGCGTATATAGGGATCGCAATAAAGCCCTCGCCACGCCGAAAGGTAGAACCCCGGCGGATCGATCCCCGATCCAAATGCTTGAGGATGAAGAGCTCGAAGAAGTTCTTGAGGAAAACGAACTAAAAGAAGACGAGATTGACGTCGTCGACGAGGTGATGGACCCAAATGAAATCAATAATGAAGAAGTCGTCGACGAGATTGAGACGATAAATCTGAATGAAATCGATGAAGAAGAAGAAGAAGAAGACGAGATTGAACCGATGGACGAGTGGTTCGTGCGCGATCCAGACGAGGATAAGGATTGGTTAAAAATGCCCGAGCCGATCCTCGATGAAGAGGAGGCCTCAAAAAAATTAGAGTACGCGGATAATAATCCGTTAATCGTAATCGACGATGAAAAAGCGGCGGAAAACTTAGAGGACGTCCCGAACGAGCCGGAGGAGCCGATGGATATATCGTCGATGGACGACGTAGATAAAGCCGTCAATCGCCCGCGCATCAACGTCGATGAAAACGAGGTTGAGATCGAGTCGCCGGAATTGCTCAAATCGGCAATTCGATTCGAGGACGTCACGCCGTATTATATGGCCGTATTTTCCAAATTAAGACCGGAATCGATGGGAACGCTGATCGCGATCGGCGACGAGACCGATAAAAGTAAAACGCTATTCGAATTTAGACAATCGCAGGGTGGACAAGTTACTCAGCTCGACCTAGACCACGCGAAAAGAAATCCATTGACAACGTCCGAGGTTGAGGGGTACGCCGCTCAATTTCTTAATAGGAGAGCCAGCGCCATAGAGATGATGATGAATAGCGGCGCCGATTTTCAGCAAAACGCGTTCGATTGCTATTTAATGTGTACGCCGAAATTCACGCCCGAGCAAATCAAGCGCGGCGAGATAAGCGACAACGAGCCGATGGTCGATTTCTTCGACGAATTTTATAAAAACAACGTCGTCTTCGGAAGGGACATGAGTCAAATGAAGATGATGGGCGACGGCGCGGCCTTCGCCGTAAGGGTAAAATCGATAGGTGTGCCGCAGCCGGTAAGCGATACGTTCGAGGTGCCGTTTCTTTTCGATAAGGTTAAAAAAGTAAGGAGCAAGGTTAACTTCGAGCGCAAGGCCGAGATATCGCTGCGCATGGACGAGCCGCTTTACTTCGCGACATTTATCAATCTTATATCCAATAACAACAATCTCTCGCTCGAGTTCGGCCTCAGACCGTCGCTCTTTACGCCGTTCACGACGACGAATACGTTCGTCGATAAACTGCACAATAAGGCGATACGCGTCGACATGTACGTCGCCCACGTTTCGCTGATGCGAAGCGCATGGAAGGAGCGGGCGCAATCGTACCCGGGCGGGCGCGAGGACACCTTCGGGGCGGCGAATAGGGTGAAAACGCTTTCCGGGCTCGAGGCCCAGGAATTACCGATGTGGTGCTTCGAGGACGTGAATTTTATCGGGATGACCTCGGAGGTCGTGTTCAAGCGGGACTCGGCCGACACGATGGACGGCGCGTTCCCGTTCGTTTTTAGAAGATTGTATAAGATAGATTTCCAATTAAAGGAACCGGGTCTTCACACCTGGCGATACGCGGCGAAGCCGCTTGGCTTACCGACGACGCAGGCGAGGCTCAACGATCAAAGATACTGGTACGATAATTTCTAAACTTCCAGACCGATCTTCCAACTTTTGTATTCCTCGACGACGTCCCTGAGCAACTCGTAATGGCGCTCGTAAATGTGCAGCGAGCCGGCGTTCCAGTGAATCAATCCGGGCTCGAGGTTTATTCCATTCTCGGATAGCCTCGACATAAATCGTAAATAGACGTGGTAGTGCCACGCGAAGTCGTTGATGAGGCCGAAAATGGCGTCGTTCGATCGCATGTATACGATGTACTCGAGCCTTCCATCCCTGATGAAGTGCTGGGTTGCGTACGTGCAAATGAAGTCGTGATCGGCGTGAACGCCGTCGTTCCACTCGACCTGTATCGACGGCCGAGTATAGATGCAAACGGATTGCCGACCATTCGGGCTATCGATCAATTGTCGCAGCGCGTGGTCGAATTGCGAGTAATTCTCGTCGGATAATACGCACCAGCCATAGTTGGAGTTGACGCGCCCGGCGTCCTTCGTCGCCACCCTCGACCAAATTTCCACGTCGTCCACGTGGTCCTTAATCGACAGGCTCTGCGAGAGGTACCAGTTCAATTCCTTTTGTATGTATTTTTGCGGCGCGTTTTTCTTCGTGCCGAGGTTGATGTACTTATCGGTCGGCTCGAATTTTAAGTGAGCGTCGATGAGCTCCACCGTGCCGTTGACGAATTCCCTCCGCTGATATTTTTCGTAAAGCGGAATGAAGGCTTTTTCGATCAGTTCCATGGAATTGTGGTTGTATATTGGCATTTGCATGCTTAAAGATTAACGCCAGCTTTTGTTCGCCTTAAAAAAGAAGGTGCACCCATCGATCTCGGTCTCGACGAAGCCGAATTTTTTATAGTAGTCGACCACGCCGTCGTCGTGAGCAATCAGCGTGACGCCGCGAAGGCGAAGGGCATTGCACGCGGCCTCGGTGAATGCGATAACCTGCGTACCCAGGAATTTACCGCGATGCTCGGGCATAATCTCGAGCGAGAAGAGGTGCACGGTATCCTCCATAAAATGATCGAACCAAAGACAATACGCGCCTATCACCTCCGAGCCGGTGTCTATTTTAAACCAAAATGAATTCGGCCCGACGGAGTCGGTGCATTTTGAGTATAACTCGTGGGTGAGCGGTAATTTTTCGCGGGCTTCAGCGATGAAGTCGACGATTCGAGATCGCTCTATTAGTTCGAATTTCATGATATGGATTTAGTATAACCGGCGAGCGATCGACTCGGCTTAGTCCGATGCTCGCCGATTACTTCGATTACGCCGCGATCAATGGGATGTTGCGCTTCTCGTCGAGGCGCTTCGTCTCCTCGGTCGGGTTGATGACGATGGTGAGAAGCCCGTGCTCGAGCTTCGCGTTGACCTTCGTGAGGTCGTACTGGCGCGGGATGGTATAGGTGGTTTTCAGCGTCGTGAAGCCCTTAATCCCGGCCTGCAATTTGTACCAGCCGTCCTTCGGGTCGGCCTCGCCCTCTTTAAGCGAGCGATCGACGTCGAGGACGAGCGTTCGCCCCTCGAGGTCGAGCTTGACCTGGTCCTGGTTTACCCCGGCGAGGGCGACCTCGATCACGAGGTCCTTGCTTGGGGTTACGTAGACGTCGGCCGGCGGGAACGAGCCCGCGGAAAGTTCCCTGATTTGCCTTGGGGCTTGGTTGAGACCGTACATGTCCTCGATAACTTTGATTGGGTTGAATCCGGCGAAGAGGTCGTCGAATACGTCGTAAATGGTGTTTGTCCTTCTCATCGTTTTTCTCCTTACGATAGATTTTATTTTTATGAGCACGTCGTATCGAAAGCCGTCGATCACGTCGTCCCATTTTTACAATTAGTACTTTTTACCCGAAAAGAAAAGCCCTCGCTCGGCGACGCGCGGTCGATCAAGGAATAATTTTAATGTTATCGATTTGACTCTTTACAACTTTACCGGGCGGCCCTAACGGCTCTGGATGTTTTTACAGCTTTACGTCTATGTTCCAGTCCGTTTCGGTTTTAGGCCCGACGGTTGAAGTACCACGACTTCACGCCTGATTTTCATCCGATGTGGATGTAAACTTGGTCGATCCGCTCGATCGATGCTAAGCTTCATGTATGTAGAGCGTCGCCTCGCTTGGGCTTAATTACTAACCTGTCAATTCGTCGAGCGCCGCCTCGATTTCCTCGGCCAGCGACTCATGCAGCTCGAATTTTAACGCCGCGTTTTTCTCGGACAGCTTCGTCTCGAGCGAAAACTTTGTATTCTTTAATTGCTGCAGGTGTTCCGCCAGGGCCGACGCGTTAAGATCCGTCGCGTACTCGACCCGCGTGTTCTCGCCGGTGGCGTGGTTCACCTCGAACCCGACGCTTTTAAATCTATTGGCGTCGTCCAGCACGTTGTCGAGGAAATTTATTTGATCCCCGATTGTATTCAGCGCAAGGTTAACTTCCTGGGCGCCGCTGGTAAAGTTGGCTTTATTGATCTCGACGTTGAACCGCCCGAGAATGTTCATCACTCTCATGGAGGCGTCGATTAAATTCGTCGCCGACCTGCCGAGCGATTGCTCATCGCGGCGCCCAAAATCCACCCGCCAAATTTTTTCGGCGCGGGCGTATAGGGCGTTCAGCTTGCACAATTTTTGCTTCAATAAATTACGGATTCGAAACGCCTCCGCGAGCGTCATCTTCCTGTCGATTTTCATATTCCTCTCCTTATCCATTATCGTTTCCGCCCTGCACGTACGAACCATCGTTAAAAAGGAAAGCCCTTAGGTGATCCGCCGTCGCGAACATCTCGCAATTATTTGGGTACGCGCTCTGGTGGTCGATGTACCCGTCCGATATATTATGCCCCTCGCGCGTGGAAATTCTAAATTGAACGTCCATAAGGTTTGGGATGCGAATCATTAACACTTCCCCGATCATTTTATGCCATTCGCCGACGATTGGCTCGCCGGTTTCCTCGGTCACGCCGTCGTGGTAGCACGCCTGTAGGCACGCGAAGGCCAATCTATCCTCGAAGCTCGTGTATTGCACCGTATCCCACCCAAAATGTCCGCTCGGTAAATGAGCCAAGCTGTACGGGACGGTGAGCGTTCTTTCGGACCAGTTATTTTCCTCGCACGCGAAATTATACGCGAGGTACTTGCCGAATGATTTATCCGTGGCGCCGCCGTGGCTAATCACCACGAACGAGCTGCTGGAGCTATTGCTTACGAAGCCGTTTCTTGTCTTCATCTTCCATCACCGCGTAATAAAAATCATCGTTATTTTCCCACATTTTTTTCGCCACCTCGATATCGTTTGCGCGTGCCATCTCGTTGGCCACCGCGAATAGCGCGATGGCAAGATTTTTATCGAACGTCGCATTGTTGTCGTACTCGTATTTTTTCGTCATCTTTAATCCCTCTCGTACCCAAAGCGCTCAACACGGACCACGTCTCGAAGATAGGCGTTCATGTCGAAATTATCCATAAGTGTGCGGCCCCTCACCTCGTCGTCGGTGACCTCGATCGTCCAGCCGTAGTCGTTGTACTCGAACATCTCGGGGACGCATCCCTCGCATCGTTCCGCTTCCTCTTTGCACTTCTTAAGCCTGCCGCACTTCTCGTAATCGCGAATCATTTTTATCTGCGCGTCCGAGACGTCGGCTCGCTTTATAACGAAGCTCGAGCTACTGGAATTGGAAACGAAACCCATTCTCTTCTTCATGATAAAAGATTAACGCGCGAGCTATAGGATCGTTAACGCACGTATATCCCACACCATCGCCACCGCGGTCACGAGCTCCTTGGTCGTCTCGGCGTCGCGATTTATAACGTATACATCCTGAGGTGGATCGTCGCTCACCCCGAGCTCCAGGAAGTCGAACATGGTCGCGAAGTCCGATACGACCAAGCAACCGCGCATCTGCGTCGTTCTAACCACCGTAACGGCGGCTTCCCGATTGCTGGGTTGGTAAAACACCTCATCGTGGTCGAGGTCGGCGAATTGAAACGCGGAGAGGACGTCGTCCTCCCCGATTGCTTTTCCGATTATTATCATAGGCTCGTAAGATTAACGCTTAATGCTTGGCATTCTCGGCATCGACGGAGTCTTCGACGACTGCATCGATTTCGCCTGGCTCATTACGGACGCGACCGTCGGTACGTTTTGTCCTTCGGTCTTATTCTGTTTCTCCTGTTCCTTCGCCCTTTCCTCGAGCACTTCCTTCTTCGCTCCCCAAAGCCCAATTACCTCGTGCGCCGGGGCTCGCATAATCTCCTCGTACCCAAATCCGGTTTTCTCACTCAAAAGATATATCAGTGTGAGCAGGTCCTTTATCGCGCATGGCCTCCAGTATAACATCGAGGCGAAACGAGTACTTCAGTTGCACGTCTTTTTCCAAGATCGGGTCGCGAACCGTTATTTCCTCCTTTATGCCGAACTCGAGGGCGTCGAATTTTTTCTTCACCTCGTCGAAGGTCTGGTGATCGAGCTCCGGGTGCTTGGCCAGCGCGATCTTTTTTTCGAGCGGCCATCCACTTACGTCCTCGTTCTTAAGCGCGAATTCGTTTCCCTTCGCGTCGACGAAGCGACCGGTGGCTTCCAATAAGTGCAATGCGCGAAGAGCTTGCAGCGCGAATACCGATTTCTCGAGCTCGTATTCCTTGTACTGCATCCTCTCATTTTTTGGCACATCCGGGATGGCGCGCAGATTTACGTTCTCGCCGCGATTTACTTTTTCCTCAGCCTGTTGCCTGCGCTTAATGACGTCGCCGATCACCGCGAATTTTTTATCGCGCTCCTTCCAGATCGAATCGATGAATCGCTTAAGCGTGAGGACGTCGCCGAACCTCGGCAGCCCGTACACGCATTCGAAGCCGGATTTCTTTTTAATCCTCGCCTTAAGCTTAATGTTGGGGTCGATCTCGTGGTAGTGCACGGCGGTGGCGAGCGGTATATCGAACACCGGTTTCCATCCCTTATTTTTAAGGGCGTACTCGCGCTCCCTAAACTCAGCCGTGTCTCGCCCGCCGAATTGCTCGGCCAGGAATTCCCAGTCCTCCTCGGTCGGTACCCATTCCTGATTGTAGAACGCGTCGCTGTAATACGACTCGAATAGAACGAGCAACAACTCGATGACTTCCTTCTCATGGAAGTCGGCGACAGAAATTTCCTCGAGTATAATGTCGTCGAGCATATTCGTTATGCGGATCGGGAGGTCCTCCTGCTCCGCCACGCCGAGGCCCATAAGGTCCTCCGTGTTTAGATTGCGAATGTGGAATAGAGCCGGCGCGCCGACCTTTCCCCTCGTCGATAATTTTACCTCGATGTATCCATCGGGAATTTTACTCGAGGCCTTGATGTCCTCGCTCGCCTTTTTTAATTCCGGCGCCGCCTCGAAGTCATTGGGATTTACCGACGGTCTTTTAATTCCGTCCTCTTGTGTAGGCATTATTTTTCTCCTCGCATTTAATGGCGTCGAGCGGCGTTTGGAGGGAGCGCCTCATATTGCCGCCCGCTATACGAGTTAGCTCGCCGGGTCGTCGCTGACCGGAGCGAATTTTTCCAGCTCGGCGCGCCAATCGGCGAGGTTGCATTTTAAATTTTTAGTTCTTCTATTCCAATCGAGCACGACGAAAAAAACCTCGTCCTGATAATCGCAGTGAAAAAGCATGGTCATCGCGTATTTTTTACACTTGCCGCGAAGCCTGGTTATTTTTAAATTTATCGCCGCCGTCTCATCGAGCACGAGGTCGCTCGGCCCATATTCATTCAGGGCGTCCATTATCCACGGCTCAATCTCGTTGGAGTGGATTCTTATGGTTGGTCCGTCTTCATCGATCATTTGCCAGCATGTCTCCTTCCTCGGTCGGGATAATCGTGAACGTTTCGGGAACGAATAAAGCTTTTCTTTCCTCAATGGCGTTCGAGTTCGATTTAAGGATTATAAAGTGCTGAATGTCCGCCAGGTTTAGCGAGTCGAGCTCTTCCTTCTTTATATATTCCTTCGCGAACGCGTACGGCCTCCAAAGGCCTATTGTCGTTCTCGCCCTCTCTAAATAAGCATTGCTGTTCTTAAGTGAGGCGCGGGTCGGCCTTGTTTTGTGTATGTCGTCGATCGTGTGTATCTTCTCGCTCTCCACCGTTCTATTTAATTGCACGGTGCCTATCCAGTGAAAATGCAGCATCTTCGCCACGGCGTTCAGTTTATTCAGCGCGAGCTCGATCGTCTGCGAGAAGTTCGTCCCCTCCCTTGAATCGGCGAATTCCTTCACCATCGATAATAGATCGAGGAACACCACGCAGTATCGCATATCGATGTCCGCCTGAAATTTCTTAACCGCTTTTCCAACGTCGACTATGCTGGGCTTGGGATCGGCGCTAAAACGAAAATACGTATTCTCCGAGAATCGCTCCCTAAATTGCGTTATTTGCTCGCGTATCGAGTCGAAATCGGACGGATTTTGCGGTCTAACTATGTCGCGAAACGGTATTTCCAATTTTTTCGAGATATATCGATCCATGATCGACGTCAGGCTCATCTCGCTGGAAAAGAATAAGCACGGCACGCCTTGCTCCAGGAACGAATCGACGAGGTTTATGCACGTCGTGGTTTTTCCCATGCCGGTCGACGAGCACAAAACCAAGCCGTCGCCGGGAGTCGCCCCCTCCACTATAAGGTCGTCGAGTATTTTATGGCCGTACGGGTATTGCTTGCCGTTTCTCCTGCCGCTCGTTTCCTCGAGGTATTTCTCCATCCATTGATCGGCGGTGTATACTCGCTTTATATCGTCGTCGTCCGTCGACGTAAGGTCGGCGTCCGCGTCGGCGATCAGGCCTCGAACCTTCTCCGCCAGCTCCGGCGTCATCGCTCCCGACTCCGCCTCGTCGATCGCCGACTTCAAAAGGTTTACCGCGCGCAATGCCTTCTTCGCGGCGCGGAGGTGCCTAATCATGTCGACCACGGTCGACGGTTTCTCGTCGGAGAACGAGAATATGGCGCTGACGAATTCCGGCGTTACCGACACGTCCCGCGTCGACGCCTCCTCGTACACCTGCTCCCTCGAGAGCTTATGCGTCGCGGACGGGTTTACTGCGCCGTCCTCGACCAATTTCTCGATCGCGTCGAACACGGCCATCGACGACTTGGACATGAAAAGACCCCGGTCGACGTCGGCTCTTTCGAGGATGGATGGATCGAGGAGGATTGCATTTAATAGTCTGTTATTCGCGAAGACGGCTAACTCAACCGTCCTAGAGCGCGATTCTGATCTTGCTCGCATTTTTTCATCCATGAGATTAACTGGTCGAGGCTTTCAAGCGGGTAGCCCCACGCCGGCGGGCAAAAATTGCCGCGAAGGATTACGTGAGCCCACGCGTTGCTCCGAAAATACTTACACACGTACGCGCACTGGCACGTAAAGCACGGCATTTGGACCGACGTCTCGAACGAGGATTTAGATGGTGCGCTTGGTTCATTCGTCTTGATCCAACTCATCTCCACTACTTAGCGCCGCCACCATGCTCAACTCGAGCTCCTCGAGCCGCTTGCTCACGGCGTCGCTCGCCGCGACGATGTAAAGGTACGGAATCCACGCGATGCCGGGGGTGCCGTCGTACGCGTCCAGCACGGCGCGTATGGCCTCGGCCAATTGCGTCCTTGCTCTATACATCTCGGCGAGGTGCTGGATGATTATCATCGATGACTTTTTATGCGTCCTTACCAGCGTCTCGTTGATGGCGTCCACGACCAATTCGAGCTGTTCCCGCGTTATATCCTCGATTTCCTCTTCCGACCACCCGGCGTTATTCAGGCATTCCAGGATCATTTCCCAGGAGTCCTCATCGTTTAATATCATGCCTTTAAATTAACCCTCGGCCCGAGTTAATCTATTTTCATGCCAACTAAAACCGATATCGTGAGAAAAGAGCTCGCAAAGCTAAACGAGGAAAAAAGCAACCTCATCGATCGGCTGCACGCCGTCGACGAGACGATCGAGGCGCTAAATTTATACCTGGAAAAGCTGTACAAGGCGCAGGAAGAATAGCGAATCGAAGGAGGCTTTTGAATGAGCATCGTTAGGGATGAGGCGAAAAAACAACTCGAGCGACTGGACGAGATGGAGGATTGGCTCGAGGGATTCGACGTGGACGGCGAGTGCCCGGAGGACGTCGACGACCCGCTGCCGAGCATCGAGGACGCGTTCCTTAAAATACGGGACTCGCTGCGCAAGCTCCTATAAGCCTCGGACGCTTATACCACGTGCATGAAACAAGCACAAAGAGTTTTGGCCGATTTACAGGCCCTAGCCCTCACCAAGGGCACCAATGCGAAAAAGGACTTCCTGAGGGGAGCCGCCGGCCAGACCTTTAAGCGGGCCATCCGGTGGTACCTGGACCCGAACGTGGTCACCGGGATTGCGGATAAAAAACTGATGAAGGACTGCCGCGCCTACGGCGCCGAGGCCTTCAAAAAAATCAACGACATAGACGATCTCATGGACTACCTGGCGGCCAATAATTCCGGCCGGGACGCCGACGTGGGCGTGGTCCAGCTCTTCGCCGACAACGTCGGCGGGATGGAGCTGAGCATGCTCGTGTACGGGTTCGCCAAGAAGCGGCTGGAACCGAGCCTGGGCGTGGACGCCAAGTCGGTCAATTCCGTGTACGGCGAGGGCTACGTGCCGGTATTCGAGGTTATGCTCGCGGATAAATGGCAGGACGTGCCGGACGACTTCTGGACCGATAAGCGGTTCGTGGTCCAGCCGAAGCACGACGGCTTCCGCATGGTGGCCTTCAAGCGTAATGGCGAGGTCGAGATAATCGCCCGCAGCGGCGCGAAGGTCGAGGGCCTGGTCGAGGTCGAGCAAGCGGTTCGCGACCTCCCGGTCGACAACGTCGTGCTCGACGGCGAGAGGTTGCCCGTCGGCTTCGACAAAATGGACGCGTCGGTCGCCTTCAAAAAAGTGTCCGAGAGCACCCGCGATGGGGATAAAAAAGGCATCTGCCTCGCCGTGTACGACTTCATGACTACCGCCGAGTGGGACGCAAAAAATTGCAAGAAAAAGTACCACGAGAGGTACGCCGAATATCACAAATTGCTGAGGGCCGCGGGAAGCAAATTCCTGGTCGCCACCGAAAACCTGTACGACGGCACCGACACGAAGGAAGTCGTGAGGCTTCTCGAGGAAGCGAAGGCGAACAAAAAAGAGGGCGTGATGGTAAAAATCGCCGACGGCCTCTACGAATGGGACCGCGGCACCGCGATTGTAAAGGTAAAGGTAATGGAGGATAGCGACCTCGTGGTGGTTGGTTTCACCGAGGGGACGGGAAAATACAAGGGATTGCTCGGCGCCCTGGTCGTCGAGTACAAGGGAAATAAAGTCGGCGTCGGCTCCGGCCTCTCCGACGAGATGCGAAAAAAAATCTGGGCCGACAGGGACTCATACGTTGGTAAGGTCGCCGAGGTCATTCACGGCGGCGAGTCCGAGGATAAAAATGGTTCAAAATCCTTAAGGTGGCCAAGGTTCAAAACGTTCAAATAACTAATTTATATGCCAAGGAGCCGAGCACCTCAGCCGAGGACCGGCAAAAGCCGACCCTCCAAGGTCCCGCTTACCGATAAGCATTGGTGCGGGACGGTCGGATTCGAGAACTACGTCGATTTTTACGACCTTTTTATATTCAAAAATAAAGACGACTACATACACTCGATAGATAAATGGTTTCGAGACAACGACGTGAAGGAGGATTCAGCCGGCACGTACGATAGTCGAGGAATTTATTTAAACAAACCGGCGAAAACGCTCGAGGGCGGAAAAAGAAAAGTCGGCGCGCTGTTCTTTCTCACGGAGGAATTGACGCACGGCATGATAACGCACGAGTGCCTGCACGCGGCGATGGAGTGGATGACGTCGGTCAACGGTTATCGCGGGTCGTACACGGACGACTACCTTTTTAACAATAGCCCGGAGGAACAGCTCGCGTATCGACTGCAGGAACTCGTTAACGGGATTTACATCTTTTGCAACCAGCGCAAAATAAAGATCAAAACGGAAAAATCCATCTATCGCGAGGACGAGAAGGGCCAGGCTATTTCAGCGTAGACAGTAGGTGCCTCTTCAGAGTCGCGATCACCGCGTCCATATTTATTGGCTTTCCAAGGTGACCATCCATCCCCGCGCGCCTGCATTTATCGATGTCCTCCTTGAATACGTTCGCGGTCATCGCTATGATCGGCACTATCTTCGCGTACGGCGAGGTCATGCTTCTAATCTCCGTCGTTGCCTCGAGCCCACCCATCACCGGCATCTGAACGTCCATGAGAACGATGTCGTATTTTCCGGCATTGGTCTCGAATTCTCGCACCGCCTGTCGGCCGTTCTCGGCGATCGAGATGTTTATCCCGGTCGGCGCGAGCAGCGTCATCAATATCTCGCGGTTGAGCTCGATGTCCTCGACCAGCAATAAATTAAAGCCCTTAAATATATCGTCGATGTTCTGGTGAAAGTCGTTGTCCTCGTTCTCCGACGTCGCCACCTCGAGCAATTTAACGGTGAACGTGAACGTCGAGCCGATGTTTTCCTCCGACTCGACGGAAATCGTTCCGAGATC
>Ga0209737_10001342_pt1 | contig 17838 bp, 18 predicted proteins | sample TergutCu122P3_FD_187284 | JGI IMG/M metagenome (GOLD analysis project Ga0209737, IMG submission 187284) | Cubitermes ugandensis P3 segment gut microbial communities from Kakamega Forest, Kenya - Cu122 P3 (SPAdes) (version 2) | ecosystem: Host-associated > Arthropoda: Insects > Digestive system...
CAAGGGGTTGAGAGCGGCGACTGTGACGCCATCGGCCTTGCTTAGAAACCCCGACGCAGAACGCCAGGAAACCACTTCTTCAGGCTTAGCAGAGAGGACGGGGGCGCCTTCGACGCGCATTCCCTCGCTGTATCCTGCTTGTGCGCCCTTCTCTTTCTCTTCAGGGGGGGCCAAACCCTTCTCCCCTGGCTCAACAACAACCTCTTCATGGTTTTGAGTAACACCCAAGGGGCCAATGCCTCGCAGCTGCCCGTCCTCGCAGCTTGATACAAACACCAGCGCCCAGCTATAAAACAACGCTAACATCCACTTACGGTAGTAAAAACTTCTCATATAAAAATCCCCTCACCTTGAAAAATGTAAATAAATCTCTTCAACTAACAGCTTTTTTTAAATTTTTCCTCCCACACTAAAAAGACGGCCCTTTTTTAAAAATGTTTGCTCACACAGTCTGCCTCTCCGGGGAGGCCCGCCAGCCTTTTGCACCTCAAAACCCTCTCAAGTCTCTGGCCTTGGGTTTCGGCAGGCGCCCAGGCCGGTTTCCGCGTCGTGGCCTCCGCAAATTCTGTTGTCGGAGCAGTCGCTGTTGTCAAAGCACCCGGTTTTGCAGTTGGCATTAACGCAGACTTTACCAGGAGGACAAGCTATCTCGCAATTTGAGGATGGCACACAGGTGCTGCCTTTGCAGGTTTTCCCATTGGAGCAGTTGTCGTTGGTTTCGCATTGGCGCTCTCCCACGCAGTGGCCTTGGTGGTTGCCCTGGTCCACGCAGCGTTGCCACAACTCACATGGGCTGTCATCGCCGACAGGGCACGAGACAGGAGGCGTGACAGGAGGTGTGGCAGAAGTCCTCAGGGGCTCCCCGTCGTCGTCTTTGCAGGCGACAAACGAAGAAAACACGAGGGCAAGAGAAAGAAGGGCATAGAGAAGAGGCGTTTTCTTTTTCATGGAGGGCGACCTGTTGTTTGCGGTTTTTGAGAACATTGACACCTACTTCAACCGGCGAGTACTGAAATATGCTCGGCAAAGAAGCGCCCTCGCAGGGCGAAGACACGCTTAAGTGCCAACCAGTAAGCTTCTTTGCTGTGACTATAATTCATTTGAAAAGCTGTGCACAAGAGGCAACCCCATTGGACAATGTTTTTTACATAGCGGACACACGTATCCTGAAAGACTTTCAGTAAATGTTTTTCATTCAGAGATTCATTTGTGCGGATTTTTTATTCCAAACATTTTGGATAGTCGCAGCATGTGCAGGGGGAGCGGCAAAACAATCTCATCCATTTTTTTCAAAAAGCTGCTAGGGTTTTTGGAAGCATATCTGCGCAGGGCCATGGGGGAAGCCGCATGACACCCGTCAAAGTCTTTATCAGCTATAGTTGGGATACCGAAGAACACAGGGTGCGTGTCTTGGAGCTTGCGAATGCTTTGCGTGAAGCAGGCGTCGACGCGGAGATCGATCAATATTATCCACACAACGCTTTACCTTGGCCGCGCTGGTGTGAGCAGCAAATTGAAGCGGCTCAGTTTGTGTTGATGATCTGCACGCCGGTTTATCGGGAGAAGATAGAAAAGCCCGAAAAAAACCCCAAGGAAGGGCAAGGGGTATGCTGGGAGGCGGACTATATTTATAACGAGCTTTTTAGAAACAAAGGCCAGAATACAAAATACCTCCCCGTCCTCCTTGAGCCCAACGATCGTGAAAGCATCCCCGGAAGGCTCAGCGGCTTCTCTGAATATAAGCTCCAACGCCCCTATGGCCGCTGCGAGGGCTTTCAAAAACTGCTCGATCGTCTGGAGGGCATCAACCGGGCCCCCAAACCACCCTTGGGTATGCCTGTCGACGCGAAGGGGCTTCCGCCTGCGGCATTGGGCAGCCCACCGCCGCTGCCGTCGACGGGAAAGAAGAGCCGCCGCCTCATGGCTTTGGTCACGCTCTTCCTTGTCCTGAGTCTCTTTGGCGCGCTTCTGTATGGGGCGCCACAGCATTGGCAGCGCCTGACCACCTTGCCAAGCGACGCCTGGTCAGACGGCGAGGCTTATTGGGCATATGCAGAAGGCGTCTTTGACTTGTCTTCAGCGCGCTCCCTTCGTTTGACTTTTGATGGAGAGCAAGCCGGGGGGAAGTTTTTGTTGCGCCTTCTTCCCGAGGGAGAAGATGCCAAGCAGCCGGTGGGCGTCAAGTGGGAGGTGCTCCGCATTCCTTCCAGGGGAGTTGTGACGGTGCCGTTGAAGGCAGAGGACTTTGGTTTGACGCAAGCGCAGCTGAAGCAGCTGAAGCAGATTGCTGTTCTCTCGGGCAGCAAAGCTTGGAATCGCCCCATGGGGCAAAGCGCAGCCAAGCAGGCTGTCTTCCAAGAAATGGAGGTTTTGTCTGGCAAAAGAGGAAGCTGGAACCTGGGTCAACTGGTTGGCAGCTCGGCGGGTGTGCTCAAAGGAGAAGCTTGGGGCTATGGACAATCCACCTACCATATATATTTGATCCCTCCCAAAGTTTTGTGGGAGTCGACCTCGCCGTCAACTTCCTCCAGGGGGGAGCCGCCTAAGGTTGCCCCGTCGCCTGCTGCTTTGCCAGAGCCAGTGCCTAAGGAGCCCCCGGGGCTTTATTTAAGAATGAAGGACGAGGACGAGCTCGAGGATGACTTGAAAACCAAAACCATCGTCCATCTGTCCTCACGTCAAACGTGGACCAACGGAAGCGCTTATTTGGTGTATGCGGATGGCCCATTTGACTTATCCGAAGCCAAGTCGCTGCAAATCCATTTTGAGCCCGGGCAAACCGGGACATGGTTTTGGTTGCGCCTTCTTCCCGCGGGAGAGGACGCCAGCCGGCCCGTCGGCGTCCGGTGGGAGAGGCTCCGCGTCCCTGCCGATGGGGTGGTGAAGGTGCCTTTGAAGCCAGAGGACTTTGGTTTGACGCAAGCGCACATGGGGAAACTCACTCAAATTTCCATTCACTCAGGCAGCCATGCCTGGAATCGCCCTTTGGGACAAAGTGCAAGCGCGCGTGCCAGCTTTAGGAAAATAGAGGCGCTGGTGCCTTAGGGAGTGTCCCTCTAAAAACAACTTGCCAGACAGCCCAAAAGCGGCTGAGTGTTGCTTGGGCATTTTTCAACGGAGGCTGTTTTGAAACCATGGATTGCTGTTGCTGTGTCCTCATTGGCTTTGTGGGTGGGTTGTGCCACTTCTCCTGCACCCAAGGAGTCGGCTGCTTTGGAGATGGGAAAGCAAGTGACAAGTTTGTATTCCGCCTCGGGGGTGAATGTACAGTTGCTGCGTTGGGGGGCCGAAGCACAGCAAGAAGCCTTGCTGCTTTTCCGTGGACTTGAGCACCCATGGGCAGACAAGGTTGTTGTGCACAAAGTGCAGCCTTGCCAGTATGGGCAATGCTACTCGACAGAGGTGAGTGGCCACCCCTGGACAAGCTTGCTTTTGGGCAAAGGAAGCGCGGAGCTTTATTTGCCCTTTATGGAGGATGATGTGCCCCTCAGCCTCTCCTATGCAACGGAGGGGGCCGACACCCTAAAACCCAAGGAGTTGGCGAAAATGTTTGAAAGCCAAAAGGGGGAATGAGTTTTTTCCCCCTCAAATAACCTTCTGCCGAAGCTCCTTGGCCGAGGAGGGAGAAAGCAGGCCCACGGGAATGTCCAAGAGGGAATAGGCCCCGGTAGCCCCTTGTTGGTGAAGGCGACAGGCCGCCCGCGCGCAGGCCACCAGCACACTGGCGGTGAAGGCGGGGTTGTTGCCGAGTTTGAGGGAGAATTCCAACTGGTGCTCCTGCGCGTTGTGGGTGCTGCCATGGCGTAGGACATGCCCGGCATGGGGCATACCGGAGTGTTGTTGCTGGAGCTCCTCCTGGCTGACAAACACCACCTGGGTTTCATAGCCGGCAAAATAATGCGGGAGGGTTTGGATGGAATGCTCCAGCTGCTGCAGGTGGACGCCTTCCTCGGGGACGACGTAGCAAAGCCGCCTGTGCGCTTGCGTTGGCGCCACGGGCTTGCCGGCGCGCGCAGCTTCCAGGGCCTCTTCGCCAGGCAGTGTATATTGACGCGCATCCTTGACGCCCGGCAGCCGGCGAAGCGCGTCCGAGTGCCCCTGGCTGATGCCCGGGCCCCAAAAGGTAGCGCTGGTGCCCTGAGGCAAAACAGCCTCAAACAAGCAGCGCATGAGAGAAAAAAGCCCTGGATCCCACCCCGCCGCGAAGACGGCAAGCTTGCCCCCGCGTAAGGCCGCTGCATGCGTCGCCTCAAAATGCGGCTGCATGGCTGCGTGCGTGTCAAAGCTGTCCACCACGTTGTAGCGCTGGGCGAAACGAGGTGTCTGCTCCGGCAAGTCCTTCGCGGAGCCTCCGCACAGGAGGAGAATGTCCGCCTCCGCTTGGCCTTCCTCCAGCAGGCCCATGGGCATATAATGGGGGTGAGAAAGCTGCCGCCTTGAGAAAACCCCCGCCAAACACATGTCAGGCTGCTGCTTCAAGGAGCCTTCCGCCGCTTGCCCTAAGTTGCCAAAGCCGACAATGCCAACGCGCCATATGTCCATAGCCGTCCCCTTATTTTTTGAGCAAATGGGCACCCGCAATGCCCGGAGAAGTCATCTCCATGGGAGAGAGGATGACTTCCAAAGCCTCCGGCGTCAGCAACTTGTCGCGAAGGACAATGTCGCGCACGGGCTTTCCGGTTTCGACGGCCTCGCGCACCACCTTGGAGGAGGCCTTATAACCAATATGGGGGTTGAGGGCCGTCATAATGCCCGCCGAGTTGTTGACATAGTCCTTCATGCGCTCGGCATTGGCGGTGAGGCCTTCCAGGAGGTGCGTACGGAACACAGTGAAAGCCTGCGTCATCATCCGAATGGACTCGAGGAGGGAAAACACAATGACAGGCTCCATGACGTTCAGCTCAAATTGTCCTGCCTCGGAGGCCATGCCGATGGTGAAGTCATTGCCGACGACTTTGAAGGCAACCTGGTTGACGACTTCGGCCATGACGGGGTTGACTTTCCCAGGCATAATGGAGGAGCCCGGCTGGCGAGGAGGAAGGTTAAGCTCCCCCAGTCCGCAGCGGGGGCCGGAGGCCATCATCCTCAAGTCGTTGCAAATTTTTGACATGTTGAGCATGCAGACTTTGAGGGCAGAAGACACCTCCACATAGCTGTCGGTGTTTTGTGTGCCATCTACCAAGTCCTCGGCAGTTTCCACCGCAAAGCCCGAAAGCTCCGCCAGCTTCCGCGCGACGAGGCGAATATAATTCGGGTCCGCATTGAGGCCCGTGCCCACAGCGGTTGCCCCCATATTCACATGCAGCAAGGCCTTGGCCGCCTGCGCCATACGCGCCAAGTCCCGCTGCAGGACACGCTGGTAGGCCGCAAACTCCTGCCCCAGGCGAATGGGCACAGCGTCCTGCAAGTGCGTGCGCCCCATTTTAATGAGCCCGTCAAAGGCTTTGGCTTTGTCACCGAAGGCCTTGCACAGGGCTTCCAGCGCGGCTTGCAATTCCTTGAGGCGGAAGAGGGCAGCCAGGTGGATGGCGGTGGGGAAGGCGTCATTGGTGCTTTGGGCCATGTTCACATCGTCATTGGGGCTGATGACGTCATAGGAGCCTTTGGGTTTGCCAAGCAACTCCAGGGCGCGGTTGGCGATGACTTCATTGGCATTCATGTTAATGGAGGTGCCCGCGCCGCCTTGGATGGGGTCTACGACGAATTGCTCCCTCCATTGGCCGGCCAAAATTTCGTCGCAGGCTTTGGAGATGGCCCCTCCCACCTCGGGTTTCATACGCCCCGTTTCGGTGTTGGCGAGGGCGGCGGCTTTTTTCACCATAGCCATGGCGAGGACGAGGGCTTCGTCCAGCTTATAGCCGCTGATGGGGAAGTTTTCGAGGGCTCTGGCCGTTTGCACCCCCCAATAGGCCTCGTTGGGAATTTGCTTTTCGCCGAGAAAGTCGTGCTCGCTTCGAAATGACATATTGCCTCCTTAGAATGTGGCGCAGTGCAACCGTCTGTTGGAGGACACCCTCCGGCGGCAAACCGCGCCAAAGCTATTCACCTGAAAAGGGGGAAAGCTGCTAGGAAAATAGTTTTCGATTTTTAGAAAAAGTGGGGAAACGCTCGACGAGCAGCTGGAGCAGAGGAAGTTTTTATGGAATGTTGGGCGTTGGAAAGTCAGACGCACATGGAGAAGCCCCCGAGGCGGAAGCGGAAGTAGGCAGAGGAAATAAAAAAGACGAGGAGAAAGGTGCTGTCATGGACGGGCAAACCACATTTTTTGAGCAAGTAGCGGCAACCATTCAACAGGCACGGGTGCATGTGGGGCGAACTGCTGACTTGGCCATGTGCATCACCTATTTTGAGATAGGGCGTTTGATTGTCGAGCAAGAACAAGAAGGGAAGGCGAGGGCCGAATACGGTCGCGGGCTGCTTGCGGAGCTGTCAGAATATCTCGGCAAGCGCTTCGGCAAAGGGTTTTCCGAAACAAATCTTCGCTATTCGAGGAAGTTTTTCCAAATTTATGCGCCGTCAATTCAGCAAACATTGTCTGCTGAATCCAAGACGCAAAAACAGCAGACGCTGTCTGACGAATTGGCGAACCAAACGTTGGCCCAACATTGCCAGCCAGTAGCTAGAAAGCTCTACCCATTTGCTTTGAGCTGGTCGCACTACCTCATTTTGATGCGAATCCAAAATGGACAAGAGCGCCGCTTTTATGAAATTGAAGCGGCAACTCAGCAATGGACAGTCAGGCAATTGCAGCGACAATATGGCAGCAGCCTCTATGAGCGGCTTGCCTTGTCCCGCAACAAGGACGAGGTGATGCAGCTGGCCAATGAAGGGCAAACACTGGAAACCCCAAGGAGTCTTCTGAAAAACCCGCTTGTTCTGGAATTTCTTGGCATGGAGGAACATGCGGCATATTCCGAGTCGGACTTGGAAGCGGCTGTCATTTCAAAACTGCAAATGTTTCTGCTGGAGTTGGGCAGGGGCTTTCTATTTGAAGCGCGGCAGAAGCGGTTTAGCTTCGGCGAAGACAGTTTTTGGGTGGATTTGATATTTTATAATCGCCTGTTGCAATGCTATGTCCTCATTGACTTAAAGACAGACAAGCTGAAGCACCAGGACTTGGGGCAAATGCAGATGTACGTCAACTACTTCGATCGGCACGTCAAGGCGGAACACGAAAAACCGACGGTCGGCCTCCCTCGGCCGTCCTCGACGTGGCGCTGCCACGCCTGCGGGGTCCTCAGTCCGGGCCGCAGGAATCTGCTCGAAAACTGTGAGGCTCGCTAGAATCACTTCAACTTAGAAACAGTCTGGAGAAAGACAATGACTTCTGAAAAAGCGATTGAGCTCTATCACTGGTTTAAAGAAAACGGCATTGCTGTTTGGATTGTCGGCGGCTTTTGTGTGGATGCGCTGCTGGGCAAGCAAACGCGCGAACATGGTGACTTGGACATCGCCGTCCATCGCCAAGACAACGCCCCCCTTCGTCAGTTGCTTGAAAACAACGGTTACGAGGAAGAAAGGCGCGAGGACTCGTCAGAGTATATGTATTTTATGAAAAATAAAGCCGGGCAAGGCATTGACATCCACGCTTTTGAGTATGACGCGCATGGGAAAAACACCTACGGCGTTGCGTTCCCCTTCGGCTCGCTCACCGGAACAGGCCTCATTGAGGGACAAGAGGTCAACTGCGTTAGCCCGGAGTTTATGTTCCAATTCATCACCTGCTATGAGCCCAGAGAGAAGGACTTGAGCGATCTACGTGCCCTGAGTGAAAAATTTGGTTTTGAATGGCCGAGGGGGAAATACTCGACGAACAGCTGACTCAACGGGAGGAGAGCCAAGAAGAGGCAGCAGAAAACTCGGAAAGGGGGATGTTTTAAACACGGCGTATAGGCCCGGGGTAGCCAGCAAGGCGCTCGTCCGCTGTCAACAACAGCATACCTTCAACGGTGGCCTGGGCGACGAGGAGCCTGTCAAATGGGTCCTTATGGAGAGGTGGCAAAGCCTCAATGGCCACCACATGCTCGCTGCGGATAGGCAACTCGGCATAGCCATTGTCCAACAGGCAGCGTCGCAAAAGCTGCGGCGGGGCTTTGAAGTCATCCCGCCCCAGGCTGTGCTTAATCACCACCTCCCACAGGCTGGCAACGCTGAAAAACAATGCATTTTCAGACACACACATCAACCTTTGGGCTTCCAAAGGCAGGCGCTCCAAGCCCTGCGCCGCCCACAAAAGCACATGCGTGTCCAATAAAAGCTTCAAGTGTCGCCCTCAAACAGGGCCTCCACCTCGGCTTCTCCCATACGCCCAAAGTCCTCCGGCAGCACTATGTGTCCTGCCATAAAACCAAAGCGTTTGACGGAAGAAAGCTCCGGGGCCTCCAAGGCAACCACCTTGACCATGGGTTTTCCTGCCTTGGCGATGATGAAGGACTCCCCCTTGGCGGCTTGCTCCACCAACCGGGAAAGCTGGGTTTTGGCCTCATGTATGTTATAAGTATGCATAGGGGCACCCTTAGAAAACTGAGTTTTGCAGACTTAGTTTAATGGACTTAGTTTAACAGAGGAGGGCGGGAGCGTCAAGGCCGTTTTGCAACCACAGCCTCGCCCAAAGCCACCAGGAAGGAGGCGTCCCCACAGGAGTGGCGTTGCGGGGGTTTGGGAGGCAGCGGTGAGGGCGGCGAAAGCCCGGGAGGGGCAGGTAGGCACCCCTTCCCCCAGCGGGCGCCGCAGAGGGCCGCTACCAAGGCCCCCTGGGTGGGGGGGCTTCCTCCCCGGTGTACCGCGTCCTCAATAATACAAGCGGGGCCGCCCCCGGCGGAAGCCTCCGGTGCGTGGAATAACTCCCAGAGGGCAAGGCGGAAGCTGACACGCAGCTGCCCGGCGTGCAGGCGCAAATTCAGCGCAGGTGCATAGAGGTTGGGGCTGTCTTTCTGGGCATAGGCCATGTCCTCGTCAAGCAGAGAGAGGGCCTGCCCAATGGCGGCAGGGTTTAGGCCCATGTGCGCAAGCAGGGGGGCCGCTTGCGCCATGTCGCGCTGCATGGCTTCCAAAAGCTCCGCGGCAGGCGCATAGGCATGCGCGGAGAGAATGCATTGGGCAACCAAGGCCGCCAAGGCAATGCCGGCCAAAGCCCCCAAGGGCCCCGTTTGCGTCGCCAGGGCCTCCTTGGCCACCGCCTGCACCCTCGCGAGGCTGTCCTCATAAAAGAAGCAGGCCGCAGGTACACTCCTTAACAGCACACCATCCAACACCGGGGAGGTGGCAGGGCCGCGCAAACTTTGCTCCAAGAAGGCCTCGGGGGAATGGAAGCGAGGGAAAGCTTCCAAGGCCCGGGCCAGGGCCGGCTCCAAAGAGGGCAGGGCAGGGCCCTCCTCCTCGGGAGGCGAAAGGGGCGCCAGCTTTCCTGCGTAGAGGAGGAAGGCCGCATGCTGGCGGTAGGCGCCCAGGAGGTTGCCCAGGTGGAATTGCCGGGAGTTGAGGAAGGCATAGGCGGCGCAAGCAGCAAAGCCCAGGGCCAGGCTAGGCTCCCTGGAATAAGGCCTGGGGGGCCCCAGGGCCTGCGGTTTTGTATAAAGGGTTGGAAACTCAGGGACAGGAGGGAAGGTTTTGCCCGCAAGGGCGCTGCCGAGGAGATCGCCCAGCCACAGGCCCAGGAGGGCGCCCTGGAGGCGCTCGGCCACCGGCGGTGGCGGCAAGGTAAGTCGTTGTCGTCGAAGAGGCGGAGGCGGTGGAGGTGGCGGAGGCGACATGTCAAAGCTTTCGGTGCTTTCCTTTGTGCAGGAGAAGGTTAAAATGGCAGGCTATGACTGAGATAGCAATTCTGCAAGCGCGGGAAATATTGGACTCTCGAGGAAACCCGACGGTTGAAGCGGAAGTAACCCTGGAGTGCGGTGCGAGAGGCCAGGCTGCGGTGCCCTCGGGAGCTTCAACGGGAGAGCATGAAGCCGTTGAGCTTCGCGACGGTGACGCCAAGCGCTATTTGGGCAAAGGCGTGCTCAAAGCTGTGCACAACGTCAACCACATTATTGGACCGGCCATGTTGGGCATGGACGCCCTGCAGCAAGCCGAAATAGACGCCAAGCTGATTGCACTCGACGGTACACCCAACAAAGGCAGGCTGGGCGCGAATGCACTGCTGTCCGTTTCCATGGCCGTGGCCAAAGCCGCAGCGGACGCCACCGGCCTTCCGCTGTTTCGCTATATAGGTGGCACACAGGCCAATGGTTTGCCTGTGCCGATGATGAATATTTTGAATGGGGGTGTGCATGCCGACACGCGCGTTGACATTCAGGAGTTTATGGTACTCCCCTGGGGAGCGGCCTCCTTCTCCGAAGGGTTACGCTGGGGGACAGAAGTTTTCCACGCCCTCAAGGGCATTTTGAAGAAGAAGGGTTTGGCCACCGCCGTAGGAGACGAAGGAGGCTATGCCCCGGACTTGCCGACGAATGAAGAGGCTTTGTTGTTAATTATGGAGGCCATTGTGAAGGCCGGCTACAAACCCGGCGAGGAGGTGGCACTGTGCTTGGATGTGGCCGCCAGTGAGTTTTATGACAAGGCCACGGGCCGCTATAGGCTGAAGGGCGAAGGCAAGGAATATGACAGCCAGGGCCTCGTTGAGCTTTACCGCCAACTGGTGGAGCGCTACCCCATTGTTTCCATTGAGGACGGCATGGACCAGAATGACTGGGAGGGCTGGAAGGCATTGAATGCAAACCTGGGTGCCCGCGTACAACTGGTGGGCGATGACTTGTTTGTCACCAACACAGAGCGCCTGAAGCTGGGCATTGAGCGCAAGGTGGCCAACTCCATTTTGGTGAAGCTCAACCAAATTGGAACGCTGACAGAAACCTTCGAGGCTGTGCGTATGGCACACCGCGCGGGAATGACTTCCGTTATGAGCCACCGCTCCGGCGAGACGGAGGACGCCACCATTGCGGATTTGGTTGTCGCCATGGATTGTCGCCTCATAAAGACGGGCTCCGCCTCGCGCAGCGACCGAGTTTCCAAATACAACCAGCTTTTGCGCATTGAGGAAGCCCTGGGCAGCCAAGCCCGCTATGGAGGAAAGGCGGCCCTGAAAGTGAGCTTTCCGGTTTGAAGGTGCAAGGTGTGAAGAGAATTCTCCTTTCCAATGACGATGGGGTGGAAGCTGAGGGTTTGCTGGCGCTGGCGGCAGCCCTGGAAAACATGGCGGAGCTATGGGTGATTGCCCCTGACCAGGAGCGCAGCGGCCACGCACATGCACTCTCCTTGTACCGCCCGGTGAGGACGATGCAGCTTAAACCCCGCTGGTTTAAACTCAGCGGCACCCCCGTGGATTGTGTCTTCATGGCCTTCCACAACCTCATGAAAGACAACCCTCCGGACTTGGTGGTGTCCGGCATTAACCACGGCGCAAACCTCGCGACGGACATTTTTTATTCCGGCACCGTGGCCATTGCGCGTGAAGCCGCCTTGCGCGGGGTGCCAGGCATTGCCATGTCGCTTGCCCGCAAGGGAAGCACACGTTTTGAGTATGCCCTCCCGTGTGCGCGTCGGCTTTGCGCATGGGCCTTGGAGAATGCCCCCCCCGGCCTCTTGTTGAATGTAAACATTCCCGACAACGGCAGGCCCCCGGAAGGCGAGGCATTGACGCGCCTGGGCACCCACCACTACCGTTTTGAGATGGTGGAGAAAGAGGACGCCGCCGGAGGCCCCCCCTCCCATTATTGGCTGGTGGGCGATGTCCACTACCGCCATGAGTCCCTCCCGGGGACAGACTGTGTCGCCGTCTATGAAAACAACCACGTCAGCATTAGCCCCCTCTCCTTGGATGCGGACCACCCTCGCGCCATGGAGCTGTTGAAGACACAGCTGGGAATGCAGTGGACATATTGAAGACACAGCCACAAGCGCAAGGGCCGCAAGGAGCGCTGCCAAAGCAAAGAGGGCGCTCAAGGCTGCATGTGCTGTATCCGCTGTTGTTGTTGCCTGTGTTGGCTTGCCCCAAAGCCGAGGTGACGCCACGTGTACCCACCCAAGCCTCCAAACCCAAACCCAAAGCCGAGGCCAAAACGGCCTCCACTTTCCATACGGTGGTGAAGGGCGAAACCCTCTATGGCATTGCAAGAAGCTACCGTGTGCCTTTGCCTGAGTTGTTGGCCGCCAACCACATGCGCGAGTCAGACATTTTGCACATAGGGCAGCGTTTGCTTATTCCTCAAGCCGCTTTGGCTGCCCCGGGGGCGACACCTTCAGGGGCAAGGGCAGCAGGGGCAGCAGAAGCCGCGGATGTGGGGGCCGCGTTGTCCAAAAACGCGCCCAAGGGGGCGGCCAAAATAGAGCTGGAGTGGCCGGTGAAGGGCATGCTTTATGCCAAATTTGGAAAAAAGGGAAAGGAGGTGCACGACGGCATTGACTTGGCGGCCCCCCTGGGGACGTGGGTGAAGGCGGCGGCAGCCGGCAAAGTCCTCTATGCCGGGGAGCAGAAGGGCTATGGCAACATTGTCATTATAGAGCACTCGGCAGGGGTGGTGACACTCTATGCCCACAACCACGAGTTGCGTACGCAAACAGGCGCCACCGTTGCCGCCGGTGCCGTTATTGCGACGGTTGGCCAATCCGGCAGGACAAGTGGGCCGCATTTGCATTTTGAGTTACGGGTGAATGGCATTCCGGTAGATCCGCTGCCTTATTTGAAGCCGGCCCCCTAATTCGCCCGCCCCCTCATTTTTTGGGGGGGACAAAAAATTTGGGGGGCAAAACTTCCCCTTCCTCCGGCTTCGGCCTTAGAGTGGGTGCCATGCCCAGAAGCACAAACAACCCACCGGAAAACCAGGCCCTCAGGGAGCGTGGCGACGAAGAGATTGAGGCATTTTTGACGCAGCTGCGTGTGGTGCGAGGCATGTCAGCGCGCACCTTGAAAGCCTATGCTTCAGATCTACGGCTGGCAAACCAATACCTCAGCAAGCAGGGGGTGCTTTTTTCAAAGGCGACACATGTCCATTTGAGGGGCTTTTTGGGGCTCCAGGAGGCCAGCTGTGCGCCTGCGACGCGTGCGCGCCGCGTAGCCGCCTTGCGCATGTTTTTTCGCTATTTGGTGAAGGAAGGAAAAGCAACCACAGACGCGGGGGAGAAGTTGAAGACGCCCAAAGCACCCAGGCGTTTGCCGCATATTTTGTCCGTGGACGAGGCTTTTGCATTGGTAAACGCGCCCGACGCACAAAAGCTTTTGCCGTCCCGGGACAAGGCCATGTGGGAAATGCTGTATGGCGGCGGCTTTCGCGTCAGCGAGTTGTGCAGCCTGGACATGTCCGGCGTGGACATGGCGCAAGGCGTTGTCCGCGTCCTGGGGAAGGGGAATAAGGAGAGGCTGTGCCCCATTCATACGGCGGCACTGGCTGCGTTGAAAACCTGGCTCTCTCACCGCCAGCAGCTGTTACATAAGCGCAACAAAACTTCTTCGGCGTTGTTCCTCAACCACCGGGGCGGAAGGCTTTCTGCACGCAGCGTCCACCGTTTGCTGCAAGCCTATGTGCTGCAGCTTGGGTTGCATGCAGGCCTGTCTCCGCACAGCTTGCGCCACACCTACGCGACACATTTGCTGGCCGGCGGCGCGGACATACGCGTCATTCAGGAGTTGCTTGGGCATGCAAGCTTGTCGACGACACAGCGCTATACCCACGTCTCCTTCGAGGCCCTCCAAAAAGTTTATGACGATGCCCACCCTCGGGCCTGAAAGCTCTTCTTCAAATTTTGCTCCAAGGCTGCTAAAGCTCCCTCTCATGTTTCATGGAACAACCATTCTTTGTATAAGAAAAGACGGGCACACCGTCCTTGCGGGTGACGGCCAGGTGACGGTGGACAAAGCCATTTTGAAGGGGAATGTGAAGAAAGTCCGCCGGCTGGCGGATGGCCACATATTGGCGGGTTTTGCAGGCTCCACCTCGGATGCATTCACCTTGTTTGAGCGCTTTGAGGGCAAGCTAAAGGAGTGCCAAAACCAACTGCCCAGGGCTTGTGTGGAGCTGGCCAAGGACTGGAGGGCGGACAAATTTTTGAGGCGGCTGGAGGCCATGTTGATTGTGGCCAGCAAGGACAACTGCTTCATTTTGTCAGGGGCAGGCGATGTGCTGGAGCCGGAGCACGGCATTGCGGCCATAGGCTCCGGGGGCTCCTACGCGCTGGCGGCGGCGAGGGCTTTGGCAGAGCATTCCACGTTGAATGCCCGGCAAATTGCGGAGCACGCGTTGAGGATTGCCGCGGACATTTGTGTTTACACCAACCACAACCTTTCCTTTGAGGAGCTTTGACTGTGGCCTCTTCTTCCTCCTCCTCTTCTTCCTCCCTGACGCCCCGAGAAATTGTAAGCGAGTTGGACCGCTACATTATTGGCCAGAAAGCCGCCAAGCGAGCGGTTGCCATTGCACTGAGAAACCAGTGGCGCAGGCAGCGCGTCGCAGAAGACTTTCGAGACGAGATACAGCCCAAAAACATCATCCTCATTGGGCCCACAGGGGTGGGCAAAACGGAGATTGCAAGGCGCCTAGCGAAGCTGTCGAGGGCACCCTTCGTCAAGGTGGAGGCTTCCAAGTTTACGGAGGTAGGCTACGTGGGCCGCGACGTGGACTCCATGGTGCGTGACTTGGTGGAGGCCTCTCTCTCGCTGATTCGCGAGGAGAAGACGGAGCACTTCCAGGCGAAGGCCACTCAGCTGGCCGAAGACAGGTTGGCGGACTTGCTTGCAAACCCCGGAAAGTCAACCCAACCCCTTCGGCATTTTGGGGGGGCTTTGCCTTCTTCTGCGCCGCCTTTGAGTGAAGCGGAGCGCGAGAAGTTGAGAGCCCAACTTCGAGCGGGGACTTTGGACAATGAGTTTGTGGAGCTTGAAGTGAAGGAAGCACAGCTGGCCTTCATGAAGAATTTTTCAGGCCAGGGCATGGAAGAGTTTGGCATTAACCTTCAGGATTTTTTTCGCAACGTCCCTGGAATGGAGCGCACCAAAAAACAAAAAATGAGCGCGCCCATGGCTTTGCTGGTCCTCGAAAAGGAAGAGCTTTCTGGGTTGATGGACCAGGACAACATTCAAAGTGAAGCTTTGTCCCGTGCAGAAAAGTCCGGAATTATTTTTATTGATGAGATTGACAAAATTGCCAACCGCTCCACCACCCAAAGCTCCGGCATGGATGTTTCCCGGGAAGGGGTGCAGCGCGATATTTTGCCCATTGTCGAAGGCAGCACAGTGACGACGAAATATGGAAGCGTGAAGACGGACCATATTTTGTTTATTGCCGCCGGCGCCTTTCACCTTTCAAAACCTTCTGACTTGATTCCGGAGTTGCAGGGCCGCTTTCCCATTCGCGTGGAGTTGGAGGCGCTTTCAGGCAGCGACTTGGAGATGATTTTGAAAGAGCCCAAAAACTCTCTGGTGCGCCAATACACGGAGCTTTTGGCGACAGAAGGCATTGCGCTTCAGTTTGAGGAGGGTGCCATAAAGGAGTTGGCGCAGACAGCCTGCCAGGCCAATGAGCGAATGCAGAATATTGGCGCACGCCGCCTGCATACCATTATGGAGTGTTTGCTGGATGAGGTTTCGTTTTCAGCCTCGGAAATGGCGGAAAAAGCGTTCCGCGTGACAGCAGACTATGTGAGGGAGAAACTCAAGCCACTCATTCAATCCGAAGACATTTCTCGTTATATACTCTAACGCTTCAACTGTTTTGAGAGGCTTCCATGCTCGACAACCCAAGCATTATGATGAGGGCCGACGAATATTTGCTGAACAACTATTCCAGACAGCCCGTTGCCTTAATTCGCGGCGAAGGCTCCTACGTATGGGACGAGGATGGGGAGCGCTATTTGGATTTTATGGGCGGCGTTGCGACATGCGCCCTGGGGCACTGTCACCCTGCGCTGGTTGAAGTTGCCAGGCGGCAGTTGGAGTTGTTGTGGCACACTTCAAACCATTTCCACTCGCAACCTCAGGTGGACTTAGCGCAGAAGCTGGCAAAGCTTTCTGGCTTTCCCAAGGCCTCTGTTTTTTTCTGCAACTCTGGAGCTGAAGCCAATGAAGCCATGCTGAAGCTTGTGCGTAGGGCACAAAAAGACAGAGGGCACCCGGGGCGCTATGAGGTGGTTTCCTTCAAAGGCTCCTTTCATGGCCGGACGTTGGCGACGGTTGCGGCGACGGGGCAAGAGAAGCACAAGCAGGGGTTTGAGCCTTTGCCCGCGGGTTTTGTGCATGTGCCCTTTGGCGACATAGAAGCGGTGAGGGCGGCCATTTCCCCGAGGACGGCGGCCATTTTGGTGGAGCCCATTCAAGGCGAGAGCGGCGTAAGAGAGGCCCCTGCGGGTTTTTTGAAGGCATTAAGCCAACTGTGCGAGGAGCAGGGTTTGTTGTTGCTGGTGGATGAAATTCAAACTGGCATGGGGCGCACGGGGAAGCTTTTTGGTTTTCAGCACGAGGGAATTTTGCCTGCCGCCTTTTCTCTGGCCAAGTCTTTGAGCAATGGCCTGCCCATTGGGGCCATGGTGTGCCATGCGGACATTGCCGCTTCACTGCCTCCGGGAAGCCACGGCTCCACCTTTGGAGGCAACCCCGTCGCCACCGCTGTTGGCTCCAAGGTGGTGGACATATTGACTCAAGAGCATTTTCTTGAAGAGGTTGCGCGAAAAGGAGACGTGTTTTTGCAACGCCTGCTTAAAACCCAACAGAAGTTTCCCACGCTTGTCAAAGAAGTCCGCGGGAAAGGTTTGCTTTGGGGCATAGAGCTTGCGTTGGCTGTGGGCCCTGTCCTTGCGCATTGCACAGAAGCTTCTTTGCTGGCGATTTCTGCAGGAGAAAACACGGTGCGGTTTGCGCCCTCTTTGTTGCTGACAGACGAGCAGATAGAAGAGGGGGTTGAGAGTTTTGAGAAGGCACTTTCAAGGCTTTAGGGCGTATGACACACATAAAAAAACAGTGGCTTCTCCTCGCGTTGACGTTGACAGTGGTTGCACCCAAAGCCTATGCCGTCAGGCCCTTTATTACCGACGATGCGATGGTGATAGACGACGGGTTTTTCCAGTTGGAAAGCTGGGCTTTGGTGGACAACTTTTCTGGACAGCATTGGAACATGCTGGCCTATGGGCCCTATCAGGGGCTGGAGGTGGCCGTCGGCGCCGTCTGGGGTTATCACCGCCCCCAACCCGGACAGGCACAGTTTTCCTATGCAACGCCCTTGCTGGAGGCGAAATACCTTTTCCGGGGATATGACTGCGGCAAATTTCCGGGAGTGGCTTTGGCGGGAGGAAGCTTCCTGCCAGGCGGCAAAGGCGGCTTTGTTGCCCCAGGCTACGGCGCTTATGGCTATATGGCGGTGACCCAATGCTTCGGGCAAAGGGAAGACGTCCTCATTCACGGAAATATCGGCGGAAATTATTTGTATGCCGACCAGAGAAACCAGTTCCTTTTTATGTGGGGTTTGGGGGTGCAGCTGAGAGTCTACGAGGGCTTTCACCTGGTAGGTGAAATGGTTGCGGGCGATCCGTATGTCCCTGACTCTGGCTTTGCATACCATGTGGGTTTCAGGCATTTTATCAGCGACTTTCTTCAAATTGACGCGAGTGTAGGACAAGGCATGGGGGGCCGAAACAGAGTGCCGCTCTGGGTGGGGATGGGGGCAAGAGTTGTGATGCCAGGTTTTGGGAAGAAGCCTTAGAGGGGCGATTTCAAAAAAAATTCCCTTTCGTGTTTTTTCTTCTTGCAAGCCGCTTTCCTTTTTTGGTATGAGCGCCATCCCCGCCGTCGGCTCTGTGACAAAAGAATCGGTTTTCTTGTCGTCCCATCCGTACGTCGTGGACTGCAGTCGCAAACAA
>Ga0209737_10001343_pt1 | contig 17822 bp, 15 predicted proteins | sample TergutCu122P3_FD_187284 | JGI IMG/M metagenome (GOLD analysis project Ga0209737, IMG submission 187284) | Cubitermes ugandensis P3 segment gut microbial communities from Kakamega Forest, Kenya - Cu122 P3 (SPAdes) (version 2) | ecosystem: Host-associated > Arthropoda: Insects > Digestive system...
TTTGCCTGTGTCCGCCAGCACTTCATCAATGAGTGCGCGGGGACACACTTTGGCTAACACCGCTGCGCTTATCAGATGCGCAATGTCCAATTTCTGTGGCAGTTCCTTGCGTGTCCTGGCCATGCGTAGCTCCATCCCAAGTTGTGATCTTGGGATTATTGCATGGTTTTTGCTAAGGAAACAGTATTGGGGTTAGGGTGGGGGCAACAGCGCGCAAAAATGCATTTGAATCAAAGTGGCTTCAGGCCAGCGCCTTGTCCAGCACCTCCGTCACCCCGCTGGAAAGCCCCGGCTGCGCCCTCACCCGCTCGATCTGCGTGTGGATGCTTGCCTGCAAACCCGGAGGGTAATGCCGCCAGTTTTCCAGCGCGCGCGCCACTCGTGACGCGATTTGCGGATTGCGGGCGTCGAGCGCGCAAACCTGCTCCGCCCAGAAAACGTGGCCGCTACCGTCTCCGGCATGAAACTCGCCGGGATTGCCACGGAAGAAAGTTCCCAGCAAGGCGTAGACCTTGTTGGGGTTCGAGAGACTGAAGGCGGGATCCCGCATCAACTCGCGCACCCTGTCGAGCGCCGGGCGGGTGCGTTCGCTCCAGCGCCAGGCTCCAGCCTGAAGGGCAAACCATTTGTCGAGCGTGAGACTTTGCCCGTCGAACCGTTTGCGGAAGGTGTCGAGCGCGGCATTGCGCGCCGCTTCATCCGCGCTCGTCATCAATGCGCCAAGCGCGCCCATGTACTCCGTCATGTTGTCGGCGCCAGCAAAGCGGGCCAACGCGAGCGGCACGCCACGGGCATCTCCCCCGGCAACGAGATAACGCAGCGTCAGGTTGGCCAGCGCGCGCCGTCCGGCATCCAGGGGGTGATAACGGTAAGGCCCGGTCACCCACAGGAGGCGGGTCAGCGCATGACAGTTTTCGGCCAGCGCAGAACCGAGCTCGCGCGTCAGGTGAATGAGCGCCGCGCGCAAGGCGATCGGATCGGCAGGACTCATGCGTTCGAGCAGATAACCTTCCGATGGCAGGGTGAGCGCCTCGGCGCGGAAAGCGGGATCGAGCCTTTCATCGGCGAGCAGCGTGCGGAAGGCTTCGATCCAGGCCGTCGGCGTTTCCCGATGGGGATCGGCCGCCCGCGCAAGAATCACCCGCTCACTGTAGCGTTGCGCAGCGTCCCAACGGTTGAACGGATCGGAGTCGTTGGCCATGAGAAAGGCCAGGCGGGCATCGTCCTCTTCCAGTTCGAGAATGACCGGGGCGGAAAATCCACGCAGGATCGAAGGCACGGGTTCGACTTCGATTCCGGTGAAGCGGAAGGTTTTTTCAGTCTCATCGAGCGTCAACACCTTGGTGAACACCACTTCCTCGCCCTCTTCTTCAAGGCGTAGCGGCAAATCCCGGCCATCGGGGGCAATCAGCCCTACCGCTACCGGAATGACCAGCGCCTCCTGCTCCGGCACGACGTGCTGCGAGAGCGTGAGGGCATAGCTGGCATTGGCGGAGTCCCACTGCCCCCGCGCCTGCAACCGGGGCGTACCGGCCTGCGCGTACCAGCGCATGAAGGCAGTCAGGTCAACCTCATTGGCATCACTCATGGCGGCGACGAAATCGTCGCAGGTCACGGCTTTCCCGTCGTGGCGACGGAAGTAGAGATTCATCCCTGCACGAAACCCCTCCGGCCCAAGCAAGGTATCGAGCATGCGAACAACCTCGGCCCCTTTTTCGTACACCGTGGCGGTATAAAAATTGTCGATTTCCTGGTAACTCTCGGGACGAATCGGATGCGCCATCGGGCCGTTGTCCTCCGGAAACTGCGCCGCGCGCAGCCTTTTGACGTCACCGATGCGCTTGACGGCCCTAGCCGATGTCGCTCCCCCCTTCCCCGCCGCGCGGGCAAGCATGTCGGCGGAAAACTCCTGGTCGCGAAAAACCGTAAGTCCTTCCTTGAGGGTGAGCTGGAACCAGTCTCGGCAGGTTACGCGGTTGCCTGTCCAGTTGTGGAAGTATTCGTGCCCTACCACGCTCTCCACGCCTGCGTAGTCGGCATCGCTGGCCGTTTCGGGACGGGCGAGCACGTATTTGGCGTTGAAGATGTTCAGACCCTTGTTTTCCATCGCCCCCATGTTGAAATCGGATACGGCAACGATCATGAAACGGTCGAGATCGAGTTCCAGCCCGAAGCGCTCTTCGTCCCAACGCATGGCATTGATGAGGGAATTCATTGCGTGCCCCGCGCAGCCCAGATCGTCTTCTTCCACCCAGACCTGAAGCAGTACCTTCCGTCCGGAAGCGGTTTCTTCCGTGCATTCCAGTGCGGCCAGCTTTGCCGCCACCAACGCGAAAAGGTAGGACGGCTTCGGGAACGGGTCCTCCCATCGCGCGAAATGCCAGCCATCGGGCAGATCGCCGGTTTCAAGCAGATTGCCGTTGGACAGCAGCACCGGACAGCGGTCGCGTTCGGCCTCGATGGTCACGGTATAGCGCGCCATCACATCGGGGCGATCCGGAAAATACGTGATACGGCGAAAACCTTCGGCCTCGCACTGGGTAAAAAATCCGCCGTTGGACAGGTACAGTCCGGAGAGCGTGGTGTTGGCTTTGGGATCGATCCGGGTAACGACTTCTACCGTGACCCTGCCATTCTCCGAAACCGGATCGAGATCGAGTTCCAGCACGCTACCGGCGTCAACTTCGCGTGGAATCACAGGCTGTCCGTCAACCTGTATCGAAAGGCGCTCCAGCTCCTCTCCCCACAACCGCAGAGGGCCGTCCCCTGCCCCGCGCGCGCAGATCATCCGATTCGTAACGATGGTGGCTTCCGGATCGAGACGAAAATGCAGCTCGACACGCTCGATCATCCAGAACAATGGGCGATAATCGCCACGATGAATCGTTACAGGAGCCTTATTTTCCATTTTGTCGTTCATGAAACTGCTCGTCGCACAGTGCAAAAGCGCGTAGTGTAATTGCCATGAACGCCTGGATAGCAGAAACTTCACCCATTTGTATCTGGTTTCACCGTCCGTCTCATCGAGCCTTATCATCCACAAGATCACGAGGGAGAACGCATCATGACACCCAGTTCAGTCCACGACATCCGTAACCTGTGCCTCCTTGGTCAAACCGGCAGCGGCAAAACAACCCTGATTCGGGCGTTGCTTGCCGCTGCCGGGATTACAGATACCGGCAACGGCGCGCCCCCCAGTCAATCGTTCTCGGCTTCGCTGTCGCACCTGGAATGGGCTGAACACTGGATCAACCTGCTCGACACGCCGGGACTGTCCGACCTGGCCGGACGGGCGCTCTCCACGTTGTCGGCGGTTGAAACCGCCGCCATCGTCGTCAACGCGTCCGCCGGAGTCGAAAACAGTTTGCGCCGGATGATGCTGGCGGCGGAAGGCAAATGCCGGATGATCATCGTCAACAAGATCGATGCATGTGAAGACTTCGGCGCTCTCATGGAAGCGATTACCTCCGCCTTTGGCCGCGAATGCCTGCCGCTCAATCTGCCCACGCCGGATGGCAGCGCCGTGATCGACTGCTTTTTCGACCCCAAGGTCGATGCCAAAACCGCCTTCTCCAACGTCACCGCCGCGCACGAAGCCATCGTCGATCAGGTGATCGAACTCGATGAAGACCTCATGGCGCGCTACCTCGAACAGGGTGAAGCGCTCGATCCCGACCAGCTCCACGCTCCGTTTGAAGCCGCCCTGCGCGACGGCCACCTGATTCCCGTCTGCTTCGTCTCCGCCCAGACCGGCGCAGGCATACCCGAACTGCTCGATATTCTTGGCAAACTCATGCCCGACCCCACCGAGGGCAATCCGGCGAAATTCCTCAAAGGCCCGGAAATCGTGGAATCCGTGCCCGATCCCAGCCGCCATGCGCTTGCCCACGTCTTCCAGATCAGCAACGACCCCTACCGTGGCAAGATTGCTCTGTTCCGCGTATACCAGGGCACGATCACGCCGGGCAGTTCGCTCTTCGTCGATGGCGGGCGCAAACCGTTCAAGGTAGCCCACCTTCTGCGGATTCAGGGGCAAAACACCGCAGAAACCAAGCTTGCCGTGCCGGGGGACATCTGTGCCGTTTCCCGGATCGATGAACTGCACCACGACGCCGTGCTGCACGACTCCCACGACGAAGACAATTTCCGTCTGCTTCCGCCCGCCTATCCCCAGCCCGTCTACGGCCTGGCGCTCATTACCCGCAAGACGGCCGACGAACAGCGTCTGGGCGAAGCCCTCTCCCGCCTGGCCGACGAAGACCCCTGTCTGGAAATCGGCTACGACCCGCGCCATCGCCGCACCGTCGCGCGCGGCCTTGGCGAGCAGCACCTGAAAATCGTCCTCGGCGAACTCTCCTCGCGCTGGAACCTCGAACTCGACACCGCGCCGCCTGCCATTGCCTACCGCGAAACCATCACCGCCGTCGCCGAAGCGCGCTATCGCCACAAGAAACAAAGCGGCGGCGCGGGCCAATTCGGCGAAGTCGCCCTGCGCGTCGAACCGCTCCCGCGCGGCGAAGGGCTCCAACTCGGCGACGAGGTCAAGGGTGGAACCATCCCCACGCAATTCATGCCGGCGGTCGAAAAAGGCGTTCGCCAGGCCGTAGAGGATGGCGCATTGGCCGGTTATCCGATTCACGACATTCGCGTGGTCATCGTCGACGGCAAGCATCACCCCGTCGATTCCAACGAAATCTCCTTCGTCACCGCTGGACGTCACGCCCTGATCGACGCCGTGCTGGCGGCGCGGCCCCAGATCCTGGAACCCATCGTCGAAGTCCAGATCCGGGTATCGGACAACTACTTCGGCAACGTCAGCGCCGAAATCTCCGGACGGCGCGGCCGCGTCACCGGCACCGACAGCCCTGCGAGCGGCTGGACAGTCATCAATGCCTCCGTGCCGATGGCCGACATGGACGGCTTTGAAGCGCGGCTGAAATCGCTTTGCGCAGGCGAGAGCGAATTCGCTGTTTCAGCGGGCGGCTACGAACCTGTCGCGGGCGATGTACAGGCCCGACTGGTGAACGAGCACGCCAACAGGGGCCAATAACATCACGCAGGGGCGGAAAGCCCCTGCGCTATTCAACTTTCCGTGCGGAGTCCGTCCAGTGACCATCATCGATCACTTTCAAACAAAGTGTCCCGTCTGCAAAAAAAAGCTTCAGCCAAAAGCGCTGGCATCGCCCAAGCCATTCAGCAGTCAGCCCGTACCGGCCGGTCAATGCCATGAATGCAAAACCGACATGCAGTGGATTCGCTCCCGGCAAAAGGTTCTGGTCATGGCTGCTGCCGGAGCGCTCTTCGTTATCCTGTTTACGATCGTGTTTACCGCGATCAAAGGCGGCACTACACAGACGGCCGCCCAGATTGTGGGTCAGATTCTGGGCATATCCGCTGTCCTCGGTTTTCTCAACGGCAAGGAGCTGGCCCAAACGCCGAACCCGCCTGGAGAATGAGCGTCGAACGCTATACCGCTTCCGGTAAACCGAATCGCCCCGCGCCAGAATGCGGGGCGTTTTTTGTCAGAGCGTAATGTAACTGCGAGACCAAACAGCAGCTGTCAAATCAAGATTAAATTTCTACGGATTAGTGGTTGCATGGTAATGCAATACTTCAAAATTTTTTCTTTCGCCATGCCCACATATTCCCCTTCTTTGGATTTTTGATCCAACACTTACTTTTCCGCGGCGGGAAATAATAACTCCTACCAGTTCGCCACGGCAATTTTCGCCTGAGTCAATTTGAGACTCGATTAATAAAACATAATCCCCGCGCACAAGTTCAATGCGTGGAATATTGGTTTCGGCCACCGGAAGGACAACACACTTATTCTTGTTCTCGAATGGAAACTCCTTGATTTCCACTGCTCCGTCTGAACGTCTTACTTCCAGCGAGCAATTCTCTCGAAGAATTAGTTCCTGCTCAAAGACACGGAGATCCGTGGCGTGGCTGGCGATTGGTGCAAATAAGCACGCAGCTAAAATAAAAGCTCTCAACTTAAACTCCACATCCATATGGTTTTTGAATCCCAGTACTCATCACCTACAGGGGCATTTCCATCCCATAAGTCGATATGTCCCTGCCCGGAAAATCCCGGGATGTCCATATAGCATATAATTCCTTTGACACCCTGTGCGCTTGCGGGGGCGGTGCCATTGGGCTGGGCGTTCCAGCCATGGGTTCGAGTACCAAATACTCCTGGGCTATTAAGCACAGCAGCCAAGTCCTGTGCACCTCGAATGTATCCGTGTGGGCAGACATTCTTTCCGGAATTCTTAAACGCGGTGAGAAATTTCGGGTTAGTCCTTACAAGCGCTTCGCTCATTCTGATAGCACATGTATTGGGGAAATACATCCGGCATGTGTGAGCAGCGCGACCTTGATAATTAAGCCTGAGGACTGAAAAAACAGGTTTCTCGATCATAGAGTTTCCTATTGAAGCATTACCTACGTTCAAAGTAAGCGACAGCTAAGAACCATCTGCTTGAGTGCGAACACAGGAACTGACCGCGTAGCGGCCAAAGAATATTCCCTTTTCGTATGCAGCACAAGAAATTTGAGCGGCATCGAGCCCCCCCGTTTTCAGCAGCACACAACAAATCACCTCACGCCCACCGGCGCACACGCCTGGTGTATTCATCAAACTCCGCGCCGAAACGCGCGCGGAGCACTTTCTCTTCGGGAATGATCTGAAAGCGCGTCAGATAGATGACGAAGAACAGCAAGAAGAAGCAGGCCGACAGTTTGGCCAAAAACAGAGCCCCTCCCGACAACATCACGAGTCCGCCCAGGTACATGGGGTTGCGCGTATAGCGATAGATACCCGTGACCACCAGAGTTGAAACCGACGTGGGCACGGTTGGACTCAAAGAAGTTTGAACCTTGAGAAAAGACCTTGCCCCTGTAAAAAGCAAGGCAAAACCCAAAATGAACAGAACCCCGAAACCTGCCCAACGCGCAATGCCGGGAAGTGGCAGCACGAGCACGGCCGGACAAAACCACATGCCCAGAAAACAGGTAAATCCAACCACCAGGGGAGGAATCTTCAGTTCAAGAAAAGACATCATGCGCTCCACAGTCACAAACCATCATTATCGCAACAACTTTTTGGAAACGCCCTGAAAATCGCTCTTTTTGAATACACCGCGCTTGCTCAATACGACCTCGCCCCTGCGGTCGATGAGCAGCGTAAACGGCAGGAGAGCTTCGTCATTGCCAAACGCCTTCATCAAGGCAATCCCTTGTTCGCCAGCAAGCGCAGAAGGATAGTCCACCTCGTAGGCGGCAAGGAATTCGCGCACCTTGACCGGATCGTCCTCCAGCGCAATGCCGAGCACGGTCAACCCCCGGTATTTCTTCTGCAATGCCATGAATTCCGGGAACTCGTCGCGACAGGGAACACACCAGCGCGCCCAGAAGCTGATGATGAGCGGCTTGCCCCGAAACTGGGAGAGCGCCATCGGCTCGCCGTGGATATCCATCATCGTGGCTTCAAGGAGCGCGCCCACGCCCTCCTGCTCCGCCTTCGCTCCGAGGGCGACGAGAAACAGGGCGCATGCCAGAACTCTCGCAATCTTCACAGCAAGTCCCCCCGGCGCAGAAGAAAATAACCCGCAAGCGCGGCGAAAAGCCCCAGCAGGGACGGATAGACAAGCGCGTAAATCTGATAACCCAATGCGCCGAAAAGATCGAGAATGACGTAGGCGGACGGGCCAAGCACGACGAGTTGCGGATCGAACATCGCCAGCGCGGCCGTGCGGAACACCTGTAACGGATTGAAGAGCGCAATGGTCACGGCGGTCTCGGGGGTGATGCGCCCCTGGATCATGACTCCCAGCAGAATCAGATCGAGAAAGAGCAACAACGCGAGCCAGAGCATGAAGGCCGCTCCCTGGGCCGTATCCGTGCTGCGCGCAACGGCGGAGATGAACATGCCCAGGCCGAGAAAACATAGCGCCATCGCGGCCAGCAGCGCCGTGTAATAGCCAAATACCGACCACGGAATGTCGATCTCCTGGAAAGCCCCCCAGAGCACCGCGCCCAGCATGGCAAGAAACACCGGCGCGAAGATGATCGCGTAGCGCCCGAGAATCTTGCCCCAGTACCACGCTCCGATGGAAACCGGCAGGGACAGCAGGTATTCAAACACGCCCGCTTCGCGATCCCCCGCCACGGAACGCACCGTGGTGATGAGCACGAAGATCGGCAAGATCGCCATCGACAATTGAATGTACGTCACCAGCAGCCTTGAGAGACCGATGAAACCAAGCACACGCGATTCCGACAGGCCGAACGCGAACAACAGCGCAACGACTCCCCCGAAAACCAAGCTATAGATCAGAAACCAGCGTGCGCGCAGCGACTCCGCAACGTCAAGTTTGGCGGTGAGAAATAACTGTTTCATCGCCCCCCCTCATGCCCGCCATGCCAATGGTGCGGCTGTTCGTGTTGCAGAACCTCATCGAAACCGATGCTTTTCTCGTTGGCGCTTTCCACGGCGGCAAGGTTGTAGCCCATCGGGGAGGAGCGCTCGATGTAGCGCGCCAGACGCGCATCGAGCCAGCGCAAAGCATCGCGGTTGTCGATCGGGCTGCTGATATCGGCCACCCATACGCGGGCGTCCGGCTCCTTCCACCAGGGAGGCATTCCGGTTCTTTTACTCAAGGCGTTCGTCCAGACGACGAGACAGCCGATATCGTCGAACTTGTACGCAGTTTTTTTTGGTCCGTAGCGCAGTTCAACGGCAAAACGGGGATCGGAAATCGCCATGTTGCACTGGGCGCAGGTATCCCGATCCCAGTGGATCGGAACCATTCCCTCCGGCCAGTTGCCACGTTTCCCGCAGGCGACGACGAGCACGGCGACCAGGGCAACGAGCGTGAAAAAACGGCAACGGCGCATGGTCAGGCTTCCTCCTGATTGGGACGGTCGATCATGATGCGCCCCATGTCCATTTCGACGACGCGCGTGATGATCGCGGACATCTCGGAGAGGCGATGGCAGGAAATGAGCATCGTGGTGTTTTCCTGACGCTTCGCGAGCAGATCGAAAAAAATCCCGCGGGCTTCGGGATCGAGATTGGCAGCCGGCTCATCCATCAGCAGCACACGGGTATCGCGCCCAAGCGCGATGGCAATGAGCAGTTTTTGCTTCATCCCCCCCGACAGGCGCAGGAACTGCCGTGAGCGGACGGCGCCCACATCCAGCCCGAGTTCCCCGGCGATGTCGATCATGCGCGTCGGCTGAACGCCGCAGAGCGAAGCCGAAAATTCAATGAGTTGCCCCACCGGCATCTTGAGTGGCGGCGGCAACTGCGGCACGAAACCGATCTTGTTGAGCACTTCGGAACGGTGCTTGCGCGGGTCACACCCTGCCACCCGCACCACGCCGCCGCAGGTGTACTCACCGAGCAGACAACGAATGAGCGTGGTCTTGCCTGCGCCATTGGAACCGATCAACGCTACCCGTTCGCCCGGCTCAACGGACAACCCGATACCGTCCAGCACCCGCGTCCGGCGAAAAGTCTTGATGAGGTTTTCAAAAAAGATCATAGGGTCGGTTGCGCAAGCCGCGCCTTATAACAGTTTCGATAAGCCTTTGACTTCAAACTTCAATGCTCCGGTCGGACAGGCATCCACACACAGCCCGCAGCGCGTGCAGTCGGGGCCAAGCGCCATCTTCTCATCGGTGGCGCGCCCCTTGATCGTCACGTCGAGCACATGTGGGACCAGACACAATTTGCGGCAATCGCCCTCATGGAAGCACTCTTTGACATGGTAGCTGATCCGCAATGGGGAAATCGTCCCCACCACGCCGTAGGTCAGACCGATCGGGCAGACGTAGCGGCACCATGCGCGGCGCGACCAGAACACTTCGAAAAGTAACAGCAAAAACACCCAACCCAGCGCAAGCCCCGGCCCGTAGATCAACGCGCGCGACAGGATGCCGACAGGCGAGAGCGTCTCGAAAACCGTATAGCCGGTCACGAACGCCAGCACGACGAACAAGACCCAGAATACGGCGCGCGTGCCGCGATGGAATTCGTGGTCGGTTACGATCTTTTTGCGCACGAGTGCGAGGTGAATCTTTTCCGTGAGTTCCGAGACCAGGTGATACGGGCATACCCAGGAGCAGAAACTGCGCCCGCCCAGCAGCACCCAGAGGAGGAACACCGTGAACGTGCCGATGACCAGATTCACGATGATGTGCTTGTGCGCCAGCATCACCTGTAGCGCGGAGTTGAGATCGATGAGATGGAACCCCACGAAGCGCGAGGCCACCAGCGCGCCTTCGAGGATCTGGATGTCCAGCCAGTAAGAGAATACGAAAAGCAGGTTGACTGCCGCGAGCACGATCCAGCGCCGGGTACGCCACGTGTGCCGTGGCTTCAGGCGCGCCTGCTCGTGCAAATGCGCCTTGATGCGGGATTTGTCTTCCCGCTTGATTTCCATGATCCGGCGCACTTCTTCGGAAATCTGCCCCGGATGGCTCGGTTTTTTCGGCTCCGCGCCCAGCATGCACCGGAAACCTTCGAGAAATCGGCGCATTTCAGCCCCCCTCCCCGCCCGCCTTCCAGAGCGCGCGCGGCTCGATTTCGATGGCTGCCGGCTCCACCGGGCAGATCATCTCGCACACGCCACAGCCCACGCACTGCTCGAGCACCACGGGTCGGGCGCGGCCGGAGGCGTCGGTGAATTTTTCCAGGGTAATGGCGTCGGCAATCGGGCACTCCGTAACGCACAGGTCGCAAAGTTCGCGCTCATAAGGATGATCGCGCACCGGAATGGGTTTCCAGCGGTCGACGCTCGTGTAGCGCATCAATCCCTTGAACGCCGGGCCGCGCGCCGGCCCGGAGAATCCCCTGCCCTGCACCGCCAGACACGCCTCCGGGCGCGTCAATCGCGCCAGCCCCATGCGTTCCTTGAGATTGAGGGTCGGTTCCGGTTCATTCGCCTTGGCCGTGAGCACCGGCTTTCTTTCCAGTTCTGCCCCTTTGCGCACCGCGAAAAAGTCAGGTTTCTCATAGGTGAGCGCGCCGGTCGGGCACGCGAGAATGCATTGCGCCGCGTCGCAGGAAAAATCGCACGCCTGCTTACGGGCGTCGATGTAGGGCACGCCGATTCCATACCCTTCGTGGATGTCGCCCAGTTTGATCGCGGTGACCGGACAAACCTGCACGCACTGCCCGCATTTGATGCAGGAGGCGAGAAAATCCGCCTCATCGAGCGCGCCCGGTGGACGCAAGCGCCGTACAAGCGCGCGGTAGACCGGCACAAAACCAAGGAGTGAAGTCCCGAGCACCCCGGCCAGCAGCACGGCGGAACGGAGGAACTTGCGTCGTGTGCGGCGAACCTTCTCCGGCGACACCTTCGATCGGGGGGGCTTGATCGTCTCTGCCCCATTCACGCTCATGGCGCATTCTCCCTGCGAGGCTTGGTAAAACGCGGCTTGTTGTCACGCAGGATGAGCGCGGGCGAGGAGAACGGCGCGAGCCGTTCCAGGAAATTGAGCAGTTCCAGCACGGGCGAAGCGCGGAAAAAACTCGCCATTGGAAACTCCATCCAGATCTGATCGGCCCAGGCGTAGGACTCGTGCGGCGTGTCGCCGATGCCGTCGCCGTTGGCGTCGAACCCCTGGTAAGTATCCCAGTAGTTGCCCTCCCAGAAATTCTTTTCCGGGTTTTCGGTCAGGCTGCCGTAACTCACATCCTGCAAGTTACCCTCGAAAATATTGTTGGAGAGATTGTTGCCCCCTATTTCCGAATTGAACAGGATGGCAATCCCGTTATAGGCAAAGCGGTTGCCGCGCAATTCGATGGTCGAATCCGGCTGAAAAGGCGAAAGATCGGAGCCGATGCCGACGCCGCAGTAAATGATCTCGTTACCCTCGATCACCGTGCCGGAAGACTCCTTGAAACCGATGCCCATCCCCGTCGCCCCGGTGGCGTGCGAGATGATGTTGCCGCGCGCCGCACCGCCGTGGGTGTACATGAAGTACACGCCCACCGCGTTATCCCTGAAGCGGTTGTTTTCGACGATGTTGTCGTCCGCAAACATGAAATGAAGGGAATAGCGGCTGCGCTGACCGATGTTGCCGCGAAACACATTGCGGTGCGAATACCAGGCCACCATGTCGCGCGAATCGATCACCTCGTTGGCTTCGATCAGGTTGTCGTGGCTGTACCACAGGCGCAGGCCGTCGCCCCGCATGCCGAGATCGACCGGCTTGGAGCGGATGCGGTTATTGCGCACGACGGTATGGGAAGACTGCTTCAGGTCGATGCCGAACAGACAGTTGTCGGCGGTCAGATCCTCGATCACGTTGCGGTTTCCGCGCACGTCGAGGCAGGAGTCGTCCGTGTCGTGCGATGTCCCGGAGCCGGTGAGGCGCAGCCCCCGCACGACGGAATCGTTCGCGTTGAGCGTCATCACCGTGCCCTTGTCGCCCGCGTCGATCGTGACAGCCCCGCCCCCTTCGATGATGAGCGGTTTGTTCACATTGACCGGCCCGGCGTAGACGCCCGGTGGCGGGCGCAACGTGGAACCTGCTGCTGCGGCATCCACGAGCGGCTGGAACGGTTTCAAGCCGTGAATGCGCGGATCGCGCTCGATGAGCATATAGACGGGCTTGGGCCGGTCGATGGTCACGCGCGGCGAATCTACGTTTCCGTAGTAGCTGTCGCTGGCGTTGTTCCCGAACGACTCCACCTGCCCGATCCCTCCCCGTGGAAACAGGAGCAGCGCGCACACGATCGCGGCAAAGGCACTGGCGCGCGCGTGCGCGAACGGTTCGGGAGCGTTGGTTCGGCTCTTCATTCCTTGTCCGGGTGTTCACGCAACTGCTTGCGGCGAATCAGCAGCGCCAGCCCCAGGCAAACGAATACCAACATCAACAGCCCATAACCCCATGTCGGATAGGAATACGTCGAGAACTGCGCGACCTTGCCTTCGCCGAACACCGTGGGCATGAAGGGCTTCACCGTAAACGCCCCCCAGGGATGCAGGTTATGCCCGAAGAACCACAACCAGCCCGCATACGTTATGAGGAAAAAGAGCGGTATCAGCGCGGGAACAAGCACCAGCAGCAACTGGAAGGCGCGCGATTTCGCCACCCCTGCCACCACGATGACCATGCTTGCGATCAAACCGAAGATCACAAGCTGGGAAATGATCCGCACATTCTCGCCCCAGGCCGCAACGCGCTCGGGATCCTTGAAGAACCTCCCGGATTCCCGCATGTAGAGCTGCACCTGGGCATCCAGCTTCCCGAGCATGAACTGATCGACGAGCATCCACGCCGCCACCGCAATGAAGCCCACGGCAAGCGCCATGATCTTCTGTCGGCGGCGGGGCAGAATGAACGCTGCAATCATCACCGCGAAAAAGCCAAAGAAGAACTTTGCCAGAGGCCGTTCCACAGGCGCGCCCGTCTCGATCGGAAACATGCCGACATAGTGGTTGATGGTGTTCATCTCATGTACGCAGTCCAGTCCCTTCGCACCCTTGTCGATGTTTTTCTTCGTCGGATCGAGAATGGGATTCCAGCGCTCGGTATCGTGCGAAAGATCGCCCTGGATGAGTTCATCCGCCATCTGCGAACCCTTGCCCGCCGCCTTGCAGCCGTTGGCGACCTTGTCGAAGTGAAAATGAATGCGAATACCGTCCGGAAAAGCATCCGGCGGATAATTGGGCGCGGTGAGCGACACCCACCAGATCGGCGAAAAATACGCAACGATCAGCGCCACCAGCGCTACCAGCGCCAACGTCCCTACGAGTCCGTCCTGGTTCTTCATTTCGCTACTTCACTGCCTCATAGCTATTTTTTAGCGGTTTTTTCTTTGCACATCGCGCCGGGCATCTTCAGGCTCGCCTGATACGCCGAAATCGCCACGAGCATGTCGTCCGTATAAGGCTTGATGACCTTCACCATGTCCGGATTGGCATTGCGGCGATGGCCATCGCGGATTTCCGTCATCTGGCGCAGCAGGTATTTGTAGTGCTGTCCGGCAATCACCGGGTAGAACTTCGCCTTGTCGCCTTCGCCATTCTTGCCGTGGCACTCCAGGCATTGCTTCTCGTAGAGCACCCTGCCTTTTTCGATTTGCAGCGCTGCATCCGCCCCTTCGTACTTGCCGTGATCGGTGGGAATGCACAGGCTCTCGATGTAAGCGGACACATCGGCAAGTTCCTGCGGATCGGTCAAGACCACCGCGAACGGGTACATCGTCGGGTTGTCGCGCAGACCCGCGCGGGTGTCGGCCATCTGTTTGATGAGCACCGTCGTGTGCTGACCCGCGAGCTGCGGGAACGTGCCATCCGGCCGCCCCGCCCCGGAAGGCAGGTGACAGGCGCCGCACACTTCATAGGCTTCCTCGCCGTTCTTCTTGTCGCCCTTGAGCTTGAGCGCCTCGATCTTTTCGCCTTCCTGGGCATTCCAGGTGTAACCCTTGGTTTCGATCCCCGCGGCCTTTGGGGCTGGAGGCCCGGCGAAAGCCACACTCATCGCCGTAACGCCTGCCACTCCCAGCAGGGCAATAGATAATGCTTTCATTTGAAACAAACCTCCGATTCGAACTTTCCCCTCTTGGGGAGACAACCGAACACAGGAAGAACAGCAGTGTCTTCCATCCCATGTCGTCCGGCCATGCCGGTGTAAATTGAAACCTTATTTTTGCGCTTCCAGCCAGGCTGCCAGCGCCTTGATTTCCTCATCGTTTACCAGATGCATGACCCCTGCCATCGCGGCGGATTGGCCGTTGGCGCGTGCCCCGCTCTTGATGTCCTTCATCTGTTGTTCCGCGTAAGCTGCATTCTGTCCCCCGACTTTTGGATAATTTGGCAGCAGCGGTTTGTTTCCTTTCGGGCCGTGACAGGCAATGCAGGTTTTTTCGGTGTAGAGCGCCGTCCCATCGGGCGCAGCGGCTGTCGGGAGCGCAAGCATCCCCAAGGCGGATAAAGCCAATAACTGTTTCATCATTTTTCCCTGTTGGTAATAGAGCGTACTTCCTCTTCCTCTCTCGTGTGCGGCAAAACGCCGCACACGGGGGGAAGGGAATGTCACAGATCACTTGATCTTCTTGGCGTTGTTCTGCTCAAGATAAGTCTTGGCGCGCAGACCCAGGTCGGCGGTCTTGACTTGATACTGCCAAACCTGCTCGGCCCAGAGGCAGGCGTTTTCCCAATCCTTCTTGGCCGCAGCCTCTTCATGCTTGGCCTTGACGGCGGGGATCTTGCCGGCTTGGTCGAAAGCGTCCTCAACCATGGCCACTACATCCGGGAAGTCCTTGTAGTTGTAGCTGGTGATGATGCCCACCACTTGATCGATCACCGCTTGCGTATCGGCAATCTTCTTCAACTGCGCCTGGTAATCCTTCTCGGTATAGGTTGCCTTGGCCATTTCCTTCGCGGCTGACGGTTTCCAGCCCTTCGGCTTGACCAGCAGGTAGCCCTGCATTTCGAGATGCAGCGCGGAGCAGAACTCCGTGCAGTAGTACGGATATACACCTTCCTTGTCCGCCTTGAACTTCACCGACGCGGTCTTGCCCGGCTCGACCGACGCATGCACGTTGTAGGTCGATACGGTAAAGCCGTGGGTTTCGTCCTGCGCGCGTTCGAGGTTGGTGAGGTTGATCGTCACTTCGTCGCCCACGTCCACCTCGATGATTTCAGGCGTAATGTGCGAACGGATCAACGTGCCATACACCGTCACCTTGTTGCCATTGCGCACGATCTTTTCCTCGCCTGCGCGGACGGCGCCCGGATGTGGCTTATCGGTGCGGCTGTTGGTCCCCACCTTGTAGCGTACGCCCGGCTTGAGCTTGGAAGCCTCGATGGCTACGGCGTAGTGCGGCTCGCCCAACGGCAACGGCATGTCGTAGAGCAGTTGCATCTTCTCATTGCTGATATCGATCAACTGATGGTTCTGCGGATGCAGTGGCCCGACCGGGTTGAAACGGTCGATCGAGAGCTTGTTCAGCGCAACCAGGTAACGCCCCTTCGGACTGACGGAGTCGCCTTCCATCGTCATCAGGTGGCCGATGTTGTAATGCACCGAGATCTTGTCGAGCACCTTGCCTTCGCAGTAATTCCACTTGGCAACCTGGGAATCGACATAAAGCGAGGTGTAAGCGACACACGGTTTCACGTCGTACTGCGTGTGCAGCGGCCCCAGACCCAGCGCGACCTGCGTATGCAGCGCGTCCTTCATGGCGATCACCGGGATGCCGTACGGGTCTTTCGACTCGAAGTTGCCCGCCTTGATCGCTGCCATGATTTTCTCGAACGAATAGACGGACACGTGCGTATCGAGCTTGCCCGAGACGATGATGAACTTGCCGTCAGGCGTCACATCCACGCCGTGCGGCGACTTCGGTTCGGGGACCAGGAAAAGGATGCCTTCCTTTACCGCCGTATCCATCATCAGCACATCATGACCGTTGATCTTCTTCGCCTTGCCCTGTGCAACGAGTTCCGCGGCCTTCTTCCAGTTGACCACATGCAGGTAGTCCGTATCCTTGGCCGAGCAACCGGCTTCGAACGGCGGACGGCCACGCTCGATACCACCGACGTAGCGTTCGGAACAGAAGGAGTTCGTGAAGGACCAACCATCCGACGGTCCCTTGCCCGCGTCCGAAATATCCTGCGAATACGGCGGGAATTCGACCGAGAAAGACTTCGACGGATCGAGACGGCCTGCTGCGCGATCGAACTTCCAGTACGTGATCCCGCCACGATACTTCTCGTTGAACTCTTCGAGCGGATAGAACTTCCTGGGCTCCAGCGGCGCGGCATACTGCGATGTCTGAAGCACATACTCGGTATTGGGCGTCACGAACGCGCCACCGTGTTCCGACTTGAAGATCGGGTTCACTACGATCTGCTTGGTTTCAAAGTCCCGCAGATCAACCACGGCCAGCCGTGGGTTTGCCTTGTCGTTGATGAAAAGAAACTGTCCGTCGTACTGCCCGTTGGTTTCGGAAATGGCCGGGTGGTGCGTGTCGCCCCAGGTGATTTCCTTCCCGTCGATCCATCCCCCTTTGAGGATTTCCTTCGATTCCTCGTCATACCCGAAGCCCTGCCAGGGTTCGGGCGTAAACACCGCGAGGTATTTGACGATGCGCATCGAAGGGATGCCATAGATGATGATCTGTCCCGACTGCCCGCCAGAACTGAAGGCCAGGAACTCATCTCGTTTGCCGGACGGCGTATACGTCTTGGCCGCAGACAGAAGATCCTGCTGACTGAGACCGCGTCGCTTCATCACATCTTGCAGGGATTCTGCGGCCGAAGCCGTTCCAATCCCGAATGTCGCCGCAAGCAATACTGCTGTTGCTTTGACTGCCAGGTTTTTCATTATTCCTCCTCCTCGGAAAGATCCGATCTATTCATGCCCGCTCTTCCATGGCGCCTAAAGTGACCACGGTTGCCCAAGTATCCGGTATTCCTACGACATTACCTTGCATCACCCTACGTCGTTTCGTGCCATGTTTCACACTACGAACGGGAAAACTACCGGCCGAACAGGAAGCTACCCGGCAATTCTCCCTGTGATCATTATTCTGTGCCAAATAATCAAGCCATGGCAGGTGACAAAACCTGATAAACACACCAGGAATCAGGAGGGGAGAGGATAGGAATATTCCTATCCCCGGAAGCTTTCTCCCGAACTTCGCCCCCCTCGGACGGCGCATCGCCCGCCCCGCATGAGCTCCGGGCAGTATCTAGGGGGCGTCTCAGAAAACGGATCGCAAAGTACGTTAAGCCGGTTGCAGCGGTCGTAGCGGTCTGAACTTACCTGCACCGATCTTGGCACTGCTGCGCCAG
>Ga0209737_10001344_pt1 | contig 17822 bp, 3 predicted proteins | sample TergutCu122P3_FD_187284 | JGI IMG/M metagenome (GOLD analysis project Ga0209737, IMG submission 187284) | Cubitermes ugandensis P3 segment gut microbial communities from Kakamega Forest, Kenya - Cu122 P3 (SPAdes) (version 2) | ecosystem: Host-associated > Arthropoda: Insects > Digestive system >...
CCCCAAAACCCCAAAACCCCAAAACCCCAAAACCCCTTAAATGCAAGAGTAGTAATGAATGGTGATGTGAATAGAAATAAGAATAATACAAAGGATTTTGTGTTAATATCCATGTCTATAAAGGATTTAGGTTAATAAGTAACCATAATTTCTTTATGGATTTGCCAAGTGTATTAACTATCGAAGGTTTAAACAATGTGGCTTCTCTCTCTTATGATCCTCGTACTAAAACTTTTATTGCTGGGAAGCGTGGGATTACCTTTGTCTCTCCCGGAAATCCTTCTAAACATATCGTCTCTAAGCCGCATCTTACCCAAAACTCTGTCTTTCCAAGGGAATTCTGCCCGCCAGAAAATCTTTGCTTTGTTCCTAATCACAAGTCAAAGAACTTGATTATCTCTCCTAGTGGACTTATGGTTGTCTCTAAGCAATCCAGCAAAATTTCAGAAAAGCCTATCCTTTATACGAATTATGGATTTTCATCTGGGGTCCATTACTGGGAAATTATCTGTCCTCTTAGTTGTAATGGATTGAATCTAGGAGTTGTCAAGATAGAAAACAAAAAGCTTACAGTCGAGGAGATGAGTGTATTCCGTACAACAACGAGTAGAGTGGTGGGAGTTCTTCTAGACTTAGAGAAATTGAAATTACAATTCTGGCTTAATGGGAAAGAACAGGCAGGACGATCAAAGACGCTAACCAGTGGATATTGGCTGCCAGCTATTAGGATTACCGGTATTGACAACTGTGTCATACTCAATCCTTTTACTCAACAACCACCATGTATTAATCCTTATGATTGTTATAATACTCTTAAACATGATTTTGATGAATGGGTATTTATTGAAGATGATAAACGCATTAATCTACCTGATAGCACTGAAGTATTAGAGGAAATTACTGTGACTGAGAACGAGAGTGCAGGGTTGACTAAATTGGTGAAGGTGAAAAATCCTGAGCAGTTTATTCAGATGTGTAATAAGGTAAATATTACAGTAATGAATGGTACAAATCTTGTTAAATTTCTTGCAGAGAAATCTACAACTAAAGGAGCATTGAAGTTAATAAAGTGTATTCAAGAGAAGGAAAAAAGAATGGAAGAGAAGTTTAAGACAATATTGGAAGGTAAAGAAGAAGACAAGACTCAGATAACTAATCAATACTCGTATGAAGAGGAAATAGAGAGGTGTGAATATTTACCACATACTGATAGCTTACTTTTATTGGGAAAAACTTCACTTAAGATTATATCCCGTGAAGATGAAGAGAGAGCGGGATTTGAAAGTATGAGAGAAGGAGTAGGGGGATTTAGGCTTAATTCTTCACCGCTTTCTCTTCATGAGGTTATAGATTTCTATATCACTCGATTAGAAGCGCAACTACTCATCAACAAGCTTTCCTGGATTGATCTCGCAAGAAATGATCCAATGTCTGATGCTATTCCTGCACTATTTGAAGCTTTGAACAAAGCATTAAGGTCATATAAGGATGAATTATTTGTCAGCATTACCTATCTTCATGCTAAGAAAGCTATTGACTGTATAATCCAATCTCTTCTATTCTCTTCTGCTCTATTTGAATCCAATTCCACTATAAAGAACACAGCAATGCGATGTGTAAGCAGCCCGCTAGTTCGTCTTCTATCTAAAAACAAATCAGAGCACAGGAAAACTCTTTCCTTTGAAGAAGTCAATCTTCTCCTATCAATTGCACTAAAGCTTAATGAACAATTGTGGTGCTTAACTTCTTCTGATAGTGCAGGAGAGAGTGTAAGAAGTTTATGGGATGTAAAGACTTCAAGATTGCATACAACGTATGGACGTTTAGCAAGTTTTATTACTTGGCCTGTACCTGGTGCTATTACTCTAGCTGAAGCTGGATTATATAATGTAGGAGATAAGAGGCCAATAATAGAACACTTTAGATATACAAAGACTGTTCTAGAAAATGTATTAGCCTTCGATCAAACAAACAAGAAGGAGGTGTGGAGTTTTTTAGAGAGGAGCTTTCCAGAAGATAGAATGCTAAAAGGTGAACCATGTGCGAATGTGCCATTGAATGTAACTTTGAGACACTTTCCAGCTTTAAGACATAAAGACACAGAAGAAAAACCACAGGAAATTATTCATTTGGAGAACAATGGAAAGTACGTGCTGACAGGAAGTGCCGATGGAAGTGTCAATGTATGGAATACTAAACTACGACTTGTCAAGCTTCTCGCCACTGACTTCAAGAAGAAGTTTGAGGTAAAGCAAGAAGTAAAAGGTGTCAGGTCTGATAAGAAGCAGGAGAAAGGAAAGGACGATACTTTCTTCAATACTCTATTTGATGAGAAGTCTGAAAGTGGATCTGATATAGAATTACCAAGTGAAGAAAAACCAAAGACAGAAGAGAAAAAGACAACAGTGCAACCTAATCTAAAGCTATTACAGCAATTGTTGAGTTTAGGATTCAATGAAACTTTGGCTAAGAAAGCGCTTATTCAAGTAAACAATGAGAATCTTGATAATGCAATGGATGCAATATTGGAACTACAGAAGAAAGAACCACCACCTAAACCTGAAGAGAAAGTCAAAGACAACTATATTATCCTTAGCTGGGGATGTCCTAAATGCACACTTATCAATCCTGAAGGGAGAGCTTACTGTGAAGTATGTAATGAATCTGCCCCTCAATCTGCTTATAAACTAAAAGCCAAAGAGGAGAAGAAGACAGAGGTGAAGGTAGAGCCAGAAGTAAATGACAATAGGGAAGAAGAGAAGAGCCTAAAAGCAAAAGTAGAAGAAGAAGAAGCTAAGAAACTAAAACAAGCACAAGTAAGGGGTTACTCAATGATTTATCACAATGAATACCCATCAATACCTTTCACTCTAGCTTGTGCTCTTTCCGATAAGGAACAACAAATACTTAAACTTAGACGCTTTAAATATGATGAGAAGTATATTCATCACTTCATTCTTCCTACAATCAATGAGAAAGCTAAAGGATACATATCGCAAATCAGTGATACATGGATTGATAATCAAGATTATGGGAATGCTAAACAACAATTGTTTAAAGATCATAGAGATGCAGTGGAAGTATATTCGCCTTTATTTTTGCGTAATCAACTTCAAGGTAGCTGGAGGTTTGAGAAGACGAAGTTGGCGGGTATGCATTTGGTGATGAAGGAGGAAGTACACATTCCTCTAGATCTTGATGAAGTCTTAGATTTAATCAGTATTCAATCTAATGGTGCTCACTACTTAGTTATACTCGGCAAAAAGGATTCCTTACAACTGATGAAGATGTCTGTAAGCAGTGCATACGGAGAGGAATCAATATTGGAGGTGAAGATGGAGGTAAGAGTTCCTTTACCAAATCGCAGTGACATAGGAAGATTACTTTACAATGGAAAAGACTTTATTGTAGTTGTAACACAGGAAGGCTGTTTAATTGTTAACACAAAAGATTTATTTATTCAAAGAGATATACTACAAACCAATACTATTCACAATGTGTTCCTTATTTCTGAAGATGATACAAAAGAAGAAATTATAAAGAACACATTAATATTTGCAGAGAAGAATTGTTTGAAGAAGTTTCATTTAGTCCCGAAGTCAAGTACAGAAATAGAGGAAGTAAAGAAGATAGAAGAGGAAGAATTAAAGCCAGTAAAAACAGATTTTCCAGAGATAGAAGCAGAGAGTTTGACAATAGAAGATTTAACTTCATATGTAATGCAAATGAAATCTAAGAGAATTGGCTGTAAAGCTAAACCAACTCCTGGAACCATCCTTCTCTCCTCCAAGAAAGACGAAACCTCTGGATACTGCTCCAAGCACAATTGGGATGTATGTGAGAATAATGGTAAGAGTCAAGAGTTTTTGCTTGAACTTCAGAATAAGACAACAGTTAATCATCTCCTTGTCTCTCTCACCTTCACACAAGGCAAAGTGACTGTAACTAAACCTGAAGAAGATGTAAAGATAGATAAGACAGATAAAGGACAAGTTAAGGAGATTTCAGCAAAGGATTTAGGACTCCTCTCAGTACGTGGAAGTGGAGATATATCAACAGAAGGAAAAAAATTCCATATACCTTTAGTTATTGCTACACATAAAGGTGCACAATATAGTTTCCAAAACACTGTCTCACGTATGCTTGTTGACAACAACACAACCTTTGCGAGTAATTATCCACGTCCGCACTTTATTTTCAAGCACCAGTTTGGTAAAAGACTTTTGGTAGATAAGGTAATTTCTGATGTAAATCATTAGTATGTGGTAAGAGCGGAGAGAGGAACAATTTGTGGAGGCCATCCAATAGGTGCAGGACTTATCTTTATAAGTGACTCTTTAGCTTCTCTCAATGACGTTAATGAATTCAACTTCATAACAACTAATGAGAAGTATCAGGAATGGTTAGATAAGAGAAAGCTTTCACCTAAACCTTTACAGCCTTACGAGCCTGCTGGTTTCTTTGAAATGGGCGAATCCACCTCCATTACTTGTGATGTCAGTTATAAACAACCTGGATACTACATAATGTTGAAGCCAACGGCATTTAGAACGAGTGGATCTAAAATAGGAGTTGACTTTAACTTATACCCATTGGAAATCCAATACTTCGGAGTAATGGGAGAAGTATTGGAGGATGACTTTGTAGATCAAGCAAATATAGAATATACAAATAAGATAGCTCATAAAGACTTTGTTACAGATTACCGGATACAACTCTTTATGAGTGATAATGGTTCTTCTTGGATTCCAGGCACTGAGCTCTCTGATCCTGTAAGTATTGGTGAAATCAAAACATCTCATTCAGGACAGAACATTGATGTAAGAGAACTACTATTAAATATTAATAAACTCCCAATGGGATTAACTCATTATGGAGGGCTATACAAATCAGCATTAATAGATTCAAGGATTCAAAGTATTCCCGCAAAAATGTATAAGCTAGTTATAGAAAAAACTGGAGACAGTTCATGGATGCTATCAGGTGTTAACACAGAGTTATTTGTTGCTTGTGATACTGAAGTAAAGAGTAAGACATTAAAGGAGCTTCCTACAAGTTACCTTAGAACCTGCATGGGAGACGTTGCATTCTTTAACAAGATCAATAAGGCGGTAGTAGAACTTACTTGTAAAGGAGAAGTATGTCTTAATATTCGTTTGGCAGCTTGTCAATTGCTTAGGAATATAATAAAGGCTTATCCTAGCCAAGCTACTCCTATAACTAAGACTATGAATTTAGCTGACTTCATACACTTAAACATCTATCAACGAGAAAAACTCATGGTCGCCACCGCTGTCGAACTATTGCAGTATTTGAGTGTGATACCAGAGTTTTGTCAGAAGATATATGAGATAATACTGAACGATGTATCATCAATATCAACATTCAAACTATCACAAGCAGGTAAGTATATATATATGAATGGCAAATGATGGTATTTCTAGAATTACCATGATTATCATGATTCTATTCATTACTGATGCTATATTTACATTTGAATAAGAGTTTAACACTAATAGGTTTTGAAGCTTTCTTTGAGATGCTGAGATGGAGTTTGCCTTTATCAGAAGAGAAAGGAATAATAAAGTTGTTGAATAGTAAGATTTTAGTGTAAGTATTAGCACTTTATAAAATTACTACAAAGTATATTGAACCATTACAGAAACCTGAGGTCACTTTCCTTAGAACTCGCTTTGAAGAAAACAGCTATCCCCTCGATCCCTGGACCTTCTACATGCCCACTGACAGCGAAGATCAGAGTGATGCATCGAATACTCAATCATTTATAGGGCAGAAGCAAAAAAGTCCATTAGAATCAAGAACCCTGCTCAAATGGACAGCAACCTTAGATAAGTTCACTATAGATTTAAAAAAGAAATGCTTTGTCAAAGATATGCGACTTATATTTGGCAAACGAGAAAACACCAACTACAAATTCAAAGTATCAGTGTATGGATTGACAGCTACAAAAGAAGGCGAAATAGATAAGAGAATACAATTACATCAGCAAGTATATGAAGATCATATATGGGCACAGCTTACAGATTATGCTCATAAACCTAGTCCTTTATTTGACCCTAGTGAAGAATTAGAAGCACTTGAAATACCTTACTTGAACTTTACAGGCCGATATTTAGTTATTCAGTTTCAATACATTAAATGCTTTGGAAGCTATACTGAAGAGAAAAGTAATGTACCGGATGTACTAATACTACCTGAAGTCTACGGAAGAGAGATTGAACCTTGTGGAGTAATTAAAGCTATAGAAGAAGAATTTAAGGGAGTAGAGAATGATAGTGCAAAGGTTGTAGAGAATATAAAGTCTGGGCATTCAACTTTAATAGAGAAGATTAAATTGAATGATAAAGATGTGAAGGTGTATAAAAATTTCATTGAAAAAGGTTCACAAGGGAAGAAAGAGGCACAGGAATTAAAGAATGAGAAAGAAGTTAAAGATGAAGTAGAGCAGATACTTAAGGATCAGCAATTAAAATTATCAGTACTTACATTGGAATATGCAAAAGGAAAAAGTAATAAGGGTAGTGAGATAAAGGAGTTAATAAGGCAAATAAAGAAAGAACAGAAGAAAATATTTATAAGCAAAGAAGGTGATAACAAAATTGCTGAACCTTCCTTAGAATACTTTGTTGCCATCGCTGTTGAATACGCTAACATCATCCACAACACTGTGAAGGATAAGAGTGGGAAGATATCATTGAAACTTGATGTGCCTTTAAGCAACTTAGCCAAAGTTCTCTTCAAAGCCTTTGTGGTAAACGAGAGAGGTAAAATACGTGATGAAGTACTTAAACTTCTTAAAGAAGTTATTATCCCTAATCTTAATGACAATGAATGGATCTACTTTATCTTTGATTCTATTTCCAAATTCCTATCAATGCCTTGTCCTTATTATAGTCAAAAGTCTGTTATATCAGCATTGGACTTCTTATCTATTCCTGATGGTGAGATCTTGCCTTTCTTAGTTGGAAAACTTCAAGTACCAGAACTTAATGTCTCAGTCAAAGAATACTTAAAGAAGATACCCAAACCTATACCAGGCGAAGTCTCCAAATTCTCCCTCATGTCTTCAGTGCTGCTATTGGCATTGAGTAGCTTGAAGAAGATTTCAGTACCTGAAGGTTATGATGTGCACAAGGGTGTGGCCTGCAATGCATGTAATAATCAAAAGTGGATATCAGGAATTCGTTATAAGTGTGGTCATTGTCCTAACTATAATGTATGCAATCAAAGTAAATGCATGTTCCAACATATCTCTGAGTACCCCGAGCATGCTTTTATTGTCATTCACCAACCCTTGCCCTATTCGCCTAATGTGAGAGACTTGGTGAATATACAATTGAGAGCTTTATTACCATCATTCAGCTATATATCAGGTGTAGACAAAGTTCATGAAGGAGTAGAATGTGAAACCTGTGGAAAGAAAGGCTTTGGGGGTATTCGTTACATGTGTGGTAACTGTGATGAGTACAATATGTGTGCTGATTGTTATTCTAAACATAGAGATAAACATAATCCTAATCATGTTTTTATTAAGCTAGATAGACCTATAGTTACTTTAACTACGGGAACACCAAAAGCTTTAATACAATTATTAGATCCTTTACTCTATGCTGTACCTCACAATAAGACAAAGGAAGAACTTTTGCATCCATTGGATACTAAAAGAAGTTATAGCTTAACTGCATCTAAAGGAGATCATTCCAGTAATTTTGAAAGATTGGATTATGATCAGAATATGATGTTGGCTTATAATTTGTGTAAATGGATTTGTTTGTGTACATTGTTCCCACAGGATCAGAAATGTGTGCTGTTGAAATTGTGTATGGAGTTGTTTATTTGTTTAATAAAGCTTGCGAATATTGATACTCTGAAAACTTTACTTGAAGATTCTGGTAGCTTTATAGAGTTCTTTATGCAAATATTGTACATTAATGATTCTACTATTACGAGTTACATGTCAGAGATTATTAATTCGTTTAAATCACCAACAGGAACAAAGCAAGTGTCACCTGAACAAGTACAAAAGATGAAAGCACGCAATCGTGTTGAATATATGGAAACACAAAAGACTGCACTCAATATCAAAGTACTACTCTGCACTCACATACAATCTATGTTGAAGACATTGGTGGAGGTGGCTCATAATAAGAGTTTGCTTGATTCGCATACAATATATTCAATCTATTTAAGCCAACAAGTCTGGAATGAACACTCTTCTTATCTTCTTGAACTCTTTCTCAATGTCGCTGAACAAGTCAATACTGATAAGAAAGAGTTGAAGTTAGAGCAAGAATCAGATCAAAAGATACTTCCAGCTCCAACATTAGCACGTTCCATAAGTCTTTCTTCAGAAAACAATAGAGTAGTACATGTAGATGAAAGACCTAACTTACAAGAAGGAACTACTCTTTCTATCCACATAATAAAGAACTTAGTAAACTTATTAAACCCAAAGAACAATAAGATAAAGGTTGTTCATCATATAGCTAATTTATGGACATTAGTACTTAAAGCACTTACTATGATACCTTTAATAACTATTATAGAAACTAAGCTATTTGATATTCTGGTAAGTTCTTTCTTGCAGTCGCCTGAGGAAGTACAGCAGGCAACCTATTCGGAGATATTGAGAATGACACAGAATATAGTGAGAATGCCAGGAAGTGTAGAGAATACAAGTAAGTTCTTGATTAACTTCTTGTTTGCGACATTGGATTCGGCGATAGGTACCTCGAATGAAGTAATCGCTTACAATGTTTGCAGTGGATGGCTTGATATTCTAATCAGCAAAGAAACTCCTAAACCCGAACCTTACTCAGGTGAAATCTTTGTAAAGTTAAATTTGGATGACGCACTTTTGATTCTGAAGAAAGGAAGTGAACTCCTAATCAAATACCTCTCTATTGGGAGTGCTGAGGGATTAGTGCTAGCTCAAAAGACATTAGTGATGAGAGTAGAGATAATAGCCGATATATTCAAGATCATAGCATTTGCCAAGAATAGTAAGGGAGAACTAGCAATAGCCACACTCTTCAAGAATGCAAAAGAGAATGATGGAATCTTACAAAGTGTTATTCCAGATTTAATCCTTTGGTTACTTCTTAATGAGAAGGACAAAGTAGGAGTTACAATAGGATCAGAGACACTGTCAAAGATTAGTGGTCATGTTCAAGAGATACTTACACATTTAGTAGAATCTGAAGTATTAACAAAGTTAGCTATGAAGACGTTAATAGCTTTTGTGCATGAGTTTGATAATAAGATATATCAATTAGCTGAAATAGCGACTATAAGTTTTAATATATCAACTAAGCTTAATAATCAAGTGAATAAGATTGTGTTGAAATTGATGGAATCTTGGTTAAGTTCTGAAAGCATCGCTCTCAGCTTTGCTCTTGAACTCAAAGGCTTTGAATTCTTACTTGATCGTATTAATGCTGCTGATTCACGTTCCAGACAATTAACCAAGATACAGGAGGATAAGCAGGTGAAAGGAGCTGAGGCTGTTACTACGATACCAAGATTCTATGCAGAGACAGATTTGGAGGATGCAATATGGGCAGAACTATCAAAGTCAGGGAAGGATTCAGCTAAGGAAGAAGAGTTTTCAGTAAATTTGGCTAAGAAGTTTGAGCCGAATACGCATATATTAGAAGAGCATGCTAAGACTATGCTACTTGAGAGTATATCTTCAGGTGATTTGGTTTCTTCTTTTAGCACAATAGATTGGTCTGTCAATAAAAGAGGATATAGACATCGTATCTTCAACAAACAACTTAATGAAACACTAAAGAATGAGCTTGCATTGACATTTAAGTTGAAGACAGTAATAGAGGCAACAGAGATACAAGTGGGTATTATAAACTACTGGGGAGGAACAAATGAACTCTTTATCGAACCTACATCTATTATTGTAGAAGGAGGAATGAGCTTAAACAACATGAACATTGTATGCACTCTCAATAAAGTACAAGATGATGGATTTGGTAATTTTGCTGTAAGTGTATTTGGACGCAACATGGAAACTTTTACGAGTGAGAACTCAAAGTCAGTAGAACAACAAATAAATCTTAAACTTGATTCATTGCCACACTTCTGTGTTAGATATGTTCGATTTAAATTCCGTAAAGGTGTAATAGCTTGTACTGAGAACTCTGTATTAGTTCCTTTGATGAAGAAGCCCAAGTTGTTATCGATTAACTATATTTCGATTATGGGATATGATGTTAGTAATTTGGGAAATTATTGTGCGCATATCGTAGAAACACAGAAAGAAACTGCTCTCCAAGTACTCTCTCAACTCTGCTCTGGTGATTTTACCAAAACACTCAATGTGCTTGCTACCAATCAACTGATACTTAACAAGATAAAGGATTCATTTAAGATGTTAGCATCATTAATAGACTCAAAGGAACAACTAATAGAACCAATACTGATATCAATCGCTTCCTTGAATAAGGAGATGGGAGAATGGATCTTTGACCAATTCCTTAATCCAGATAGAAACAAAAAGCAAATCCAACTCCTCTTCAACATAATCTTCTCCTCCATTCCCGAATTACCAAGACGTGTCCACAAATTCAAAGACTTCATCTTCAAAGAACTCACTAAATTCAAAGACATTAATGAAACACTTGGAGATAAGATGACTTATTTATTAAACTTTATAACAACATATATTCGAGTAGTAAGATTAAGTGCAGCTGTAATAAATGAACCTGTAACAATACATCAAACACATGAAGAGCTTATGTTGGTATTTGAAATATTAGTTAATTGCAAAACTATGTTTGTACAAAGAACACTTATTAAGTTACTTTTACTTCTATTCTATCCGCCACCTAATTATCAGAATACTTCTGTTAATCCAAGTGAGTTCTTTAGGAAGAATTTACTTTCTTATGATATTGATGGTATAAAGCTCTTACTCGCAAGCTATATTGTAGAGGCTGATAGAGTATGTGCAAAGGAGTTTTTGGAGAGTGGGTTGCTAAAGGAAGAGATGAAGAAGGATAAAGAAATGCCTACAGCTAAGATATTACAGTTTTGGCTTAATTGCTGTGCACAACCTATAATAAAGGAAGATTTGAATAGAGCAAAGATGGCACTTATATTGTACGAGTCATTGAAAGCTCGTGATACGGAATCAAGTGATAAAATCCTTAAACCAATGTCAGAAGAAGTCCTTACACTCTCTGTTGAAATCATTAAAAGCTTAGTAAGCGGTCAACCAGAACTCGAAAAAGAATTCTCAAAGATCATCATTAAAGACCTTGATCTATTAACAAACAAACGTGATTTAGACTTTGTTAATAAAGTACTCGTACCTGTATTAAGAATGGAGCAGGTAATTCCTATCTGCCTCTCACCCTATGATCCTGATCTTAAGCATTGTTTAATTGTTCATAAAAAGCATCCAACATTCCAAATACCAACAAATGCTTTGTTCGTTAATACTCCATTGTTGAACATAAAGCAGAAAAATGTGTTGGCAAAGAGCTTCAAAAAACGGTTAGGAGGAAGTGGGTCGTATAAGAGATTGTCGAGTGCCGATTGGTTGAAGGTCTATAGTGAGACATCAAGTGATCCAGGTAAATTTACTAAGTTTTGGGAAGCTATTCAGAATCAGAATCAAGTATTCGTCATAGCTGAGATTAAGCTTAATAGTAAGACCTGTGTTATTGGTGCCTATAACAGTCAAATGATTCCAGCTATTCCTGAGAACTTAGAAGCTGATTGGACTATTGGTATAGAAGCAAAGGAGGATGCATTTTACTTTATATATGATGGAGAAGATTGCAAGCACTTTAAGCCAGTAGGTTTTAGTTCATTCGCTACTATCTATGTTGATTATGATATGAACGGAGCTATTTCTTATGCTAATGATTTCTTCAGACTGTCCTGGAGTAGTGAGTTGCCAATGCAATTTGAAAATTTTTCAGGTGTTGAGTGCATTGAAGATGCCCAATACAAACGCCCTCAAGGATTGTTTGTTATTGAAAGCTTAGAAGCTTGGGTAGCCAAAATAGGAAAGCCGCAGCTAGAAGTAAAGACAAAGAAAGTGAATGAAGAGGCTGGAGCATTAAAACCTAGTAAACATCCATGGCATAATTCATTATATGCTTATGATACATTCCGTGTTAATCCAGTATATAATGTACCTGTAGGAGTTCGTGCTGATCAACTTGCACTTGCCATTCTTAATAGAAAGGCTAGACTCATGATTGCCTACAAAAAGAAAGAACTTATCAATGAAATTGATCTAGGAGGGCTTTATGGTGATCTACTAGAAACAGCTCCAAGAGAGAATGGGATATTGGATATAGATTATGACATTCAGGAGATAGTAGATGATACACAGGTAAGACTAGTAACAGATGGTGAGGACTTTAGTAATATTGGTTACCTTCCTAAAATGGGAGTATTTGAACGCTTTGAAGAGCAAGCAGGAGTTAAAGAACTAATATCAGTTACACATAGATCATTAAAGTTATGGAAGAATAAAGAAGCTGCAGAGAAATGGGCATTGTGGCTACAAGAACTTGAGAGTTTCTCAACGATTCCTTTATTCTTCAAGTTCTTTATAAAGAATAAGAACTGCAAGGATTTATTATTTAAGATATTAGCAGGAACACCAGATAAGGAACCAAGTACTGATAATAAGAAGAAGACAGAAGAAACAAAGAAGTGGGATAAGGAACATCAAGAAGCTGTAATGATCTCATATCAGAACTTGGCTGAAGTATTCAAAGTATCCAATGATGCCAAAATGCGCGAAGAAGCCTTCGATAATGGTTTGATTGACAGGATCTTAGAAAGAATTGGCACTTTAACAGGAGAAAAAGGAAGAAAGTGGGTGGAGAATGATGAGAAGGATGAGGTGGCGCAGAAGAATGAGGATAAGAAGAAGGCACAGAAGACCATAGATAAGAAGAAACGAAAGGGTATAGGTTACACAACCAATGTAGGGGAGGTATGGAAAGTACAAGAATACTTTGAAAGCAATAAAGCTAAGAACCAGCAATTAAAGATCATGATTGATATATTAGCTTCCTTTATTTCTACTAAGGATTGGAAGCCTTCCAAGGATCTTCAAGAACTCTTTGCTGGTTCACCTTTACTTACACTCATTGAGAATGCTTTCCGTTCTGGTTCTCTTGTTGAAATGAGTAAAGATTCTATTATTTACTTCTCTTATTTTGATTTGATCAAAGCTTTTGCTGCTCAGAAGAAGTTAGTTCCTTTATTGCTTGAACTAAATCCTTGTTACAAGCCTACACAAATAGAACCAGTATATATTCTTCTAAAGAAACTTAATGATCTGAGTAACATTTTCATGACTTGCTTAAGCAATAAGTCAACTGAAGAGTCAAAGATTCCTGCTCAGTTAGCTAGTGAAATACAAGTAATATACAAGATTGTTATGAAGGCTGTTGAAGAAGCTCAAAGGAAATCAAAGAAGAAAACGCTCTATAAGAATATTCTTGCACTTCCTTTAGCTGAAAGTTATAAGATCCTCCTCAAAGATCTCCGCTTCGATTATATGAACATGAGGGATGAAAATTCGAAGTATGTGCATCATTATTCATCTACAGCAATGGGGAAGACAAATCCACCAGCAACTAAGATAGTGAGACTAGCACAAGAACTAGCAGACTTATCCAATTCTTTACCATACGAACACACTAATGCTATCTTTGTTCGTGTAGACAGAGAAAGAGTTGATATGATGAAAGCTATTATCACTGGAGCTTCAGAAACACCTTATGCTCATGGCGCATTTGAATATGACATTTTCCTTGACAACAATTATCCTAATGAGCCACCAAAGATGAATCTTACAACGACAGGATCGGGTGCTATTAGATTTAACCCGAACCTTTATAATTGCGGAAAGGTGTGTTTGTCTTTATTGGGAACGTGGAGAGGGCAAGCTTCAGAGAATTGGGATCCAAGAGTTTCAACAATACATCAATTACTTATGTCGAGTCAATCTATTATTATGAGTGAAGAAGTTTACTTTAATGAGCCTGGCTTTGAAAATGAACAAGGAACTCCTGAAGGTGAAAAGAAGAATGAAGCTTACTCCAACATAGTGAGACTAGGGAATATAAAGTATGCGATGACCGGGCAACTAAAGAATCCACCAAAAGGTTTTGAGACTGTTATACGAAGGCACTTCTATCTCAAGAAGAATGAAATACTCAAAGAAGTTAAATCTTGGATTGAACTAGCTGACAAGAATGAAGCTTCCTACAATGGTATTGTATACGATCACAACTACAACTGGGCAAGAATGTTCAAAGAGAATAAGGGAAAGTATAAGGAGATGTTAACAGAGGCTATTAAAGAGTTGGAGGTAGAATTGAATAAGATTCCAGCACCATCAGGTTCAGACATAGAGAGCTTCAAGGAAGGAGTAGAGGAAAAGATAGTAAAGACTATTGATATTACTGAAGGAGCTGCTTCACTTGAAGGAATTGACATGACTGATGATCCTGAAGTTAAAGTTCAAAGAGAGCTAAATATAGAAGATGAGTCTGTGAAAGATAGATGGTCAAGATATATAGGAGCAATGGGAATTGATGCAGTAGCTAAGCAAGCAGCTTCATCAATACTTTTATGTGGACTTGATGCTCTTGGTGTAGAAGTAGCAAAGAATCTTATATTGTCAGGATGCAAGCGCTTTACATTACAAGACAATAAGAATGTAGTAAAGGAAGACTTAGCTGGTCAATTCTTTGTAGGACCTAATGATATTGGACGCAATAGAGCCAGTGCTTGCTTAAAGCAATTACAACAACTCAATTACTATGTGAAGGTGGATATGATATCGGAAGGTGTGCCAGATAAATTAGAAGAGGTAGAAAAGTTGTATAAAGATCAGAAGTATTCGGTTATTATTGTGACTGATCTTAATCCTAGGGCTACTTTGTTACTTTCTGAGTTTGCTCGTAAGTACAAGATAAAGTTCATTCTTGCAGAAGCTCGTGGTGTCTGTTGTCGTGTCTTTAATGACTTTGGTGAATCATTCACTGTCTTAGACAAGGATGGAGAAGAACCTATAGAAGTCATGATTAAGTCCATAACGAGTGCAAATCCTGGAGTAGTGAAGACATTAGATAAAACAAGGCATAGATTAGAAAATGGAGACGAAGTATTCTTTATTGAAGTAGAAGGCATGTTAGACAAAGATAAGAAGTCGATAAATGGGACAAAGCATAAGGTAAAGGTGATAGATTCAGAAACATTTTCGATTGGTGATACAACAGATTATTCTCCGTATACTAGAAATGGGATAGTTAAACAAGTGAAGCAGCCAAAGATATTTAAATTTATGTCTCTTAAAGAGACTCGTCAACAACACTTGATTAACAAAAATAGTAATCTCAACTTAGTTGATTTCACTAAAGCTGAAGACGGTGACCTCCTTCACGTCTGCTTTGAGGCGTTGGATGAGTTCGTTGATAGTAAAGGATCATTACCAGCAGCATGGAGTGTAAAAGACGCCAATGAGTTGTTAAAGATAGTAGAAAACATAGCAAAAGGCTACAAACTTAAAATCAGCGACAACTCAGAAATCTTCGTCAAGAAGTTCTCAATGACAGTTCAAGGTACTTTTGGACCATTAGCTGCTTTCATTGGTGGGTTAGTAGCACAAGAAGTTGTTAAAGCAGTAACTCAAAAGTTCTCTCCTATAAATCAATCCTTCTATTACCACATAATGGAAATTCTCCCTACGTTAACCAAAGATCAATTAAATGATATAGAGAAGCATAAGATAGCATTAGGGTTGGACATAAAGATAAAGGATAGATATGAAGGCTTAAGAATATGTATAGGCAATGATTTATTAACAAATATAAAGGAAGCTGAAATCTTTATGGTAGGTTGTGGAGCTATTGGTTGTGAGTTATTAAAGAATTATGCAATGATAGGATTAGGTACAGGAGATCCAGTTAAGAATCCAGAGTGTAAGAAACGTGGAAGAGTGGTAATAACAGATCCAGATGTGATAGAGACAAGTAATTTGAATAGACAATTCTTGTTCCGTGAGAAACATCTTCATAGACCTAAATCTAGTACGGCAGCAGCTGCAGTGATTAATATGAATGCTGATATGAAGGGTCATATACTTTCTAGACTTGATAGAGTTCATGGAGATACTGATCATATCTTCACTGATACCTTCTTCAGTGGACTTACTGCTGTAACAAATGCTTTGGATAATGTGCAGGCAAGACGTTATATAGATACGAGATGCGTATTCAATAAGGTGCCATTAATAGAGTCAGGAACATTAGGACCTAAAGGACATGTGCAGGTAGTAATTCCTTATAAGACTGAATCATATTCAAGTCAAAGCGATCCTGAGGACAATGTGAATATCGCTTTCTGCACCTTGAAAATGTTCCCTGAAGAAACTGTTCATTGTGTTGAATGGGCAAGAGACAAATTTGGCAAAATCTTCACGCAAGCACCCAAGACTTTGTTGATGGTATTGGAGAAGGGAGCACTCCCTACAGCAACAGCACAAGAGATATCAGCATTAAAGGAAGCAATAAGGTTTCTAAAGCATAGACCAATGGATTTTTCAGATTGTATTAAATATGCACGCAATAAATTCCAGAAATACTTTGTCAACGATATAAAACAATTGTTATTCACATATCCCTTAGACTTTAAAACAAAGGATGGAACATTCTTCTGGAGTTCACCAAAGAGACCCCCAGCAGAAGCAAAGTTTGATCCTAAGGATATTTTGCATGCTTCCTTTATTACTTCAATGGCTTGTTTGTTGGCTAATATGTGGAGAATAAAGGGGCCTGAGAAGTCAAGGTCAGAGGAGGTTAAGTTAAAGATTGCGGAAGAAGCTGCGAGTGTGAAGGTTGAAGAGTTTAAGCCAAGTGAGGAGAAAGCAAAGGCGATCTCAGAAGAAGTAACAAAGGAAGATACTAAGGAGAAGTTGAAGGAAGAGGAAAAGAAGGAAGAAGAAGTCAAGTTCGACCCTAATGATGTTAATTTACTTTTAACTCAATGGAAGGAACTCTCCGCAAAACTTCCCAAGAAAGAGGGTGGAATAGTGAAGGCAGAAGAGTTTGAGAAGGATGTGGATTCGAATCATCATATAGATTTCCTTCATGCAACGGGTAATTTGAGGGCAAGGAACTATAAGCTAGAAGAGATGAGTTGGATCAATGTAAAACTAAAGGCTGGAAGGATAATACCAGCATTGGCTACTACAACAGCTTGTATTGCAGGATTGCAGACTATTGAGTTGATAAAGGCCTTGAAGAAGATTGACGTGTCACTTCATCGCAATGCCTTCCTCAATTTGGCCCTTCCTTCACTTTCGTTAAGTGAACCTGGATCTGCACCTATAACAGAATTGCGTCCTGGACTGAAAGTTAGTCCATGGGATACCTGGAAAATTCACTCCAAGAATGGAGCAGACATTACGTTGAGGGATTTGTTAGATACATTAAAGCAGACATATAAATTGTACCCACGAGAAGTTATAAAAGGTCCTAAATGCATCTACTCCTATGCAATTATGAGCACAGAAGAGAAGAAGGCAGAGAATGAAGAAGTGTTGGAAAAGAGGTTAGTAGATTTATTAGGTATAAAGAACGCAGAATATGTAGACCTTAATGTAACATTTGTCAAGGATCACGAAGAAAAAAGGCTATATGGAGTACCACCAGTCAGAGTCTATTTTAAATAATACATTTACCCTCTTATATGTCTTACTCTAGTTTAAAATAGGGGTTTTGGGGTTTTGGGGTTTTGGGGTTTTGGGG
>Ga0209737_10001345_pt1 | contig 17816 bp, 17 predicted proteins | sample TergutCu122P3_FD_187284 | JGI IMG/M metagenome (GOLD analysis project Ga0209737, IMG submission 187284) | Cubitermes ugandensis P3 segment gut microbial communities from Kakamega Forest, Kenya - Cu122 P3 (SPAdes) (version 2) | ecosystem: Host-associated > Arthropoda: Insects > Digestive system...
ATCCTGACCTCAGGATTATCAACATGAACGGGAGGCTGTACGACCCCGTGATTGCAAGGTTTTTCTCACCGGATAAATATGTGGCAAACAGTAGCTTTACGCAGGACTTTAACAGGTATACTTATGCCAGGAATAATCCGCTGCACTATACCGACCCGAGCGGCGAAATTATTGTACCTATCCTGATTGGCGCCTTTATTGGTGCAATGGTTAACGTAATAGCCAATCTAAACAATATGGATGGTATTGGGCAAGGGTTCGCTTATGCGCTGATAGGTGGATTGGCAGGAGGATTAGGGGCAGGTATAGGAGCCGGGGTAGGTGTAGCTGCGCTAGGAGGCAGTTTTGCAGCAGGATTTATGGGAACGGCAACAGCAACAAGTATAGGATTTGGAGCAGGGTTTGGCTCAGGATTTGCAGGCGGCTTTGCCGGGGGCTTTACCGGAGGATTTATTACCGGTGCAGGAAACAAATGGTTGCAAGGGGGCAGCTTTGGACAAGGATTAGGTACAGGAGTTCAGTCTGGTATGTTTTCAGGGTTGATTGGAGGAGCTATTGGTGGCATTACCGGAGGAATACAAGGGGCGAAAAATAGAATAGTTTTATACAAAAGTGCAAGCGAACTTGGTATTACAGACCCAGGTAAAGCATTAGGAGCTGAGTTCAAGAACACAGAATTTTTAGACAAAGCTAAAAGTAAATGGTATCCCGGATCTCCAGAAGCAAACCAGATAGTTGCTGATTTAACTGATGGTAATTATGCTGCTACTTACACACAAGATCCCAACAATTTTTTTGGCAAGCCAACAATTATATATCATCCAACTAAGGCATTTTCAAGTGTTGAAGTGTTATATCAGACAATGGGGCATGAACTTGTGCATGTTTCACAATACGCGAAATTAGCTGCAATTGGTGCCCCTGGGGGCCTTTTTAAAAATTCGAACTTTGTAAAATTATTGGAGTACAATGCAGGAAATTTCGAATTACATCTGCAAGGTCTTCATCTAAATGAAGCTGTATATAATTGGGGTAGTGTTTATCAAAATCATCAGTTATTGAACTGGCAAACCTTTTCATGGACAAATAATGCTAGATTTATTTGGCCATTTTAGTTTTAACAATTGAATTAAATTTTAATATGAAGACAAAGAAATTATTAATCGCAGTACTTATTTTTTTGCAATGGCAAATGTTGTTTTCCCAATGTCTTAATGTAAAACTTTCGGTAATTTGGGAAATGGAATCTGATATTTTAAAAGAAGACTCAATAGTAAACGTTCCTAAACTTAGTATTACGTACCACAATAATTGCACCACCAATTACTATTTTCTTAAATTATCAAAGAATAGAGGTGAAACCCCTTGGTTTCGATGTGCGGTCTTGACAAACCCTCCGCGAGAGAAACTTAATTCTGAGGATATTAAAAAAAAATTGTTTGATAAATATGTCAATCAAAATTTTAATGTTACAATTGGAAAAGAACCAGCGGCGTATGCTTATTATTGGTGGCTTCATAATGATTCTATCAATATGTTTGAAGAACGTCTTGTAAACTGTAATTTAGAAAGCATTTATGAATACATTTATGAGAAAATTAATCCGCATTATGTGAATAAAAGAGAACCTTTTAAGCATTGGTTTGAGCCAGAGGATATACTTCCCGAGAATATTTCAAACTTTGTTAAAGATCAATTTGTATTTTTAAAAGCCGGTGAGAGTTATACAGATACTTATAATCTTATTGGTTTTAAATTGGTTGAAGGTTGTTTTACTTTTATACTTCCTAAGAATACTATTGAAAATTATATTTTAACTACGCAATATGATTTGGAAAATGAAAAATATAAGTACCAAGAACTTGAATTACCAGCTGTGATAGGCGAATATCAGCTTTTTTCCGGTGCTTTTAATACCAATAAGGTTACGGTATGTTTTGGGGAAAAGTAATATTTAATAAATAATTGTATCATTATGAAACACATTTTTTACTCCATGGCATCTCTTTTATTAACATACTAAAAAACTATTATGATGAAAACAGTGTAGGTGCTAATTTTACTGGTTTAGCATCTAAAGTGATGTCAAGGGCTGGTCTTGGAGGGAGAGCGGTGTCTTTGGTTGGAAGAGCAGCCGGGTTTATCGGGATGGCAATTACTACTGCTGAATCGTGGTGGATGATATATCAATCAATGGATAATTTAAGATTTTCTCCTTTATCCCTTGATAGAGCAACAGGAGAGCCTTATTGGGGTGATCCTGAATACTATTTTAAATCATTTGAAGAAAGGTGGTAAACTATGAATATATATTACAAAATTTGGGTTGATTGCATTTTAAGGTTTAAATCGCAAAAACAAAATAAAAACTCTTGGCCAGAATGGAGTATGTTCTCAATGACTACAGCCATGACAGTTAACTTAATGTTTTTTATGGCAATTTTTGAAAGGCATATATTAGGTTTTTCTTTTTACGAACTTAATATAGTTTCCCCTAATGTAGTTCCCATAGAAGGAGTAAATGACTTTTTAAATACTTTGGTTCTATTCGTAATGCCGTGTTTTGTTGTAAATTATTTACTGATATTCTTCCGAAAGAAAAGATTGAAAAAATTGATACGAAAATATAAATATCCTAACTATAATGGAAAACTTTTTGCTACATATTTTTTAATATCATTATTTTTGCCTGTTGTTTTGATATTTGCAAATATAATTATCTATCAAGATGTAACATTTTGGGATTTTTTTGGTGGGTAAGTAAATGGTGGAAAGGGATGTTTTTTGGGATAAGAGTATTGCGAATTATTAGTGAATAAGGCTTTTTATTAAGAAAAATTTAATTATAAACATTAATGATAACAACAAATAACAAAAGATGATAAGGCAAGTATTTTTAATAATTGGATTTTTAATGATTTCAATTAGTGTATTTTGTCAGAGCAAATTGACCCCAAAGCAAATTATTAAAGGAAACTATCAAGAAGTAGTATACGATAGAACTATTTATCCGGATACAATTGTGCCTGACAAATTTCCAATGTATCCCGGTGGTATGCAAGGTATTTTTGATGATTTATCGAAAAACATGTCTTACCCTCAAAGTGCTTCATCTTTAGGAATTGAAGGAACAGTAGTTTTGCAATTTGTAGTAGTAGAAGATGGAACGATTAAAGAAATTGAAATTCTAAAGGGTGTTGACCCGGAGTTGGATGCAGAAGCAATTCGTGTATTAAAAAAATTAAGAACTTGGGTTCCGGGATACTTCAATGGAAAACCAGTGCGAACGTTCTATATACTGCCTATTACCTTTCATATACTAAGAGAAACATCCGGCTTAGCACGTAATTTCAAATCTGTAAAAAGTAAGATTACCTGGGTGGGAGAAAATAATGAGCATTTGAACATCTCAAAGAAAATAGTTTCTCTGCAAAAAGGAATGAATTTTCAACAATTTAAAGTAGTTAAATATGCAAAAAATAATCATATTATTCTTTCACAAACACAGCATGGTGCGAAGTTTAAGCAGAAATATAATATTGTGCGTGCAACAAAAGATACCCTAATATTAGCTCCCGAAGGAGAAGATATTTTTGTGTTGGGTGGAATGAACGAACAAAACCAATATGTTTTTGTGAACAGTATGCTCACCTATAATTTCGTGGAACTTTATTATGAAGCCTTGTTTCATCATAATAATTTCATTAATCCTAAAGCTAGCTTAAAAGTGACTCTTTATATTGATTCGGCAAAAAGATCGCAGGTAGTTGTTCAAAATGAAATTTCTAATGAAACTAACACGTACATGACACCCCCATCCAAAGTGGAATATAAAAGATTGATGCAAATATTATCAAGTTGTGATATTAGTTGTATTCAGAATGAAGACAGAATGATTGATGAGAAAGCCTCTTATTCAGTTTTAAAAATCCGCTATAATGATCAAATAAAAACATTTAATGGATTTACGCATTTTCCTCCTAATTTTGCCGATGAATTAGCAGATTTTATCTGTGATTACATTGAGTCGAGAGCAAACATAACTGCACGGTGGGGATGGCGTATCTGGCTACGCCGACGAAATTAACCGCCAAACGAAGATTTTTTATGAAGACTATTTTAAAAGTTGCGCCCGACACAAATTAGGGATCTTAGAATGAAAAAAATATTTAGAAATATTAGTTTATTGATTGCAATAGGCATTGCAATTACAGTATTTGCTTCATGTGAGAAAGACAATGATGGAAACCCTAATGTTTATGTGGCAGGCCAGATAGGCAATGAAAATGGTGTTTGGGTAGCTATGCTGTGGAAAAACGGAGTAGTACAGATGCTTACTGATGGTACCACCAATGCGAGTGCCCACTCTGTATTTGTTTCGGGAAAAGACGTGTATGTGGCAGGGAGTGAGGGAAACATAGCCAAGCTGTGGAAAAATGGCATTGCGCAGAATCTTACAGATGGTACTACTAGTGCTAATGCTTACTCTGTTTACGTATTGGGTAAAAACGTATATGTGGCAGGTTCAAGTAACAATAGAGCGGTATTGTGGAAAAACGGAATTGCGCAAAACCTTACTGAAGAAGGTGCATTCAATATGGCTACTTCGGTTTTTGTATCGGGCAAAGATGTATATGCGGCAGGTTCAAATAATAGAGCGGTATTGTGGAAAAACGGAATTGCACAAAACCTTACTGAAGAAGGCGAACGCGAATCGGCGATGTCGGTTTTTGTATCAGGTAAAGACGTATATGTATCAGGAAGAGGTCTCAGAACTATACTATGGAAAAATGGAATAGCGCAACAAATGATTGAAAATGGAGTTATGGCAACATCTGTTTTTGTATCAAATGGAGATGTTTATGTGGCAGGATGTGGTAATAGGTGGATGAATGGATATTCTGTTCCTGTCATCAAGCTGTGGAAAAATGGTATAGACCAACATCTTGCCGATGAAATCTACATCTCTACTGCTACTTCGGTTTACGTATTGGGTAGCGATGTATATGTGACAGGATATAACATCAGCGAAAGTGAAAGATTTGTAGCTAAATTGTGGAAAAATGGAGTTTTACAAAACCTTACAGATGAAACACAAACTGCTATAGCCTATTCTGTTTTTGTGAAGTAGTAATATACAAAATCATCTGCTCTAAAAATATGAATTTTGAGTGTCGGCTCTTAAGAAAATAATAAGATCATGAAACACATCTTTTTCTTTCTCCTCATGTTCCCTACCGTCATTTTTGCACAGCCAAAGATGGACTTTCTAACTAATTTTGCACACCTAGATAAGAGTCAAAAAATCAGAACTTTGTGCAATTATCTCAAAACCTTACAGATTAAAACTATACTAACTAAAATTGGAGCATTTCAGAAACAAAATCTGCATAGGTGCAGATTTTGTACAGATACATAAAAATAAATACAAAATCGGACAGTTAAAAAACCCCAAATAGTTGCAAAACTACTACTACTATTAATGCAAGCACAATGTAACGAATAAAAGATGCGCCTCTTTTTAATGCCAAGTAGGCAGCTAAACCTGCACCGATAATATTCCCAATGGCATGTATAAGTCCGAAAGACCAATACACATTGCCCTGCAATGCAAAGACGAGCAACGAGAATGGCACATAAAGCAATACGAGAACATTTTTCAACACATTGGCATTGAATAAGTCATAGCCATTGCTCAATACCAAAGCGGCAAGGAGTACGTAACCGATGCCTGCATGTATAAATCCGCCGTAAATTCCTATAAGAAAGTAGATCAAATATTGCAGTACCGAAAGTTTTCGATTTACCAAATCTGTTTTTTCGTAAATATATCTGTCGGGGTTAAAGAGCATGGAAATTCCGAACAAGACAATTACGCCCGCAAAGACGTATCGAAACCATTCGTTGGACATAAAACCGGCAATGACCGCGCCGACAATACTTCCCAAAACAATAGGAATACCTAGCCAGAATACTTTAGGCCAATCAATAAGTTTATTTTTTTGAAAATAAACTACAGCTGTGGTATTTTGAAAAATAACGCTAAGCCGAACCGTACCGTTTGCCACCATGGGAGGCAATCCCAAAAACATAAAAGCAGAAAAAGAAACTACCGTACCACCACCGGCAAGCGTATTAATAAAACCGGCAATAATACCCGAGCCGATGAGAATAGTGATGGAGAGCCACGTTAATTCCATCATTGTTCTAGGCTTCCGAAGGATTTAGGCTTTCTACCAATTCTTTGTCAATGAAAATTCTACCGCATGCTTCACATACAATAATTTTTTTATGCAAACGAATATCCAATTGGCGTTGCGGTGGAATTTTGCTGAAACAACCGCCACATGCATCACGCTCTATCAACACGATTGCTAATCCGTTGCGTGCATTGTTACGAATACGCTCAAAAGCGCTCAACAAACGATGATCTACATTCTTTTTAAGCTCTTCCGCTTTTTCTATCAATTCTTGTTCCTCTTTTTTCGTATCGGCAATAATATCAGCAAGCTCATTCTTCTTTTGTTTCAAAATATCTTCAATTTCTTTCCGTTTTTCTTCAAATACGGCAATATCTTCCGTTTTTGTAACGATCTCTGCACTAAACTTCCCCTTATGTTTTTCCGCTACCTGAATCTCTAATTTTTGATATTCAATTTCTTTAGTAAGCGATTCATACTCACGATTATTACGCACATTATTTTGTTGATCTTCGTAGCGTTTAATCAAGGCTGTCGCTTCTTTCATTTTCACATCTTGTGCTACAATTTTTTCTTGTAGCTCTTGTAGCTCTTCCTTATGTTTTTCAATACGTGTTTGCATGCCTTCCAATGCATCTTCCAAATCGCGTACTTCGTTGGGAAGTTCACCCCTAATTACACGTATTTTGTCAATTTGTGAACAAATTTGCTGTAAACTGTATAATGAAAGCAATTTTTTTGCTATGGTAATCTCTTCCACACCTTCTTGGGGAATTGCTTCGGGAAGATTTGTAATTTTTTCATTATATTCAACAACAGGTTGATTTTCAGCTTCTTTTTTCTTAGCCATACTATTTATTTTTTGGTCTTGTTAAACAATTTATGCTCTATAAATTATCGGAAACTCTGCTTCCGTAAAATGGGTTGCAAAAGTATCAAAATTTTCTTTTAAAAGCGTAACGATGATTTCTCGAATAAAGTGCTCACCTTCAAAGTGTCCGATGTCAATAAGCAACATTTTATTTTCCGGGATAAAGAAGTCGTGGTATTTTAAATCGCCGGTTAGAAAAGCATCGGCGCCGGCAGCTAAAGCATTCGCAACGAATGAAGCGCCGCCACCGCCACAGACTGCCACTTTTTTAATTTCCGCATTCATATTTCCTGAAAATTTTATTGCCCCAAGATTCAGTTTTTCTTTCACATAAGGAATAAAATCTTTTGCCGGCATGGGTTGAGGTAGCATACCAACTCTTCCCAGCCCTGTCTCTCTATCTTGGTTTTCCAAAGCAATAATGTCAAATGCCGGCTCTTCGTAAGGGTGGTGTTGATATAAAGTTTCAATAACCTGACGTTTTTTTATTTTTGGAAAAATCATTTCAATGCGTTCTTCGTCAACACGTTCAATGCGATTGCGTTGTCCAATATGCGGATCTGCGCCTGCAAGCGGTTTAAACGAACCAATTCCTTCGCAAGTGAAGCTACAGTGCGAATAATTTCCGATGTTACCGCAGCCCGCTCTAAACAATGCGTCTTTTAATACGACACTATTTTCGGAAGGCACAAAAATGACTAATTTGTAGAATTGGTTTTCTTTTGGCGACAACACCGACAGCTTTTGAAGCTCTAATTTTTGAGCAAAAAGTACGTTGCCTCCATTTTTTCCACTGTCAATATTAGTATGCATGGAATAGAGTAAAATTTTATTTTCTAACGCTTTGCATAATACTTTTCCCACACGGTCGGTCGGTTCTATTTTTTTAAGACCATTTCTATAAATGATGGGATGGTGTGAAATCACCATATTTGCGCCTTTGGCAATGGCTTCTTCAATCACGGCTTCGCTCATATCAAAACACACTATGATGCCGGTAATTTCGCGTTCTTTATCGCCGCACTGAACGCCACAATTATCAAAATCTTCTTGCCAATACAGAGGAAATTTTTGTTCTAAAAAATGAATGACTTCTTTGATTTTCATTTTGTGAATTTTTTAAAGTGCAAAATTAGACAATTATTTTATAATTTACATATGGCGGAAGTTATATATAAAATTTGGAGGAAATGCACAACGACAATTAGAATGAATATTTATACTTTTGCATTGTAAATTACAACCGGAATAAAAATAAATAAATATTTTTACGTTTTATTACCATGAGTAAAGCAAAGAAAATATTATCATTTGTTTTGATAATGCTTTTTATAAGTCATTATGCAAGTACGAATTTCTTTGTTCACACACATAATTACGCATCGGGAACTGTTACTCACTCGCATCCTTACGCATCAGGAACACATACGCATAGCGCAGTTGTTCTGCAACTTATAGATAGCCTTACTACACTGCTTTTTGTTGGTGGAATAGTTATCTTTTGTTTGGTGTTATTGTTTGTTGCAAAGACAATCTCTCCTGTGGTAGAGACACAGCATGCCCCGTCTTTACATATTTGTGGAAATCCGTTACGCGCTCCGCCCGTATCGGCATAATTCTTTTTTCTCCACATCTAATTTCTTCTTAAAATCAATAGTAATGAAAAAAATTATCATTGCAATTATTATTGCAGTAAATATAATATCCATACATGCGCAAAATTTAACAGATGCCAATATTATAGGACATGTATTAAACAAAAAAACGCAAGAACATCTTGCATTCGTGAGTATTGCCATGAAAGGAACAAGCATTGGAACTGTTTCCGATGCAACGGGACACTATCGTCTAAAAAATATACCTGTTGGAACATTTACTATTGTGGCTTCATACATCGGTTATGAGTCGCAAGAAATAGAAGTAACCATAGAAAAAAATAAAACCATAGAAGTTAATTTTGAATTGGAAGAAATGTCACTTTTGTTAAATCAAATAGTGATTTCTGCTAGTAAAGATGAAGTAAGCCGACAAGAGGCTGTTACTATTGTTAATGTAGTAACAGCAAGAATATTTGAAAATACCGGTTCGGTATGTTTGGCAGATGGGCTTAATTTTATGCCCGGATTAAGAATTGAAAACAATTGCCAAAACTGTGGTTTTCCTCAACTAAGAATCAATGGATTAGAAGGTCCATATACGCAAATTTTAATAGATAGCCGGGCTATTAACAGTGCATTAGCCGGAGTTTACGGATTGGAACACATCCCTGCCAATATGGTTGACAGGGTAGAAGTTATTAGAGGCGGCGCCTCGGCGCTATTCGGCTCAAGCGCAATTGGAGGAGTCGTTAATATTATTACCAGAGCGCCTGTAAACAATTCTCTTTCTATCAGTAACACTTCTAGTTTAATTTACGGAAAAGCTCCCGATATTATAACCAATCTTAATGCATCTGTGGTTTCCAATAACAACAAAGCAGGCGCCACACTTTTTGCTTCTGCCCGCCAAAGAACGCCTTTTGATTATAATAAAGACGGTTTTTCCGAAATTGGCAAATTGAACTTGAAAAGTGTTGGTTTCAGAGGATTTTACAATATTGATAAAGTGGGCAGGCTTACCCTTGAATATCATACGATTGATGAGTTTAGAAGAGGAGGAAATAACTTTAACCGTCCTCCTCATGAAGCCGATATTGCAGAACAAACCGAACATACGATTCATTCGGGAGGTTACAAATTTGACTCTTTTTTTAAAAATACTAAACACGCTTTACAAACTTATTCTTCTATACAACATATAAATAGAAAAAGTTACTATGGAGCAGGAAAAGATCCTAATGCTTACGGACATACAAGAGATTTGACTATGTTATCCGGTATTCAATATACCTTCCGAATGAATCGCTTCTTGTTTATGCCGGCTACCTTTATTAGTGGTTTTGAATACTCCAACAATATATTAAAAGACGAAATGCTTGGATACGATAGAATTATAAACCAAAGTGTTTCTATTTATTCACTTTTTGTTCAAAATGAATGGCGCAACACAAAAGCAAGTATTCTTTTGGGAGGAAGGTTAGACAAACATTCCATGATAAAGAATCCTATTTTCAGTCCCCGTATTAGTGCGCGTTATACTCCCATACCATGGGTAACTCTTCGAGGAAGTTACGCTAGTGGATACCGTGGTCCGCAAACGTATGACGAAGATTTACATGTTACCGCTGTTGGAGGAAATGTGACTTTGATTCGTGTGGCAAGGGATCTTAAACCCGAAAAATCACACAGCTTCACTTTTTCCACAGAATTTAGCAAATCGTTTTCAAAAATGGTATTTCAATTTTTAGCAGAAGGTTTTTATACCAGATTAAATAATGTTTTTGTAATAGAAGAAATTGGCAGAGATCAAGACGACAATTTAATTTTAGAACGTAGAAATGGTTCGGGAGCCGTTGTTGCCGGTGTTAACTTGGAAGTGAATATCGTTCCAATGAAAGATTTTCAAATAAATATGGGGTTTACTTGGCAATCCGGTTTGTACATAGAACCTGAGCAATGGAGTGAAAGTCTTGAGCCGCAGCGCAAAATGTTCCGTGCACCATCTAACTACGGCTACATTATGGCTACTTATTCACCAATAAGACAGCTAGATCTTTCTTTATCGGGAATTTATACAGGAAGTATGTTAATGCAACATTTTGCCGGTTATATTCTTGAAGACAGAGAAGTAAAAACACCTGTTTTCTTTGATCTTAATTTAAGAGTAGCCTATAATTTTAGACTCAAAGAAAATATGATACTGCAGGTGAGCGCCGGAATGAAGAATATTTTTAATAGTTATCAAAAAGATTTTGACAAGGGGAAATTTAGGGATTCAGGGTACATTTATGGACCGACGTTACCCAGAACAGTATTTTTTGGGATAAGGTTTTTGATATAAAATCTACTGTTACCATCTTTATCTTGATAATGAAAAAAAAATAATTTTGCAACAAGATACACATAAATACAGTTATAAAAGCATATTCTATTTAAGCCAATGAAGATTTTGAAAAAAAGTCGTAAAACAGCATATGTAATTTTAGGAAGTATTTCGCTTGTATTGGGAACATTGGGTATTTTTTTGCCATTACTTCCCACCACACCTTTTTACCTGTTAACAGCATGGCTATATATGCAGAGTTCCGAAAAATTGTATAACAAAGTTATGAGTAATAAATATTTTGGAACTATTGTACGAAACTTCCAAGAGGATAAATCAATATCCTTACAAACAAAAATTGTTACTATTTCAATGCTTTGGGGTACAATTTTGCTTTCGGCATTTTTGGCAGTTTCTGCTTGGTGGCTCAGATTACTCTTGTTTGCTATTGCTATTGGAGTTACTATTCATATTCTTTTGTTTAAGACGAAGAGAAAATTATGAAATAATCATTGTATCCTAACATGTCTCGTTTATGTCCCGATTTAAAAGCAAAAAATCAGCAACTTTAAATAGCAAATTGCTGACTCCTATTGTTTTATTTCGTTTCGTGGAGCGTATGGGAGTCGAACCCATGACCTTTAGACTGCCAGTCTAACACTCTAGCCAACTGAGCTAACGCCCCATCCTTTTAACGGGTGGCGAAAATAGAAAAATTATTCAACCGATATTACTTCTATTTCAAAAATAAGTGGGGCATAGGGTGGTATTATATAAGCTTCTCCGCTTGGGTCTCTTGGATCTCTTATTCCTCTTGCTCCATAAGCTAAATTAGAAGGTATAAGTAGAGTAACTTTATCGCCGCTTCTCATTAACAATAAAGCTTCTTCCCAACCTTGAATGAAACGATCAACACCAACAGTGAGTTCAATGGGCATGCCATAATCCAATGAGCTGTCAAAAACGTTGCCGTCTAACAATTTTCCGGTATAATGTAAGGTAACTCTTGAACCGTCTTTTATTGCTTTGCCTGTTCCGCTAACGTTCTTAATAACATAAAGTCCGCTGGCAGTGGGTTTTACATTGATACCGCTCGCCTCAATATAATCGTTAATTAAACCTTCTTCAGAAAGTCTAAGCTCTTCAATCATAGCTTCATATTCTCGTAGTTGTTCGGCTTGCAGTCTTTCAAATTCTTCTTGAGGTATAATATGGTTTAACCTAACATCGAAATACAAGTCTTTTGTATCAAATGGAAAAGGTTGTCCCATAAAATAATGGAAGAAAGTATCTCCATCCATGATAAAAGTAGCGCTATCTCCCAAGTGCATTTTCCGAAGCGCAGCATAAACATCTCCCGGATATATTGACTCTATGATCATATCGTACTGATAGGCATTATCTACTAAAATAGAATCTTTTATACGGAAGCTGAAAGTCATCTCTACAATATCTCCAATTTGAGGTTGTACTTCATGCTTATTTTTTACATGAAATTTGTAATAGAAACCTTCTTGTTTGTCTTTTTTAAATCCGGGATGCTTTGAACAAGCGGCTCCCAATGCTACTAATGCCACAAGGGCGATAATTAATTTTGTTAGGTTTTTCATTTTAATATTTTTTTGGTTTAATATTTAATATTTTTAAGTATATTTAAAATTGGAAGTTTAATGTCTTTAAATTATCATTTTACCACCCTCACTTTCATTACTATTGTTTGATACGGTTTTATCTTGTTCCCATCGCCGCTGGCGCCGTAGGCTAAGTAGGAGGGTATGATCAATCTGGCTTCCGTGCCTTTATTCATCAGTTGCACTGCCTCATGCAAACCTGCAATCTCTTCCGATTTTTCTACGGTAAACAGTCTTACACCACCATCGTTCGAGTTGTATATCTCCTCTCCATTCAACAAAAAAGTACGATACTCCAATATTACGGTTTCTCCTATTTCAATATTCTTTCCGGCTCCTTTGTTTGTTATTTCATACCGTAGTCCTGTATTGGTTTGCCTCATGCTCCATTTATAACGCTTCAAAAAAAGCTCAATATTTTCATTTTCAAGCTCTAATATTTTTTGATTTCCCAATATAAACGGGTTTACTTCTTCTTTTTTTATTGTTGAATTTTGTATAACGCCGGTAGGGGGGGGATTATTGCATGAGAGGAGAACACAAAAAACAGAAAGGAAAATGCAGAAGACAGAAAGTGTTTTTTTCATTAAATCTTAATTTTTTAAATCCTCACTCTTCACCCTTTATTCTTCACCTTTATTCAATTCCGGATGCTTATGAATAATTTCTTCAAAATACTTTATTGTATTTTCCAAAGTATCATAATGGTAAGAGGCGGCCGCGTTTTTGTGTCCACCACCTTGAAAATAGGTTTGCGCAAATTGATTTACATCAAACGCTCCTTTTGAACGAAACGATATTCGAATACGTTTTTCTCTTTCAGTGAAAAATGCCGTAAAAAAAATGCCTTTCAAAGAGATTCCATAATTTACAAATCCTTCAGTATCACCATCTCTGAAATTGTTTTTTTTCATTTCCTCTTGCGTAAGATACATATAGGAAGTTCCTAAGTTGGGAAAAATTTTTAATTTACTCAAACTTAATCCTAACAAACGGATGCGGCTTTCCGAATAATTATCATATATTTTCCGGTGAATATCTTCTCCATCTACGCCTGTTTCCATTATTTTTGTCAACAAAGCATAGGTTTTCGGATCATTACATACATAGCTCAAAGAACCCGTATCGGTAATGATTCCCGTATAAATACATGAACTTATTTCTTTGTCTAAAAATGGCTTATCAGTAATTTCGGTTAAAAAACGATATACATTTTCACAAGTTGAGGTTACTTTCGTATTCGAATAAATAAGATTGCAATCTGCTGCCGGATTAGGATGATGATCAATTAACACCTTATATGCAGGGGTGGTTAGTAGTGCACTTTGTAAGTCAACTCCACTTCGGTGTTCGGCATTCATGTCCACCAAAAAAAGAATATCTGCTTCTTGAAGCGTTTTTTTTGCTTCTTTAAATTGTTTTTGTGCATTAATGATGGTTTTTGCTCCGGGCATCCAGTTATAAAAATCAGGCATGTTATTGGGAATCACACATTCTACTTCAAATCCTTGTGTGGTAAAATAGGATTGTAATGCTAAGGCTGACCCGATGGCATCACCGTCAGGATTATAATGTGTACAAATTGCTATTTTTTTGCTTTCCGCTAGTTTTTTTTGAAATTCCGAAACTTGAGAAGATGTCAACACGAGTTTTTAATTTTGTTGCAAAGAAATAAAAAAAAGTGCACCGAATTTTTTTATCTTTTTCGATTTTTTCTTTTATCCTTTGAATAAATAAACTATTTTTGCTTCCTTTATCTTTTATTGTAAATAATGCAAACGGAAAAAAGAATAATAACAAAAAGTTTATAGAAAAATAATAACAATAATTATGGCGCAAAGTTACGAACAGTCAGGGGTTTCCTTAGAAGCAGGTTATGAATCCGTGCGTAGAATTAAAAAGCACATTGCCAAAACTACCCGATTGGGCATGATGAGCAATATTGGCAGCTTCGGAGGCATGTTCGACTTGTCGTTGCTTAACATGCAAGAACCTATATTGGTTAGTGGTACCGATGGTGTGGGTACCAAATTAAAGCTGGCATTTTTGTTAGACAAACATGATACAATTGGACAAGATGTTGTGGCAATGTGCGTTAACGATGTCTTGGCGCAAGGCGCCCAACCGCTTTTTTTCTTAGATTATATTGCTGTGGGCAAAAACGATCCTGCGCAAATTGAACAAATAGTAAAAGGTGTTGCCGACGGATGCGTGTTGGCAAATTGTGCACTTATTGGCGGCGAAACCGCCGAAATGCCTGATATGTACACCAATGGAGAATATGATATTGCCGGCTTTACAGTAGGAGCAGTTGAAAAATCAAAATTGATTACCGGCTCGAAAGTAAACATTGGTAATACTCTTATTGGAATACAATCTTCCGGTGTGCACTCTAACGGTTTTTCATTAGTGCGCAAAATTGTAATAAAAGATCACAATTTTGATCTAAATCAATATTTTGATGAATTAAATGGCAAACTGGGTGAAGTGCTGCTTGCCCCTACAAAAATTTATGTGAAACCCGTACTTGAAGTATTGAAAAGCATTGATGTTCATGCTATTTGCCATATTACCGGCGGCGGTTTCGACGAAAACATTCCTCGTGTTTTAAAAGAAGGGCAGGGTGTTGAAATTAAAGAAGGTAGCTGGGAAAGCCCACCCATCTTCAACTTTTTGGAAAAATGGGGAAATATCCCGCATCGCGAAATGTTCAATATTTTTAATATGGGTATCGGAATGATCTTAGTGGTAAAACCGGAAGATGCAGCCGCAACCATAGAGATTCTTAGGAATTGCGGAGAAACCGTGTTTGAAATAGGAAAAATTATTAAAGGCGAAGGTGTTAAATTATTATGAAAAAAATAGCAATTTTTGCATCAGGAAACGGCTCAAACTTTCAAGCTATCATTAATGAAACTGAAAAAGGAAATTTAACTGCCGAAATTGCGGTTTTGGTTACCGATAAGCCCGATTGCTTTGCCGTGGAACGCGCACTTTCACATAACATTCCTGTTTTTTCGTTTGTTCCTAAAAACTACGCTTCAAAAGATGAATATGAAAAAGAAATTGCTTTTTTTCTTATCGAAAAAAACATTTCGCTCATTGTACTGGCAGGATATATGCGTTTAATTGGTAATGTATTGCTAACTGCATTTCATAATCGTATTATTAACATTCATCCTGCATTATTACCTGCATTTCCGGGAAAAAACGGCATACAACAGGCTTATGACTATGGCGTAAAAATATTTGGAGTAACGGTGCATTACGTTGATTCCGGCATAGATACCGGAAAAATTATTGCACAAGAATGTTTTAAAGCAGAAGGAACAGAAACCTTGCAAGAAATAGAGCAAAAAATACATAACATTGAACATCAACTGTATTCAAGAGTTATTCAAGAAATATTGTAGAACAAAAATAAATAATGAGAAAAGATTAGGATTTTTTTGTCAAAAATGATGCGATGTAAATAAAAAAGTATATTTTTGCCGCCTCAAACCGCGAGGGAGTTTAGCTCAGCTGGTTCAGAGCATCTGCCTTACAAGCAGAGGGTCGGCAGTTCGAATCTGTCAACTCCCACCAAAAAAGCAAGCGCTTGCAAATTAATGTGAGCGCTTGCTTTTTTATATACATATTATTAATATAGCATTACTTAATCAAGAAAGTAAACTTATCAAAGTTTTTCAAAGCAATACTCGTACCGCGTGCTACCGCTTTCAATGGATCTTCCGCTACATGCACTTTTACTTTGGTTTTCTTAGCAATACGTTTGTCTAAACCTCTTAGTAGCGAGCCGCCGCCTGCCAAATAAATCCCCGTTTTATAAATATCGGCAGAAAGTTCGGAAGGTGTATTTTCCAACGCATTAATTACTGCCGCCTCAATTTTTGAAATAGACCTGTCTAACGCTTGTGCAATTTCTTGGTAATTTACTCTTACTGCAATAGGGATACCTTGCAGCAAGTCGCGGCCATAGACTTCATACTCTTCCGGTGGAGTTTCTAAGTCCTCAACAGCAGAGCCTACATTTATTTTTATTTGTTCTGCGGTAGATTCTCCGATAGCTATATTATGCTTTTTACGCATAAAATCTATAATATCGTAATTAAACTCATCGCCGGCTACTTTAATAGATTTACTGGTTACAATTCCGCCCAATGCCAATACGGCAATCTCGCTGGTACCACCGCCAATATCAATGATCATATTTCCATTTGCATCTAAAACATCAATGCCAATACCAATGGCAGCCGCCATCGGTTCATGAATCATACGCACTTCCTTTGCACCTGACTGTTCGGCAGAATCACGCACTGCCCGTTCCTCTACTTCAGTGATTCCGGAAGGAATACAAATCACCATTTTCAGCGCCGGAGGAAAAAGTAAACCTTTAGTTCCCGTCATTTTGATAAATTCGCGAAGCATCAATTCCGTGGATTGAAAATCTGCAATAACGCCATCTTTTAGCGGACGAATGGTTTGAATATTCTCATGCGTTCTTCCGTGCATTAAAAGCGCTTTCTTCCCCACTGCCAGTACGCGGCGGGTAGCCCTATCCAAAGCAATTATTGAAGGTTCGTCAATAATTACTTTATCATTATGCAAAATTACGGTATTGGCTGTTCCTAAGTCAATCGCTAATTCTTTAGTAAAAAATGAAAAGAGTCCCATGAAATGATCTATATATTATATGGTGTATAAAAGGCGCGCAAATATAGAAAAAATTAAATTAAAAAAAGTTGCGGAATAATATTTTGAACGTTATGGGGAGTTTTTATTCTTGATTTTTGATAATTAGATGAAAATGATTTATAAGATGTACTTAGAAAATCAATGAAATTTCTATTCGTAATATAAAATCTCAACTCTCTCGTCATTTGGTAATAGTGAAAACTGAATTAATTCTCTGTCAAAAAAAAGCTCCGCGAATAGAATACTTTTTAGTCTTTTTGGGCTGATACTTTACTTTTTTAGGTAAAATTTTATTACTCACTTATTCATTTGCTTATTGATTCACACCAAAACAAAATTTTATTCTACACGGAATCAGCACATTGACGATAATTTCTAAAAAAAAGCATATTTTCATTGTTTTTTATTAAAAAAAGTATATTTTTGCCGTCCCATTTGAGGGGGTGGTTTTGTGAAGTTGTTCTGGGTGGGGCATTAAGTTCTTTGAAAGATTGGAAT
>Ga0209737_10001346_pt1 | contig 17811 bp, 13 predicted proteins | sample TergutCu122P3_FD_187284 | JGI IMG/M metagenome (GOLD analysis project Ga0209737, IMG submission 187284) | Cubitermes ugandensis P3 segment gut microbial communities from Kakamega Forest, Kenya - Cu122 P3 (SPAdes) (version 2) | ecosystem: Host-associated > Arthropoda: Insects > Digestive system...
CTACAACCTCTTCGAGTTCCTTTTTCTCTTCGTCACAGCCTGCAACATCCGCAAACGTCGCTTTCCGACCTTCGCCGTGCCCCTTGAGGTTGGCTTTTCCGAAGCCCGAGAATTTTCCGCCGCCGTTCGCCTGTCTCATCATATAGAAGAAGAGAGCACCTAAAAGCCCGAGCATGATTACGGATGGGACGACCGTAACAAGCCATGAATTGTTCTTGATTTTGATGTAGTTCTGGTCAAGAGGATTAGTCGGGTTGGCTTCGTTGTATCTTATGCGGTAATCCTTTGTGTCTTCAATGAATATGCCTACATTCGGGACTTCGTATAATTTAGTTCTTGCTTTTTTATCGGCTTTATCCTCTTTATCGCTTTTTGCTTTGTCTTTTTCATTGGTTTCGCTTGTTGTCTCGGTTTTGTCGGCGTCTTTGTTTTCACTGTCGCCGACTTCGGCTTCGGTTTTATCGTTGGCATCAGTTTCTGTTTTGTCCTTGTCTTCGGAGTTGGCTTTTTCTTTGTCAATGATACCGCTTTTAAGACGCAGTTTCAATTCGCCTGTACCAAGGTCGAGTTCGTAGTATTCTACCTCTAAATCGTCAAAGTGTTTAATTATTTTTCCGTATCCTGCCTTAGTCGGCTTTTCGCTTATCATTTTTATACCGACGATTGCTATCACAACTATAATTGTAACCGCAAGTATATATGCTATTACACTTTTGCCTTTATTATGGTTCAAAAAATCGCTTCCTTTCAAATTTGATAAATGTGTTTGAGGTTTCTGTATTCCTCTTCATAATCAAGTCCGTAACCGATAACGAATTTATCTTCAATTTCAAAACCTGTGTAATCGGCTTTAAGTGTAATTCCACTGCTGCGTCTTTCAAATTTGTCGAGGAGCGTGCATATTTTAAGCGAGAGGGGATTGCGTTCGCTTATGAGCTTTATTAATTGTGTGAGCGTTTTCCCCGTGTCAAGAATATCCTCGGCAATCAGCACGTGATAACCGCTCAAATCACGGTTTGTATCTTTGATAATCTCGGGTTCGCACTGGGATTCCGTGCATCCTCTGTAGCTTGAAACAACCATGAAATCTGTTTCCAGCGGAAGGTCTATTTCTCTTATTAAGTCTGCCATAAATATGAAAGAGCCTTTAAGTATCCCTATAACGAGAAGCTTTTTATCTCTGTAATCAGTGGTGATTTTTCCGCCGAGTTCACGGACTTTCATACGGATTTCTTCGTCGCTGATGTAAATTTTCATACTACTTAGATTTACTTTCACGCATTTCACCTCTTTTAAAGTGGACTGTTATTTCAAGGAATTCGAGGTCGTAAGCGTCTCCGTTTTTCAGCGACCTGACATAGAAATTGCCCGAAAGATTAAGCTTTCCCTTTTTATAAACAAAGCTGTCGACTGTTTCAATCCGTTTATGGCTATAAGGTATATTATATTCGCAAAGCATACGTGTTATACATCGTCCTCTAATTACCTTGTGAAACTTAGATAAGCCGCACAGTTTGCTGCCGTTGCGGCACTGTTCCATAGCAATGTCTGTTTGGCTTTCGATAAAACCGTTTTCAAGACGCAAAGTTTCAAGCGTGGCGACGCTTGTTTTTTGCAGTGAAGCGTTGAGTTTTTGCATTTCAGGTATGATTTTGTGGCGGATTTTATTGCGTGTGTAATCAAGCGTAAGATTGGAACTGTCGGTTATGAAGTCTATGCCATTTTCGCTGAGATATTCCTCAATCTCCGCACGTGTTACCGTGAGAATAGGACGGATTATGTTGCCGCGGACAGGCGGGATTCCTGCAAGTCCTTTGACGGCAGTGCCCCTTGTGAGGTTAAGGACAGCCGTTTCGAGGTTATCGTCGGCGTTATGTGCCGTCGCTGTTTTTCCTTGCAATTCCGAAAATACGGCATAACGCACATTGCGGGCGGCTTCTTCTGTTGAAAGTTTATTTTCATTCGCATAAGCCTGAACATCACATGAAACGGTTTTGAGCGGAATATTCAAACGGCTGCATAGGCTGCGGCAAAAACTTTCATCTCTCACGCTCTCTTCGCCTCGGAGGTTATGATTAACGTGGACGGCATGAAGTGCATATCCGAACCGTGGCTGCAATTCTTTCAGTACAGTCAGGAGAAATACGCTGTCCGCACCGCCAGAAAGCCCGACGGTTATGCATGAACCGTCAAACATACTGTATTCTTTTGCAAATTTTATAATTTTATCCATGCTGTTCAACGCTGCTATAGTCGGGAGTGGTGAAGCGTGTGTGCTGGCCGTCCCAGATTAATTCGACCGTACCTGTTTCGCCGTGACGGTTTTTGGCGACTATGCATTCCGCAATGTTTTGACGCTGGCTTTCTTTATTATAATAAGCGTCACGGTAGAGGAACATAACAATATCGGCGTCTTGCTCGATTGAGCCAGATTCTCTGAGGTCAGAGAGCATCGGACGCTTGTCCTGCCTGCCTTCAACTCCTCGGGAGAGCTGAGAAAGAAGAATTACAGGGACGCTAAGTTCCTTTGCCATAACCTTTAGCTGACGGGTCATTTCCGAGATAACCTGAACACGGTTATCCGAACGGCTTGACGAGTCCATGAGTTGCAGGTAGTCAATTATTACAAGTCCGAGATTTTTGGTTCGGCGAAGTTTCGCTTTCATCTGCTGGACAGTCATACTTGCCGAATCGTCTATATACAGCGGAAGACCGCAGAGATATGCAGCCGCCTCCGCAAGATTAACCCAGTCCCCTGTCTCAATGCGTCCGTTGCGCAGCTTGTTGGAATCAACACGGCTTTCAGTTGAAAGGATACGAGTGGCAAGCTGTTCCGCCGACATTTCGAGGTTGAAGACAACAACTTCTTTTCCGCTCTTACAGGCGACATTTGTTGCTATGTTCATTACATACGACGTTTTTCCCATACCAGGACGCGCCGCAATGATAATTAAATCGGACTTGTTAAGACCTGACGTCAATGCGTCAACGCCTGCAAATCCTGACCTTGCGCCGACGAATTTATCCTTGTCGGGTCCTGAAATTCTGCCGATTCTGTCGTATGCTTCCGTGACGGCTTCACTGATGGGGATAAGACCTTTGATGCTTCGCCCCTGTCTTATATCATAAATCTTTTGTTCGGCGGAATCAAGTAAAAGCTGCGCATCGTTTTCGCCTGAACGGATGTTGTCTAAGATTTCTTTTGCCGCAAGCCCGAGAGTTCTGATAAAAAATTTCTCCGTGACGATTTTGCAGTAGCTTTCGATATTGGCAGTCGTCGGCAGAACCTCCGCAAGATTGGCTAAGTAACGCCGTCCGTCAGCCGATGTTTCAAAGATGCGGATTTTCTCCGCTTCATTGAGGACGGTTACAATATCTGCGGGGATGTTAGCGGTATACATACGCAATATAATCGAATATAGAGCCTTGTGCTGGTCGCTATAGAAATATTCGGGCTTAACCTGTTCAACTGCAACGGAAATCAGCGAAGGGTCGGCAAGCAACGCACCGAGAACCGACTGCTCCGCTTCAAAGCTATGAGGCAGTGCCTGTCCGAGATTTTCTTCCATTATTCTTCAACAACCTCTACCGTAACATCTGCGGATATGCCTGTGTACAGCTTAATATTTACATCATAAGTGCCGAAATTCTTTATATCCGCTTTAAGTGTAATTTTCTTCCTGTCAATTTTCATTCCGAACTGGCTGTTTACGGCGTCGGCGATGTTGCCTGACGTGACAGAGCCGAAAAGTTTTCCGTTTCCGGCCTTAGCCTTAACGGTGACTTTCCTGTCCTTAAGTTTGGTGGCGAGTTCGTTTGCGGCGGCGATTTCTAAATCAAGCTTGTGCTGAGCCGCAGATTTTTTGTTTTCAAGGTCGGTCATGTTTGAACTGTTAGCTTCAACCGCGAGCCCTTTAGGCAGGAGCATATTGCGTGCATATCCGTCTGCGACGTTCTTGACCTCGCCCTTTTTTCCCGAACCCTTTACATCCTGTAAAAATATAACTTTCATTAAAGGCAATTCCTTTCATTGCGGAGTAATAGTATTGGTAACTTCTTATACCTGTTTTTATGTAAGGAACTGTTCCGCATTGGTTTTTGCGGAACAGTATCGGCTGTAACTGCTGCAAATCAAGTCTCGATAACAATCGGTAAAATCATAGGACTGCGTTTAGTCTTATGATAAATATAATTTGAAAGCGCGTCACGCATCTTCCCTTTTAAAGCGTTCCAGTCACGGAACTCGCAGGCTGTACATCGTTGGAGTGCGTCGTTAAGAACCTGCCGTGCCTCTTCCATGAGCTCTTCCGATTCTCTTACGTAGACGAATCCCCGTGAGATAATGTCTGGCCCTGCCGTAATTGCGTTTGATGGTCTCTCAATTCCGATAACGACGATAATAAGGCCGTCCTGCGAGAGATGACGTCTGTCACGGAGAACGATTGAACCGACGTCACCGACGCCCAATCCGTCGACAAGCACGCGTCCGGCGGGGACTTGGGAGACAATTTTCATTGTTTGTCCGTCTATTTCAATGACGTTTCCTATCTCTGCGACAAGAACATTTTCCTGCGGTATTCCCATAGTTACGGCGAGTGCTTCGTGTTTTTTCAGATGCTTGTATTCGCCGTGGGCGGGGATAAAGAATTTGGGTTTGGTCAAAGCCAGCATGAGTTTAAGCTCTTCCTGACAGGCGTGTCCCGAAACATGAACTTCATACATGGCCTCATATACAACTTCCGCACCCGATTTCATAAGCTCGTTGACAACTCTTGTGACATACTTTTCGTTGCCTGGGATAGGCGTCGCGGATATAATTATGAAATCCAAAGGCGTGATATTAACCTTTTTATGGTCGTTCATAGCCATTCTCGTCAGTGCTGACATAGGCTCGCCCTGACTTCCCGTCGTGATGAGTACGATTTTTTCGCTTGGGTATTTATTCATGTTGTCAATATCAATAATGATGTCATTCGGAACATCAAGATAACCAAGCCGCATCGCCGTTCCCATAACGTTAATCATACTTCTGCCGAATACCGCAATTTTGCGGCCGTAATGCTTGGCGGCGTCGATTATCTGCTGTACGCGGTGGATATTCGAGGCGAATGTAGCGATGATGATACGCTTGTCCTTTGCGCTCTTAAAGAGCTTGTCGAACGATTCGCCTACTTTCCGCTCGGTTTGGGTATATCCCGAACGCTCGGCATTGGTTGAGTCGGACATCAGAGCCAAAACGCCTTTGCTTCCGAGTTCGCCGAAACGCGCGAGGTCGATAATACCTCCGTCTATCGGGGAATAATCAACTTTAAAGTCGCCTGTGTGTACGATAATGCCCGCAGGCGTATGTACAGCCATAGCGACAGCACCGGGGATGGAATGATTTACATGAATAAATTCAACAGCCATACAGCCCATTTTAACGGTCTTTTTCGGTTCTACGATATTGAGTTTAACCTTGCCCGTAAGCTTATGTTCCTCGAGTTTGCCTTCGACAAGCCCAAGAGTGATATTCGTTCCGTATACGGGGACGGTAACTCTTTTCAACAGATAAACAAGTCCGCCGATATGGTCCTCATGTCCGTGGGTGAGGACTACCCCCTTCAATTTATCTTGGTTTCGTTCAACATAGGTAAAATCAGGTATTACAATATCGACGCCGGGCATATCCGCATCAGGGAAAGCAAGTCCGCAGTCGATTATGAACATATCGTCTCCGCATTCCACGACAGTCATATTCTTTCCTATCTCATTCAGACCGCCCAAAGGAATAATGCGGACGGGGATTTTTTTGACCTCACGGTTTTTTCTTGCACTTGTTGCGGACGGAGTGCGTGATGCGGGCGAAGTTACCGCTACAGAGGGAGTGTGAGCCGCGGACAGGGTTACCGGTGCGGTCGGGGTGCGTGGCGCGGCAGCAGTCGGAATGGCGGCGACAGGTTTACGGACAGCACCGTCTGTAGCTGCTGCGCTGCGTTGCGCAGGCTGTATTGCAGGCTTCTGCGGTGACGCTTCGGACTTTCTGCCGAAAAAACGCCTCTTTTTAGCCTGTTCACCTGAATCGGTTTTATCAGGCGGTTTGTTGTTAATAGTTTCGCTCAAATATATTTCCTCCTTAATCGGGCGTGGAATGAGGGGAATTGAAAAAATCAGTCGGGCATACGCCTGTTACCCCAATCCTCGTTCATACTATACAGTATTAATTATACGCTAAATAGAGGACAATGTCAAGGGTAGTTGGCTGCATTATCTGTAATGTATAAATTAGTTTCTAACATTGGGCGGAAACTGGTAATTGTTACATAACTCTGACGCTGTTTCGGTATCATAAGCTTCTGCAATCAGCGTCAATCGGTTCTTACCGCTCCTTTTAATACAGATTCTGCCGTTTTCTTGCCGAACAGTATCATCGCCGAAGTTCTCGCATTCGGCGGAAATCTCCCTTTTTGCCGTATAAAACTGCGGAATGTCTTCATTAAGTTTTTGAATATTATTACAGACAAGCTGTGAAGCCAGATAGAGCATATCGTACGTGAAACGCTGTTCCCGGAGCAGTTCTCGGTCATTGCGTATGACTTTACTGTTTCCGCCGAGCTTTTCCGCAATCTCTTCGGCAATAAAATGAAAATCTTCGGGCAGCGCAACGTTTTCGCCTTTTTTTAGCAGTATATATGCATACATCATTATAAGCCTGTCCTTATTAATAAATCCGAAGTTTTCACTGTATACCGTCACATTCATACCGTCCGCAGAAACCTGCAGAATAATATCGCCTTCATGCGGGAAAATCATCTCCCAAAGCCTGCGGATACGGCGGTTTGCACAGCTTACGGTTGCTTTTAACGGTGGACAGCGGAGGGTGTTGAGGTATATTTGTTCAAGAGAAGGGAAGCTTGTAATGGAAGGAGCATTGAAACGCGAGGGGGTTAAGGCGCACTCTTCATTCCTGAAATCAAAATTCTCAACAGGCATTCCCATACCGTCCCACAGCGATATTTTAAGCAGTTTGCCGCTGTGAATAAAAATTCCGCAGTCGGCTCTCAAAATATTGACGCAGTGCATGAAAACGGCTAGCGGTGTATCGTCCGGAAGAAATACGCCGTAACCGTTTTCAGACAGACCCGCCGCAAGTGCGTATGCGTAATGTTTAACGCTGCCGTCCTCATAACCGACTGCGACTGTTTTGGCGTTAAGATTAAGTTTTTCGCCGAATTCGGCAACTGTTTTAGATGTGCATTCCGTCCCGTCAAGCTGTTCGCAGTAATTTTCTCTATAGCTGAATATGCCTTTTTCACCGTAATACATTCAAAATCCTCCGTTCAAATTTAAGAAGCGCCAGTGAATAAAAGTTGACAGGTTTTGTGCAGGATTTTGTAACTATTCAGTTCGGGGACTCTGTCCCCGAACCCCTCCCCGATTTTTTGTGCAAAACAATGAAAATACAACCCAAACGTCAATTTTATTTATTGGCGGCTCCTTACTCATTAATAATTATGAACGCATTTTTATCTTTTTATTCTTTGAAACAAATTTTGAAAGGAAAATTAATGCAATCAGATTAGGTAAAGCCATAAGTCCGTTAAAAATATCCGACAGCGTCCAAACGGAATTGAGTGCGAGGACTGCTCCTGTTGCCGTTGCCCCCGCAAACGACAACCTGAATATTTCGATAAACCGCCCTTTGAAAATATACTTTACCGCCGTTTCACCGCAATAATACCAGCCTATTACCGTGCAGAAAGCAAAAAGCGTTATAGAGACGGCAACGAAAAGGTCTGTTTCCTTGCCGAACACGCATGAGAATGCTGAGTTTACGCTTGCTGACGCCGTTGAAAGAAGCACGAGAGCCGTAAGAGTACAGCATACTACGGTATCAAGGAAAACTTCGAAAACACTCCACATCCCTAGCGTTTCGGGACAACTGTCACTTGCCGCGCCGTGCATTATCGGTAAACTTCCCAGCCCGGCTTCGTTTGAGAAAATTCCTCTGCGGATACCGATTGACAGTGCCTGAGCCGCAACTCCGCCTGTAGCAGACCTAAAATTGAACGCTTGTGAAAATATCTCGCGGAAGACGTCGGGCAGCCTGTTTTTGTATTTCACTATAACAATTACCGACACCGATATATAAATCGCCGTAAGTATGGGAATAAGAATCTGCGAAGCAGAGGAAATCCGCTTTATTCCGCCGGATATAACGATCAGTACTGCCCCGAATATGATTATGCCGATTATAAAAGGGTTAATCGCCGAGACAGTGCGGACAGAGTTGCTTATTGAATTTGCCTGAACCATTCCGCCCATACCGAACGACGCCATAACGCAAAATACCGAGAACATAACAGCCAGTTTGCGTGAACCGAGACCGTTTTCGATATAGTCCATAGGACCGCCTGAATTTTTACGGAAATGTATGCTGAGATAATTTTCGGCATAAACTATTGCCATACCGAGAAAAGCCGACGCCCACATCCAAAATACGGCGCCCGCACCGCCGATAGCCAGAGCGGTTGTTACGCCGATTATATTGCCAGTTCCCATAGCTGTTCCAAGCGACGCACAGACTGTTCGGAACTGGGATATGCCCTTGACGTTCTTTTCGGCAGAGCCTTTTTGAGGGGTGAATGAACGTAAAATAAACGGAAACAGCCGAAACTGAATAAAACCAAGCTTTACTGTATAGAATATTCCTGTAGCAAGTAAAATTCCTAGCAGCCCCCAGCCCCAGACCGCTGCATTAATTTTTTCTAAGAACATTTGAAAACCACCTTGAAATTTATTCTGAAATATGTTATAATTAATTACTGGCGTATTATTACTCCGCAACAAAACGCTTGCGTTTTGGCAGAGTAATACTGTGCGTATTTTTCGGTTGTCTGCCGCAGGCAGACGAGAAAAAGGCACATTTGAGCAAGTAAACTCCCGAACGGCTTTGCCGAGCGATTTATTCGCGAGGAGTAAGACTTTCGTTGCGGAGTAATACCGCAAAAACTGTGAAAGGAAGGCTGTACTTGAAGATTATTTCACCATACAAAGGTTCGCATTATGTTTTAACGGTATTAACCGTGGTTATTTTCGGCGTTCTTGCTATAGCCTTACATAGCATTATCCCGCTGTCACCGGAAACGCTTTGGGGTTTTATCCCTTATCACAAGATTATGAGATTTGCGTCCGTACTATGCATTGTATTGGGCATATTCATCTCATGCGTATATTTACCGCTGTGGTTTGCACATTTAAGATACAGTTTTTCGGATACTCACATAGTAAAAAGAAGCGGCGCTTTTTATATAAAAGAGCAAACTGTCAGCTTTAAGTCAATTCAGTATACAGAAACCGTATCGCTGCCTTTCATAAAGATTGCCGGTTTGAGGTATATAGTTCTTAACGTATTCGGCGGGAAAATGATTTTGTTTTTTCTAAAAGAAAAAGACTACCGTGAGATAGTCTTTCTGATAATTAACAATCAGGAGCAAAGGCAATGAATATATACCGTGAGCATCCGTTAAGGATACTGAAGCATTCGTTCAAATATTTATGGCTGTTGATTTTTCCGTTAATCCGCGGCATCAAAACGGTCATAACAGATTATGAACCTGAAAAAGTCCATCAGTTTTTCGAAGAGTGGTTAAACGGTGCATGGTTCGACATTGCAATTCTCGTTATAATGCTGATTTTCGGGCTTTTGCAATGGTATTGCTCCAGATTTTCGTTTTCAGACCGTGACGTTGTCCATAAGCAGGGGATTCTTTTGCGGCGTAAAACCGTTATTCCGTACAGTTCTTTTGCGGGCGTAACCCGTGAAAGTCCGTTCTATCTGAGGCCGTTCGGGGCTGTCAGGCTTCATGTTGACACGTGTTCAGGACGGGGTTCATCGGCAAATCTGCATTTTCTTACCAACAGAAGACTCTGCGGAAAATTTCTGCGTGAAATACCTCATGTAGAAACGGATGAAAAGACCGTCTATAAACATATTCCGAGTCTTCGTATAATACTGTTTTTTTCAATTCTGTTTTCGAGCAGCTTTTCAGGCGTCGCATATATCGCACTTTTTCTTTATCAGGGAGGGAAAATAGCGCGTGAAATCATGACGTCGGGCGTTACGCAGCTTACTGAATTCACAGCGGCATTTCAGGGTAATTTCAGCTATACGCAAATCCCGGCCGCCGCGATTATACTGGGGATATTCCTTCTTGTATCGTGGCTTTTGTCTCTTCTGTTCAACATAGTCCGCTATTCAAATTTCAGCGTCACAAGCACAAAGCATATCATAGAAGTGAACAGCGGCGTGCTCACAAAAAAGCGGTTTTATATTTCAACGGATAAAATCAATTACGTTGATTTAAGACAAAATCTAATTATGAAAATTTTTAACGTGATGTCGGTTAATGTGAGCTGTTTCGGCTACGGTAAGGACAGAAAGAAAAATATGCCCGTTCTTATGCCGATTCAGCGTAAGACGAGCGTCGAAAGAAACCTTGAGCGTGTTGTGAAGATGAATTTCTCGAAAGAGAGCCGCTTTAAGCCGGCAGTAACGAGCTTTTTCGCTTATATAGGCAATGCGGTGTATCTGTCGTTAGGTATGGGCGTTATTGTTTTTTATTTCGGTGTTCTTGAGCGACTTACGAGTTTCGCTGTTTTTGACGAACTCAGGGAAATAACAAGGGGAATACCTCACAGTTGGACTGAACTTGCGGTTTTTGTGGGGATTATGGCACAGATTCCGACGATTTGGTATGTTATCATAAGACTGGGCGCGTTGTTAACAAGCGGCGTCAACGTAGAGGACGACAGCATACAAATCAGCTATGCGCGTGGGTTTAAGTTTCATACGGTAATCGGTAAGTGCGAGGACTTGGCTAAAGTTGTTATCAGACAGTCGCCGACTGATATTATTTGGAAAAAGTGCAGGATGACGTTCTATTTTCGCGACAGAATTACAACGGGGCACCCTGTTGAAGCTTTAAGTATACAGAACGCTCAGGCTATTTTGAATCAGTTAAATTCCAAAAAGAAGTAGGGAACTGTTAAATGACAGTTCCTAATGGGAGATGTGCAAATTGAACTCACAGCAAAAGTCTTACTATATTAATCTTGCGGCTCAGCTTTTGAGAGAGGGCAGGAAGGCGGTCAGTTTTGATGTTTTTGAATCCCTGACCGTCAAGCCGCTGTGGTTTGGCGAGGACTTGTTCTATGCAATGGATAAGGAATGGCACGGGAAAAAGCCGTTTCATGTTTATAGGATTAAAGCCGAAAAGAAAGCCCGTAAGAAGAATGTTTTCGGCGAAACAACGCTGTCTGAAATTTATATGCAGTTCGGTGAGCTCAGCGGCGCGGCGCCTGAAGAGACGGAGCGTCTGATGAAACGTGAATGCGAACTCGAGGTGCATTTTGCGATGCCGAGGAAGTGCGGAATGAAGCTGTACAGGGACGCTGTTGAAGAGAATAAAAAGATTATTCTTACGTGCGATACATATCTGCCGCAGGAGACCGTGAATGAGATACTGGGAAAAATCGGTATTGAGAAATATAATGCACTGCTGATTTCCGGCAAGATGAAAGTCAATAAGGACAGCGGAGATTTTTATCCTCTTTTGCTGAAAAGAATGCGTCTGAAACCCTCGCAGCTTTTTCATGTCGGTGACGACCTATATTCGGATGTGGAAGTGCCTGTCCGTATGGGAGTTGACGCTATTCTTCTCCCTACGTGCAGGGAGCTTTTGATTAAATCGGGAAATCTTTGCGGGTTTATCGGCGGAAGGCTCAAAGATAAGTTCTCGGACGCCGAGTACGTTAATCTGCGTAACAAGCTTGCGCTTTATGCCGTCTATGCTTTTGATTGGCCGTTTTCCGAGAAACTCAGCGGGAGTTTCGGCGGGTCACAGGCTAACGTTGATTTTCTACAGGGCAATGAGGAGTTTGCAACACTGTTTTCGCAATATTTCGAAGATTTCAGCAGTTATGGCAGAAAAGGCTTTGAACTGCCGAATGAATTTTTTGAGAAATATTTGGATGCAGGCGACTGTAAAGCTTTCTGTCCGAAAAGACCGATTTGTAAGCCAACTGTGCATGAAGCCAGCGTAATCGGCAAGCAGCAAAAAATGCCTCCGCCAATGCCCGAGGTCAAGGGAGCTCAAAAAGTGCCTCTTAAATTGCGGCTGTTTTGGATGTTGAAGAAGTTTAGGAGAAGGTAAGGCAAACGTTCAAGTTATTGATTTACAGTTTCTTATGAAACCAAATGATTAAGCGGTCCGCTTCCTTTTCCCAAGTCAAGCATAGCCGTAAGAGCCTTTGTTATATAATCTTTTGCATTGATTACGCTTTGCAGAACGTCATGACCCAGTGCGAGGTTGCACGCAATTGCCGACGAAAGAGTACAGCCTGTACCGTGAGTATTGGGGTTGTCAATCCGTTTTCCTGTAATCCAATGGGCTATGCCGTTTTGAAAGAGCAGGTCGTCGGCGGCTTCCGCCGAAAAACCGTGGCCGCCCTTGACCAGCACGGTACCGCCGATTTTTTGAGCCGATATGAGCATATCGCTGTCGGTCTTTATTGTCATACCCGCAAGCATTTCTGCTTCATGGATATTAGGCGTAACCACTGCCGCAAGCGGAAACAGCCTTTCAACGAGGGCGGAAACAGCGGTACCGTCGATTAAACGGCTGCCGCTTGTTGAGATTGCGACAGGGTCTACTATGATGTTTTCAGCTTTATACTGCACAAGTTTATCGGCAATAACATTGATAATTGCCGCATTTGCAACCATGCCGATTTTGACGGCGTCAGGCGGTATGTCGCTGAAAATGCAGTCGAGTTGGTTTGCTACAAATTCGGGGGAACAAGTTTCAATTCCGTAAACACCTGCGGTATTCTGTGCTGTCAGGGCTGTAATGACGCTCATTGCATAGACGCCGTGACTGCACATTGTTTTTATATCAGCCTGAATTCCCGCACCGCCTGAACAGTCGGAACCGGCTATTGTCAGAACTTTCTTTAACATATTAAATTTCACCTCGAGAATTATAGTCAGTCAGCTTAATATTAATCCGCAAGTAAACTCTTGCGCCTCACGGCAAAGCCGTTCGGGAGTTTACTTGCTCAAATGTGCCTTTTTCTCGTCTGCCTGCGGCAGACAACCGAAAAAGACGCACAGTATTACTCTGCCAAAACGCAAGCGTTTTGTTGCGGAGTAATAATGCTTTAAAGATTGACGAAGAAAGGCGGTCGCCTGTTGAGGAGGAAGACAACGGAAGGCGGAAAATAGACCGTAAATATTAAAGTATTATAAAGCTGACTGACTATATTATACATTATTTTTGTGTTTCAGTCAAGTTTTTCTTGATTTTTGCAATAAAATGTGTTATAATAAAATAATAAAGATAAAACAGAAAAGGAATAGGGGATTATGTCAAGATTTTTTAAGTCAATATTTGCAGCAGCGGTTATTTTACTGAGTTTTGTATCATGCAATAAAGTTCCCGAAGCAGTGATTCCAGTTGCGGAGGATACTGGCGGAAAAGGTCTTCTTTGGGAGGTTTCAGACGGGGATACAACAGTTTATATTCTCGGCAGTATGCCGATAGGAAGCGACCTTATCTATCCTGTGTCTGAAAAACTTGACGGACTCATCAAGAGTTCAAACGTAGCTGTTTTTGAAATTGATTTTGGCGATTTAAACGGGCTTAAATATATGGAAGCGGGTAAGTCTTTTACAGACGGTTCGACGCTCGGCGACTATATTTCCGATGAACTTTTAAGCCGCGTCCGGCAGATTGCTGTGGAAAATCCGCAGTGGGGCATTTCGGGAGCCGTTATCGACCTCATGAGACCGTGGGCATTGGCGGATATTATTATTAAAACAGCTTATGAAAAATGCGAGAGGCTTAAAGCCCAGTCTGAAACGGTTGACGCTTATGTCTACCGGATTGCAAAGGATGCTAAACTGAAAATACGTCAGCTTGAGGGATACAGGCTCCGAACCGATACTATGAATAATTTCAGCGAATACGCTCTGGAGAAGTATTTGCAGGAGAGCGTTGAGCTCTATGAAAACGGCGGCAGTCTGCAAGCGTTGGAGGACGCCTTGATTGCGTGGCACGAGCGTGACACTGAAGCTTATGAGAAGATTTTTTACGAGGGGAAACTCGGTAATTCTATCAGTAAGTCTCTAATTCAGAAAGGGTGTGACACTTCCTCACAGTATGTTTTAAAGCTTTTGTCACAGGAGAAGGGACAGTTTTTTTTGACTGTTAATTCTGAATACATCGTCGGGGATTCAGGAGTTTTGAAACAGCTTACTTCTGCGGGATACGATATTAAGGTTGTACCTTTGGATTAGGAACTGCCAATAAATAAAATTGGTAACTATTCAGTTGTTTTGATGTTTTTCGTTGTTTTGTACAAAAAATCGGGGAGGGGTTCGGGGACGGAGTCCCCGAAAAGCGGGGTTTTGCCCCGCAACCCCCTTTTTCGTTTCCAATTGCGGTTGTAAATAACTGTTTTTTGTGCATTATGCTATATACTGAATAGTTACTAAAATTGACGTTTTGTTTGTCTTTTTGCCGTTCTGCGTTGTCGAAAATCCTCGCTTTTGCGAAATGCCATGCAAGCATGGCTATGCAAAGCTGCGGTTTTCTCCTAGCATAACAACAAAAAGCCTACACAAAATCTGTCAACTTTATTCACGGGCACTTCCTTAGCAAATCAACGTTCACAACGAAAATATTAACGTTCACAACATTCTCCCGCACTGGTTCATTTTTTGTGCTATTATAAATGTAATGATATTTAACTGATAAATATTGCGATAGGGATTAAGGAATATTAATTTCTACGCTGAGCATGAAAGGAATGAGTTGTATGAAAACAAACGCAAAACGTTTCACAGCGTTATTAACTTCGCTTTTGTTGCTTGCCTCGCCGCTTGCTGCGCCGTTGAAACAGCCGATAGCCGCAACAAAGGCATTAGACCCTCCCGGCAGTTCGGCTGAGGATTACTCCGACAGATTGGAACTTAAAATTCAGGACGCCTTTTATACCAACGGCGAAGATTATTTCTATATCGACGTTGTTGTGGACAGTTTATATAAGAATGGCGTTGCGGGGCTTGATGTAACGATTAAATATCCGACAGAGTATTTCGAGGTGGCAGGTCTCAGCGGCCTGGGCTGTTACGGCGGAATTTCAGCTACGCCTTATAAGGATTCGGCGGATAAATACGGCGGACAGAGGTTTGCGCTTGCGAACGGCGAAGAATACGGTATTGTTGCCGAAAAGGGTGCCACGGTGGTTTCTTTTAAGATGAAGGCTAAAGACGGTGTCACGGTTCCCACAGGTGTTTTTGACGTTGAATGGGCAACCGCCCCGAGAGACGGTACGAAACAGCCGTCGTCTTATTTCATTGACAGCAACTGTCAGGAATTGCCTGTAAAGCTGTCCGGAGGAAAGATTGCGGTCGATACGTCCAAGTTTACATATACGTCGACAACCGCCTATACCAATACGCTGACGGCAACAACGGCAACGCAGCCGACTCTGCCGACTGTAACCACGACTACGGTTGACACATATAAATACACAACTACCACAGCTACTGAAAAGCCGTACGGTTCAATTTTGAGTATGCGTATTCTTTCGGCGACGTATACTAAGGGCGAGACGGTCTATATTCCTATTATTATCGACAGTTTTAACGCTTCACAGGGGATTTCGGGCATTGATACCGTTATCGGTTATCCCGATAAGTACTTTGAATTTGTGGGAATCGAAGGCGGCAGCTGTTTCGGCAATGTGTCTTTTGCTGACCCTATGTATTCACTTGAGAAATGGGGCGGCCAGAGGATTGCAATATCCAATTCATATGAGGGCGGATATGTCGGACAGTATAAAGACATTGTTGTAACGCTTATGTTTGAAGCTAAGCAAGGCATTGAAGTTCCGAGCGGAATTGGCGGCATTACATTCAATACGGCAACTAATCCTTATACAGGACACTGTTATACTGAATTTTTAGGACCCGACTGTCAGGACGTTCCTGTCGCAATTGTTAACGGTTCGATTTATGTTAATGAGCTTCCTGGTTCAACAGAGATTTCAACCGCTATTATCTCAGGTACGGGAACGACCGTAACGACGGCGTTGCGTACCGATATTACGTATCCTTATACAGGCACGACGCAAACGGCACCGTGCGACGGACAGTACTTAGGAATCGGAATCGGCGTTGCTTATGTCAGTGATAACAGTCAGCTTATTTATGTTCCTTTGACCGTTAATTCATCTTACTGCAGTTTCAGCAGCGACTCAATGATTGCGGGCATAATGGGAGTTGACGCTACAATCCAATTTAATACAAAATATTTTGAGATGGTTAGCGTTGAAAAATGCTGTTTCGGTTCTCTGTCGCTTACGCCGTTTGAGCTTGCAGCAGAAAAGTATGGGGGAGTGCGTTTTGCGGCGTCAAATATGGGTGGCTATCTTGCGGAAGTTAATGACACGGTTCTTTATCTCGTTTTAAAAGTTAAAGACGGCGTTAATCTTGAAACGGGTGTATACCCGATTACATGGAGTAATGCGTCTTTCATAAACGGAAATCTTGACGAGATTCCTTTTGTAGGTTTCAGCGGTTCGATTTATGTCAAATTCGGCGAAACAACATATCCTGTTGTCACAGATTACAACACTAACACTACTCCGCCTAATACGTACAATATGACAACGACGACCTGTTTGCAGGTTCTCATTGACATCGTACAGTATAACCACAGCGGTGAGAATGTAATTAAAGTTTTACTTCCGCATACGGCGATTGATTTTGATTACGAGACCGAACCGTATATTGTTATTGAGGGCGTTTTCAAGTATCCGTCCGAGTATTTCAAGATAACGGGCTGTGAACTTGGTCACTTTAACCAAAACGGTAAAGTTGAGTTTATGGAACCTGAAGAATCGCTTGAGAAGTATGGCGGACAGTGGTTTAGGGTTACGGTTGACAAGGAGGGACTGCTTATTTCGTCGTGGTCTTTCAACGATATTGCAAAGTTTACATACGAGATAAAAGATGACGTAAGCGTTTTCACTTCTATATACCCTGTTAAATGGATGGTTGATACGGTTAAGCTTTCTTCGGGTAGCGGCACGGCTCTCGAGGGGGCTGTTGTCAGCGGTGCGATTATGTATAGCGAGAATTCTGAGGCAACCATGACTTATCCTAGGTATAATGATGTTCAGTCGGTTACGACAACGGTTGTTACCGCTACCGACAATACCGCTCAGCCAATCGGCACTGTTACTTCAACATCAGTCGCAGGCGCGGAAGGAATCGGCGAGGTTAGCTCTACCATGCCGCAACAGCCTAAGGCTGATGCTATGATTGTCGGTGATGCAAATTTTGACGGCGTGATTGATGCGGCGGACGCATCTGCGGTTCTGACAGCGTATGCTCTCATTATGACAAACGGAATTGACGCCGATTATGACTTGGTACGGTATGACGCAAACGGTGACGGAGTGATTGACGCAAGCGACGCGTCGCTGATTCTCAGTTACTATGCATATATAATGACTGATGAAAATAGGGATTTTTCTCTGTTTGAGTTTAATCTGAATATTGTGAACATTAATAAGTAAAAAATAGGGGGCAGCCAATTAAGGCTGCCCCCCTATTTGTGTGAGTTACCCCCGAAAAAATAACACACAACGAATATTGACAATGACTCCCTCCCCAAAAACTAAACAAATCCCACTTGAAAAATGAACAGAAAAGTGGTATAATAAAATTAGTTGGAGGGAGTAAAAATGGCAAAATATGAT
>Ga0209737_10001347_pt1 | contig 17808 bp, 18 predicted proteins | sample TergutCu122P3_FD_187284 | JGI IMG/M metagenome (GOLD analysis project Ga0209737, IMG submission 187284) | Cubitermes ugandensis P3 segment gut microbial communities from Kakamega Forest, Kenya - Cu122 P3 (SPAdes) (version 2) | ecosystem: Host-associated > Arthropoda: Insects > Digestive system...
CAGTACGTCCACGGATCGACGAACCGGTCGGCCAGCGTTTCGGTCCGTTCCGGCGGCGCGAAGGTGTGCCGCTTATCGTTGGGGGGGTACATGGTGGGTGGCCAGGTTGATACTTTGTGGTGTGATCTTGATGGTCGGGAACAATGTCACGTTCGGGAGTTTCTGTTCTTGTTTGGGGTCAGGGACCAGGTGGGGCAGGATGGGCCGAGCATGGGGTCGCGGTTCGTCGCCGTCCTTGTAGACAAGCAGCACCTGACCGTCCTGGCCGGACGATAATGCCGTATCGCGCCCGGCCCAGAGTTTCAGCAGGTCGTCAGGTTTTGGGTTCATCTGTTCCTCATGTTTTTTTAGATTGCAGACAGCAGCGATCTTCTGGCCGTCTGCTATCGGCCGTCTGTTTCCTTCGGGAGCGAGTAGGCGACATCGGAAAACGGCAACCGTTCCATCGCGAGTTGATAAATGATTGGTATTCCTTTTTGTTCCACGATCGGGTGAAGTTGCATGATTCGGAACCGTTCACTGTTTTGACAATTCCGCCACAGGTCGCCGGTCATCAGGAGCGGACAGGCGACCGCGCGTGCTTCGAATCGTGTGTTCGTGACCGGCCCTTGCATCTGCGGGTCAGGTCGGATCGACGCATCGGCCAGCTCGACATTGAACCAGCAGCACGGGACCGGGCGATAATACCCGCCAAGCCAGCCGGTCCCGTAACAGTGCGGGCAGCCGGCATCCCGAACCTCGCCGGTATTGAAATCGCGGCATCGCCGGCAAGGACGGCCTGCGATCTTCCGTTTGTACAATGCTCCTTCGGTCCCCGTTTTGCGGGACAACAGGACGTGTTCCGCCCGCATGACCGCAACGTAAACCCTCCAGTCCGTATATTTGAGTTTCCCCGTCGTCGCAAGCGGCCGGGAATGGTAGGTCCGTTCCCCGGTATCGAGCCGGACACGATAATGCGTAAAACTGTAGGCACCGGGCAGCCGCCGGACCGGATCGACCAGGAAGCAGACCTCCGATTGGGTGACGACATCGGTCCAGGCCGTATCGTCCTTGACACCGGCATTGCCCGTCTGGAGCGTGAAACGGTACTCCCCTTCATCTCGGACACGCGGGTCGAGTTCCCACTGGACGAGTGTACCCCCTTCACGGGCCGGGAGAACGACCGGTTCGCCGAAGACGAAATCGCAATCGTACAGGACACCCGGCGGACAAGTGACCGGCTCACATCTCGGGTCGGCGGTCATAATGCTGCTCCTTGCTCCGACGCGGCGGGTCCGTGTCCCGGCCCCGGGCCGTCTGCAGTGGTCTCGGTTTTTTTGTGCGGGATTTTTGCTTGATCTTGCGTTTGGGATTCTTCCAGTTTTTGTGATGCGGCATGTTACCTCCAGCGGCTGAGAAAGACGTAATCGGAATGGAGTGTGCCCCATCCTTGTCCCCCGGAATAGTTCAATTCATGTTTTTTGAACCGGGCCCATTGGCGAAACTCTTCCTGGTACATTTGGGCCAGTTGCATATATTCGCGGTCCCTCGCTTTTTCATCCCCTGCAAGCCCGCCGTGTGTGGAAAGGAGCTTGTTGCGGACATAATGGACAACGGAGAGCCGTAACAGTTCGGCGGCGGTGCCGAGCACCCAGTATTCGTAGAACGGGAAATCCATGAGTGTAAACTGGAACCGGGCCAACCGCGGCGGCATCTCATTGAACACGCGGACAGGCAATATCATGGCGTTGGCAATATCGTCCGCCGAATACTCGACCTGGGCCATCAGGTCATTTTTGCCGACGAAATCGTCCAGTTTGCGACGGATGTCCTCGACGGCGGGGACGACCCGGTGCCGAACGGGGCACTTGTCATTGTGCGTGACGAACGGTGTCCATTCGACAAGGACGATCCCTTTACCGGGCGCGACGTATAGCGGTTTGCCGTCCACCGGGTAGCTCTCCTTCTCCGCAACGGCCAGATGGAACGAATAAATGCACGGAATACTGTAGACATAATCCGGCAACTCGAACTGGACCATACCGTTCTTTGCGTCCAGTACGGTCCCTTGTTCGACCTGCCTGGCAACGAAGGTGTTATCCGCGACGGCGAACCGGACAAACACACTCCGTCGATCCGCTTCTCCGCCCGGATTCTCCTTGTCGAACAGGCCGGTCAGGTCGACGGGGTTGCCGCCGCTACGGACCTGGAACACGACCGTGGCGGGCGCACCCCCTTCGACGATGATCGTATTGGACTTATCGTACGGGATACATCCGTAGTACCTGTCCTCATTCTGCCCAACAACGCCCGGTGTCGGTTCCATGAATTGTTTTCCCCTATGCTCAAGTCGGTTTCAATTTCCCGTAGGAACACGGGAGCAGCCCAACGAGGCTGCGGGATATTGTGGCCGAAGGCGACCGCCTATACCGGCTACGGTATAAAAAGCACCCCGGCGGGCGGCATCTTGCCATGATCCCCGTTTTCGTTGGTTGCGCCACAATCGCAACACCACGTCACGGTTTTCACCGAAGCCCGGCCGGGGCTCGGCGTCACCCGATTATCACTTCCGTTTCGACCCCATCCTGGGTCCGCTTGTCCACCGCTTGGAGTGTGACGAGTATTTTGTAGAGACCGTCCCCTTTCGTCGTGTACCGGGTCTGTTTATCGACGCCGCACTTGATCGCCAGCGGCTTGCCGGTCGGCGGCGTGACGGTCACGAGGAACGTATCGTGAATCTCCAGGCCCGGTGTCGCCAGCCAGTCGATCAGGATGTCGAGCGTTTCCGGGTCATACGTACAGACCGGCGTAATGATCGGGAGAATGCGCGTGCCCAGTTCCGTTTTCGAGAGCGGGACCGTATCGAGATAAGGATCGCCATCCTTGGCGAAAAGTGCCATCGAGCGTCCGTCCGGGCGGTTATTGTCAACAACCGGAGCCGGCGAGGAACAGAACTCAATGGCCTCATCCTGAAGCATAGCCCGAATACTCTCGACGACGCTGCTTGCACTCATCATGAGCGGCGGGATACGCGGGTCGCCAAGGAGCCGAAAATGTTCGCCCGGCGGGATATTCATCCCGTGCGAACCGGCCCACCAGACGTAGAGGAGATGTTTCGTGTTGTTCCGGAACACACTATGAAAAAATGTGTCAGGAATGATCCAGTCAGAAGCGAGGTCGGTACTCATGATCGTTGATCCTGTTGAGTCGTTGGTTCGGAGGATTAGGCGTTATTGACCGCGAGCAGGAGATGCGCCGCCTTGACAACCTCCTGGTCTTTGCAAAGTTCTTCCGTGATCCGGTGCGCCTCCAGCGAACAGCCGTCGCCGGCGACCTGTGAGCAGCGTTCGCCGAACATCCGGGCACTCGCCTGTTTCGCGATCCGTCCCTGTTCGGACAGACGCGGCCGGTCCCGGAGGATACTGTCCCCCAGTTCCCACAAGGCGGCCGCCTGTTCGTCGGTTTCGGCTGTGACGCCCAGGGACGCGAGCTTGCCAAAAAAGACACGGGCCTGGACATCCGTCATCAATTGTTCGGCGGCTATCACCGCCTCTTTCGTGATCGACATGGTTTTTTTCGGTGGGAGGGGGGGGAATAAGGGAGTTATGGATGTGAAGGAAAACAAACGATCAAACGCCCGTGTACTCGACCTTGGCCAGGCCGATGAACACGAACACACCGCCGCCGCGTTCGGTGAAGACGTGGAATTCGACGCTGTGATCGCGCTGTTTGATAATCATGGTCGGCTCGATCCAGACCAGGTTGCGTCCGATAAAATTCGGGTCGCCGAAATGGTAAACCGCTCCGTCCGGTACAAGTTTCCGCTTGATCGTCTGCACGAACTTGAGACCCAGCAGGCCGGATTCCAGTTCCTGGAGTCCGTTCTTGAGGATATTCGTCGTAAAATCCTGACCGGCATCAAACGGACGCCATTTCGCGAATTCCTTAAACGTTACGGAATTCATCAAAAGCGTCTTACTGTTGAGACCGTTATCGTTATAGCCGAGCCGCGGGATATACTTGAGCGATTCGGCCAGCGCGTTCGGGGTGAGTCCGTCGTGGACGCGGTGATAGTGGACCGAGCCGGTCGCCCGCATGACGGTGTTCGGCCTGGTCCCGACACAGGCGTTGATACAGGCGATCCCGCGCGTGTCGAATTTCGTCAGGACTTCTTTCAACTGGAAGTCCGCCTGGATGTCCCGGAGCGAGACGGACCAGGTGATCAGTTCATTCACTTCCTTGCGCATCCGGACGCTCTTGATCCGGTCGATGGACGTGAGTGCCCTTTTGGCACCGAACGTCATGATCGGGGCGGGCGTGTTGTACGCCATTGTCACGACACCGGGACATTCCGGTTCGATTTCGAGCATGACCCAGAGTTTGTCCGAAGTCATGTGCGGGTAGAAGTCATCGACCGTGAGTTGTTGCGGTTCGATGATCTTATCGAAAAAACTCTGTTCCTTGAACGATTTCCGGATGAACTTGTCAAGTGTCGCGGCCGCTTCTTTTTGAAGCGTGGCGTTCCCGGACGCGATCTTTTCGGCAAGTACGTTGCGCATTTGCCGTTCCTGGGCAAGAGTGGGCATGGGTCAAATCCTTTCGTCGGTGAATCAACGTGTGATGAAAAACGGTCGGGAAAATATTGGTGAATCGTTCTAACGCAGTTTGGCAATCGTGTCTTTACGCAATCGCGGGACGACTTTGCCGAGGATAAGGACCGTCTGGATCGACGTGTTGGCCCCGCACGGAGCGGGCCGTTTGACAACGGTCCCGATAATATGGTCCACATAGACTTCGCCCGGCTTGATCAGACCGGCAATATCGAAATTCGTCATATGATGGATCGCGGTAACGCTCTGACCGGGAACCATCTTGACAAGCGACGACATCTCGAACTCGGACGTTTCATAGATATACCCGGCCCCAAGCGACCAGAAGCCGGCATTCGCCTCGTCCTTGATCGGAACCTGGGCGTCCATAAAATTCTGCGGATCACCGACCCGCGGGCCGCCCACCACATCGCCGTCATTGGCGTTGGAACCGATCAGGATACAGGCGATCGGGATTTCCTGCTCGTCCAAAACGCCTGGCACCATACGGTCATTCGATGTCAATGAAAAGATCCGCCCTTTGGGCAGAAAACGCTGGAGGCAGGTGTCCGGTCTCACATCAGGGTCAATCGACCGGTTCAGGACAACCGCATCTTCAACGTCCGGCCCCTGGGAGGGCCAACTGTAATGGTCCATCATCGTTTCGGCCGGTTTCGTCTCGTAACCGCCAGCCTCCATGACGTTGTAGTTGGTAATGGGTAAACTCATAATGATCGTTCCTTGAATAATGGTTGTGAAATTGCAATCCGCTTGGAACTCCGGATCATGTGACCCCGCAAGCGGCCATAAGTTCCTCAATCGCGGTCAGTTCTTCACCGGTGGCCAGTGATGCCGCCGGGCGGCCGGGCTCCAAACTTGCCTGTTTCTGGTGGTCGACCACGAACGAGTCGAGGACCATATCGAGCAGTTGGAGTGCCTGGTCATGATCGCTCATCATCGCCGCGGCCTCCTTGATCATTTCGTACCCTTCAATCAGCGACTGGCCGGACAACATCCGTATCGCGGCCATCTTCTGTGCGATCATGCCGGATCGGTCCTGGATCGCCGCGACCGACGCGGTTTTCGCGTCATCCTGCCGCTGGATGTACCGATACATCCGGTCAACAAGGGTCCGCGTATCCGCCGAAACGCTTCCCGTCTTTTCCATATAGTTCGCGAGCATCGTGACGAGTTTCGGGTCCATATCTTTCGTTCCTGATATTTTTTTGTTGGCTGGGTGGAATTAGTTGAAGTTGCGGGAGAACGGGCCGTAGATGAAATCGCGGACGGCACCACGGATCATGGCGGCCCGTTGTTCCTGCTGTGCGGTTTTGGCCGAAGGGCGATTAATGAACGACGCGAACTTATAATGCCCGGTCTTCGCGGCCTCCTCGTCGGCGATCATCCCCTGGTCCGGTGTGATCCCCGCTCCCTGTTCCGCTTCCAGTTCGGCAATCGCTTGCGCAACCTCTTCCGGGCTGACACCTGCCTGTTGCATCGCCTGTTCGAACAGGGCGATTTCTTCCGGCGAGATGTCGATACCGCCCGGTTCGCCGCCCGGTTCCTCTGCGAAAGCGTCCGGGCCGATCCCGTTCTCCTGGAGCGACTCGGCCATAAGTGCCTGTGCTTCCTCCTCCGAGATCGGCAGTTCGCCGCCCCCGTTCCCCCCCTCCTCTGATGGGGCAGGATCGCTCATCGCCTCCATCGCCGCCGCACCGCCGACATCGGCGGCAGGTGGGGGCGGTTGTTCGCCTGATGCCTGTTTGGCGGGCGGCGTTTGGTCGGTGACCGCTTCTTTTGGGAGCGGTTCCTGTTCGGCCCGTTTGATTTCCAAGGCGGCGGTTTCCGCAGCATAGATCGCGTCATCGACCGCATGGAGCATCGCGGTCTTCACCTGGGTCATCGCGTCGGCGGTCGCCAGTTTCGCGGCCTCGGCCAGGAGTTCGTCCTGCGAATAGCTCGGCGGCTCCACCGCCGGGACGTTCGCGTTCTTCTCGACAGTAAGCCGCATCAGGTAGTCGATGATCTCACGCCCCTGCTGGTTGACATCATCCATCCGGGTCAAAAGGGCCGCCGCATCTTTTTTCAATTGCAGTTTTTCCGAGACCGCATCCCCCTGCGTGCCCGGATCGTTGATCTCCTGGGTCGGTTCGCCCGGTGCACTGAACACGTCATAGAGCGGGTTGGACTTCGTATCGTTTTCCGAGGAACGGTCCTCCGGCTGGTCGGACGACGCTTTGTCTGGGAGCGGGCCGGTGTTCGGCCCCTGGCCGATCAGGTCGCGGGTCTGCTGGAGTCCGAACGAGGTCATGGTCGCTTTCGCGTACTCGTCCCCTTTATGTTGCAACTTCTGGGTCACTTTTTGGTCCGGGGACGATTCCTCGACGTTCGCGGCACTGTTGGGGGACTGTTGGGACGCGGTCTTGCTTGCCATCTGGGTCCGTTCGGCGATCATACGTCCGACGACCTTTTCGATGAGTGCCGAGGTCGATGTGGTGTTGGCCAGTTTTGTCATTCGTTGTCTCTTTCCAAAAAATTCCAAAAAATTCCGCAACGTTGGCAGGTCCGTTGCGTCAAGTGATATTGGAAGATACTCCAAAGCGGGCTACTTCTCAAAACGCGCCGTGCCCCATCGTGTGCCAGACGGCGAGTTTCACGCCAAACTCCTGTAAATCCAGTGGGAAACGGCAAAGTGCCGCCGCGCTGTAAAGAGCATAAGCGTCTGCAAGATCATGACGACAGGAAGAATCCGAAGCCGATTTTTGAATTTTTTGGGAATCTTTTTGAAAAGACCGGATCGTACCGGACACGACCGAAGCGGAAAGCGACCCCGGTGTCACGACCAGTGCCCGGATTGCCTGGACCGGCATGTGTGCGGCGGCGAGTTTGACATGAGCGGTTTCGTCCAGCGCGGCCAAGACACCCGCGAGCATCTCCTCCCCGTTGTACCGGCCCAATGTAGCGGCATAGAGTTTTTCGCCGGACCGGCGCAGGTCGACACTTGCCGTTTTCCCAAGGGAAAAAGCGGTACAAAAATTTTCACTCGAGAGCAGCACCCCTTCACGGGCCAACAGGCCCAACGCGGCGGTCCGGGTACCAGCGAGCATCCCGGCAAGTTTCCGGCCAAGCGATTCGTCCTGCGGGACCGACATGGCATGGACCAGGGCCCGATCGAGAGGGGAACCGCAGCACTCTTTTTCATACGCGGCCAGTTTGGCGAGCATCCGGGACATCTCCCGCTGATACTGGAACGCCCAGCCGGAATAAGGGCCGAGACCGAGCAACCGGGCCGGACCCGTATCGAACGAAGCCGATTTCGAAAACGTATGCGGCAGATAATCGGCCCGGAACCCGTAACCGGTCCGGTCAGCGGGCATACCGACATAGGACAGATCGAAAAAAGTCGGCCCCACGTTGTAGACATACTGCTGCGTCCCGTCAGCGGCCACCTTCATCAAGCCGTGCCTGCAACCCGGATGGTATTCCCCCGTCTTTGGGTTCAAACAGGTGTTTTCGTCACAATATTCCGCGCGGGTCCGTGCCTTGTTCCCGCAGATGGAACAGATGTCATGGTCGATCGTACACCCCATCGAGACCGGAAGTTCGGCGTTTTTTTCCAACTTGGACAAAAACTCGTCCGGGATCACCAGCCCGCCGTTCCGGCGTGCCGCCGCCTCGTTGCCGTTGGTGAGTACGAGCAGTTCGATCCGGTGCATCGCATCGTTGTAACAGGAGGCGGCAATCTTGCCAAAGCTGTAGTCCGGATCGCGGTTTTTGTGATGGATGTAATTTCGCCCTTCCGTCACAAACGTAGGATGCCGGTCCCGGCAGACCTGTTCGCGAAATGCGTCCCCTTTCCGGTTCGGCCCATAGTATTCCGCCGAACCGATCGCGTTGACATGGACCGGTATGTCGCCGTCACCTAACTTGATCGAATCGAGATCATTCAAAAACCGCTGTGACGCGGCCGTTTTCTGGAAGAATAACCGGCGGTCGCTTGACGAAAGGGAGCCGGTCTTACGCAACGGTAAAATCGTCGCGATCCCCTGCGATTCCAGACGCAGCCAGCTTCCCGGTTCGATGGTTTTGTACATGATAGTATTTTCGTAACAATTATTTCGACGCGCCGGCCATCACCGGCGGAGCTCCCGGCCACATCCATTTGCCAAGCTCGACCAGGGACGGGAGCGCATAGGCCCCAACGGCCGTACCAGCCCCGGCCGCGATCCCCGCCCGTCGGAACCGGCGCAGAAGCGACGGGATGTCCCGCCCTTTCGTGAGCTGGCCGAACGCGGAAACGAGTTTCTTGATCTTGGCAGGGTCTTCCATGGTGGCCGGGACCGGCGGCGTCGCCGCCAGCGAATCGAGGATTCTTTTCGTGTCGGTACCGAACGTCAATCGGGCCGGGCCGCGCCCTTTACCGCCGCTGATCGATGCACCCAGACTCCGCAAGCCCCGCTTGAGTTCTTCCAGTTGTTCCGCCGATTCGACCTGCCTGACACCGGTCCGGAACCGCGTGAGCAGGTGCGTTTCCTTATCGCTCAAAGAGATGGCCGGGTTCTGTCCGGTCAGCAGGCCGTCGATCTTTCGCAAAATATCGTTCGCCTCCCGGGCGTTGGCCGGATGATGCGAACTCGTGGCCGCTGTCAGACGCCGCATCAGGTCAGTATCCTGCGGATCGACCAGCCCGCGTAACTCCTTATGGATTCGGGCCACGTTCGCCGGGCCGGTCGTGTTTTCCGTCCCGTAATTTCGTGATAGAAGTTTTCCGATCTCCTGGCGGCCGCCTGTTTCCGCTGCCCGGTTTTCAATCATGTCGTAAAGCAAACGGGTCGATTCGTCCTTGGCAAGGGTTTTCTGGAACTCACGGTTCCCAAGCCGTTCAAACGGGTTGGTCCGCAGCGCATGCCGTTCGGCAGTCCGCTGGACCAGATCGGTCAGACCGTGTCGGCCGATCCCGATTTCACCGCTGGTCGCCAACGCGCCCACACCAAGCCCAGTCCACCAGTTCGCACCGGGCCGGTCCGGGTTCTCCGGTCGGAGCCGGTCCCATGCCGTTTTCGGCTTCTCCGCCGCCGTTTTCGTTTCCTGGACAGCGATATAGCGGTCCGCCAAAAAACCGGCGATCTTTTCATATTTGTTATGGTCAGTCATCAGATACGTTCTTCTTGTTTCTTTCTTTTTCTTTGGTGAACGTCTCTTTGCGCGGATCAAGGACATTCATTTTCATTGCGGACATATAGTCGGTCGGTGCCGCGTTCTCGTATGTCATATGCTGTCGGAGCAATGACCGGGCCGGTTCCGGGTTGCGCATCGTGTTCGGAGCCGTAGGGAGCAGACTGTTATATCCTTCCAATAAACGCTTTTTTCCGTACGCACGGAGGACACCGTCATTCAGCCCGAAATCATTCAACATGCTCTGGATTTTGATGTCCTGGAGCGAAAGGTCATGGAGCCGGTTATCCAGGCTGTCCAGGATTTCGCGGCGAATATCATCTTTTTCTTTGCTCCGGTCCTGCTTCATCAACAAGCTCTTCGCCGTACCGGGCGTGACTGTACCGACAAGGAACGAGGTCAAAGAGGCACTCTTACGAATCCTGTCACGGTTTTGATACAGGCGACAGACCGCCTCATATTCCGCCGATTTTTCATTCGCCGTAATCGTCCGTTCGGTAACGGTCTCCAGTTCCTTTTGAAGTGCACCCGCTTCCACAACCCAGGGATGGTTCGCGGTCACGTCCAGTGAAGCGTGCGACGCGTCTTTGACCAGGAATCCGTTCACTTCGTCCAGGTAAGGACCGAGCAAGGCCGCGATCTGCGGGTAATAGGCATTGACCGAAACGAGACCGGCCCGTTTGAAATGCGGTTCCAGGTGCCGGTGCCCCAGTTTCCGGCCAAGTGCGTCCAGTAAGAATTGCGCCTTGGAAAAAGCATCGTCCGCGTCTGCGTTCGCCTGGATCATCGCTTCCTTTTTCGAGCCGAGCATTTTCAAAAGCGTCGTCTCCAACTCGTTCGACAGGTCCAATCCCCCGATCCTGCTCCGCAAATGGTCTTGGAGCGATTTCGGCAGGTCCGGTTCGTCCCCATCTTCGGAAAGCGAGCCAAGCCCGATCGAGATACGGATATGCGACATCGAAAACCCGCGTCCAACCGGTTTTCCATTGTCGTCCGTCTCGTCTTCACTTGCCGTCTTCGGTTCCATGCCGAACACCCTTCGGACCTCGGCCCGGTCCATTTGGGTCGGGTCGATGTCGAATGTCGCCATGCCGCATGGTAGCGTCATGTCCGGGACCGAGGCGGTTTTGTCATGCGAGGGCGGATCCGCCTGGAGACCAAAAACCAAACGGTGGATTTCGACCGGGTCAGGCAGCGTAAACTCCGCGAGCCGTTCAAACGGGCCGCCCGTCGAATCGCGTTTCTCCGCCGCGAGTCCGTTCGAGTACGCGTAGGTCAACAGGTCCGTTTTCTGCCTGGGGAACCGGGCCGCCGAGGCGACCTTCGCGATCGCGTCGGTCGGCGACTCACCCTGGCTGGTCAGGTACGCCACGTCCGCAGCCGCTTCCTGGAGCTGATCGGCGTCGGCATCGCTCATCGGTTGTGCATAACGTCTTGTCATTGTCTCTTTTCTTCCGCCTGTTGAAATTCGAGTACGCTTGGTGGGAGTCCGCCGGTCCGCATCGCCGTGACCATTTCGTCCTCGTCCAGTTCATATTCCCCCTCGAACACTTCCAGGGGAAGTTTTTCCTGGTCCAGTATTGTACTTGCCTGACCGATCCTTGGCCGAAACTGGGCGAACAGTGCCTCGATGCTCTGGATAATATCAACCTGTCCTTCCTCTTTTTCCTCCATCGCCAGTTGCGAGGCGAGCTTATAGACATCGCGGGCACCGTCCCGCTCGAACGGGACTGCGCCCGACGCGAACACGCCGTACCGGCGTACGTTCGTGAGCGTCGATTGGGCCAAAAACCGCATCGCACTGTCGCGTCCGCCGGGGATCGTGCCAGCCAAAAAACCGGCATAAAGCACTTCCAGGACGACCGGGGACGAGTAAAACCCGATCACACGTAAGGTACATTGGGCACGGACAGGTAACGAGCCCTCTTCCCGGGCCGAATCGACCCGGTCCGGCGATTCCGGTTCCATGGAGTCGCGGTGAGCGAGTGCCGCGTTCCGTAACCGGGCCGGTTCCATCAATTGGGTTGCGATAAAAAGCGACATATGCCGCCGCCCGTCAACATCCAAAAACATCTGCCGATAAAGTTTCTGCTGAGCGGCGGTTAAACCGGACTGGTTCGTGACCAGGTCCGGGTCAGGGGACCGGCTCAGTAAAAGCGCGTCCAGGAGTGCCAGTTCCGTCTTGTTAAGTGTCGCGTACGCCAGGTGGACTTCGCAGAGGTCGCCGTGCCGTTTGCGTATCTTATCGAAATCTTCGTACGTGACCTGCTCATGGAGCCGGTGGAGCAGATCGGCATACTGCATGACGAGCCGGTCATCCCCGGACCGGGGTGAGCGTTTGCGCGGCACAATCCGGCTCAATGCAACCGCCCGCCGGAACCGCCAGTCGAGCGGCCGGCGCGGCGTATCCTTGCGCAGCAGGTAATCGTTCAGTTGAGAATGTAAGGCAGCCATCCATGCCTCGCCGGAAAGCGGGTCAGTCCGACTCGACCGTCAAGGCGATGTCCGCCAGAATATCGGTGTCGGGACCGCCCAGGATTACCAGGTACAAAAATCCTTGAGTGCCCTGGTTCGTCGAATACGCCGCCCCGTAGATCTCGGTCTTGCGCCAGAGCTTCGGCCCTTTCGAGGTGACCGGGATATGATCGAGGATCGCGTACAGGAAAAAACCGTCATAATAAAAGGTCGGATCAACAACCGATAAATACAGGTCGCCGGACGGGACCTGACCGTCGAGCCGGACCGCGACGCTCCGAAGCCGTCCTTCGTTCGGGACGGCCACTTTCGCGTACAGGCCCGGCCCGTTTTCGCCGATCGGCTTGAACCAGGCCCGGTGTGCATAACGGCTCGGCGAAATTTTCGGAGGGGCCAATTCCAGAATGTCCGTGAAATGGGCCGGAACGGTCGTTGTGTGAATGTTCATTGTGACCTCTTTGTTAATGGGTTCAATCAAGGAGACGATGGTCTGCCACCGCGGCTCAGGGCGTTGATCCGGTCCCGGAGCGTTGTCGGCATTGCCAGGGCACCGAGCCCGGTGCGCAGGTTTGTCAGTCCGCCCGTTTTCTTTTCCGCCGGGTTCGGGGCAGGTTTGTCCGGTGGTTTGTCCGGCGGTTTCGCGGACGGTTTGGTCGCCGTCTCCGCCGCCGGTTTTGCCGCCGGTTTTGCGGCTGGTTTTGTTTCTGGCGGCGGTGTACCGCCCGGAATCAATTTCGGTTCCTGTTTTTCCGCGACCTGTTTGGTCGTCTCCTGCGGCCGCCGGAACATGGACTTGAGCCGTTGCCACATATTCGGATCAGGCATCTTGGGGGTCGGGTTCATTGGGTCAACCCATTGGGACGAAACGGCGGACGGGAGTTTCGCCTGGCTCGGGTACATCTTGTCCTTGAGCGCAATACCGCCTGCGGTCAGCCCGGCCCCGATCAGGCCAACCGTGTTCCCGCGTGTTCTGCGGAGTCCTCGGAGCATACCTGCAATCCTGCCGAGCCCGTAACCGCCCGCTGTCAAGCCCAGCCCGTTTGTAAACGATGTCTGCGCGCTGGGCATCTCACGCCGGAGCGCATCGATTTCCGTGTTCCGTTTGCCGATCAGATCGCTGATGTTCCGGTTCCACTGGTCGGTCAGGTGGGTGACGGCCTGGTTCCGCTCGTCGATGATCGGTTGTTTCCCCTTCGATACGAGCATATCGATATACTTGGTCAGCATGTCGTCCATGCCGTGCCGGTCCATCATGATCGGTGTGTCGTCCGCCGTCTTCAATAATCTTCGCATGGTTTTTTGGTTCTCCTCTTACCGGGTCAGGTGTTTTCGTCAATGTTCGTCGTACCGAGCGACAGGACCGGTGACGGCCTGATATCACGTTGTCTCAAATAGCAGATAAAATCCCCCATCTGTAAAAACAGGGCGACCAGCATTTCTTTGAACTCTTTCAGTTGCGTCCGCCCGAACCGTTCCTCAAAGGCGTCCGTCCGCCAGAGCAATTGCATATAAAGTCTTCCGAGCGTATCACAGGCTTTTTCAAACGTACTGACATACTTCGCGATGATGTCGTCATTGTCGATCTCCCGTAAGAGCGAAAGCAACATCTGGGAACTGACAAAATCCTTTTGACCGGACGCCGACGCCTGCGCAGCCAGGTTCATATCCGCCTGGTTCGGTGCCGGTGGGCCGCCCGACGTGTTCGTTTCCGCATCGGTCAGGCCCGGCCACATCTCTTTTTCGTCCGGGACTTTGGTCGGCCGGAGTGCCTCGATCGGTTCCTCGGTGTCAAGGTCCTGCTCAATCGCGAGCCCGGTCACCCCATGTTGCCCGCGATCCTTTTGAGGAAAAAGGACCGAAAACCGGTCGGTCGGCACCTGGCCGGAAAACGCCGTCTTTTCACGGATCCGTGTAACCCCGCGCGGACCGGCCGCGTCCGCCAGCTTGATCAACTCTTCCGCCGTTTCACGCGACAGGTCATGCTTGACCATGAGTCGTTCTAGGGCGGCACTTTTGGTACGCGGCGTTTCCCCGTCGATCGCGTATTCGGCGAACGCTTTTTGTTGTTTCCGGATCGTGACAGGGAGCGTCCCTTCCAACAGCATCGCCAGCCAAAGCGACCTGCTTCCCAACGCCAGGTACCGGCCGCTCTCTTCGTCCTTGTACCGTCGCAGGATCGTTTCTTTCGGGCCGATGACCGGCGGATGGCGGGACGTGTGCCGATCCGCCTGACTGATGGCCCGAAAACCTTTCAGGGTTATGCTCGTCAAACTGATCGGGACGGAATCGTATTCGTCGTAATAAGCACCGTCCCCTTCCTCCAAGAACCGGCCTTCCCACGCATGACCGGACGGCGTGATCAGATAAGACGTGATCCCTTTATGGCGTTCGTATTCATGCTCCTCTTTTTCATTGACATGACCGTTGCCGGGCGGGAGCTTGTCGAGCCAGTTCGGGTCGTCGTCCCGCGTGGCCGTCCAGATTTCGCCGAGGGCCGCTTCCTGTTTTTTCTTCGTCTCCTTGTCAAGCACAATCCAGCGTGGCTCGCCGTCACGGGAAGTCGGATGATCGCGGTACAAAACAAAACAATCGCGAAACGAGCCGTCCGCCATGAAGACTTTGTAGAGTCCCGGCCCGACCGGATTAGCCAGGCCGCGGTCAGAGCCGTCCACGACAAGGGACGCAAGCTTCGTCTGGTCCCGTGTGTCCGTCACATCATACCCGTCCCGATGTATCCGGTCGATCAAATCATTCGACATGAACCGGAACCGATGCTCCGGGATGTTTTCGACATCGCAGACCGAAACATGCACTTGCGCAACTTTTGTGGTTCTTTGCGTGGGATTCGAAAAATGTTGCCGAAGGGTTTTTGGGGCAAAGGCACGGACGCCGAGTCGCCGGGCGACCGCCCCCCGTTTCTCCCAATCGGCCTTGTAATGGTCAAGTCCTTCTCCGTCCGTTACGTCATTCAAAAGCCTCGCAAAAACCGGATAGTCCCGGCTCCAACGGTCGGCCAGCTTGACCGCCTTCAAGCTCAGGCCGAACAAGGTTCTTACATCCAGGTCGATCGCCGAGGCCGTTTTCCAGGACAACGCAGGGATACGTTGCTCGTGTGTCAACGCCACGTCACGCCAGAACGAACGTTCCAAAAGCGGTGTCCCGACCGAGGCCTGCTTGAACATGGTCCGTAAGGCGTCCAGGACGATCATCGGGTCCAGAACAGGGAGCGACGTATAGGAACTCAACTTGAGTCCGCTCGACATGTACGTTGGCCGGAGCGTCCCCTGGGTCGGAATCTGCGACCGGTCGCGCCGTTCGACCCGGCCCGGTTCGAGCGGCTTGCGGGACAGCAGGTAATTGACCCATTTTTCGTCGCTCGGTACAAACTGGTCGCGGCTCACCACGTACATCAGTTCATGACCCTGGATATCGCCGTTGATGGAAAAGACCGGAATATAGACAAGTTCGTCACCCACCTTGTACGCAAATATCCCGCAAACCTTCGTGTCGTCGCTCGTCTTTTTCAATAATTGGAATCCGAGCATATAGTTCGTCAAAAGCGGTGCCTTGTCCGTGACATACGTTTCCGCAATTTGTGCAAACGCTTTCTCCAGTTCCGAGGTATTGGGGCCGCCGGCAACAGTCCCCTCCTTGGAGAAAGCTTCATCGCGTCGTCGCTGCGGGCAGCGTACGATCCCTGTCGGCCGGACCGGGGCCGCGACGGCGGTTTTCGTCTGTTGCCGAGCCTGGAGACGCGCTTCCAGAAACGATCGGGCAACACTGCCGGTCAGGTTCTTATAATAGGTCGAATACGCGCTGGGGCCGCCGTCGTCAATGAACAGTGGAGCACCATCGGATTCCGCCGTTTTCAAGGTCATTGTCTTACCTGGTAATCTGGTTCTCGTAGGGGAGTTTTGGGTTCGCCAGCAGACCGACCGTCGCGCCGCCTGCACCGCCGAGCAGGGCACCGAGCCCGGCCCGTGTCTTTCGTTTCGGACGACCGTACCGATCGTAAGTCACCCCTTTCGTTTTGAACAGTGAACCGCCCAGCCCGCCGATCGCCGCGCCGCCGGTGCCAAGGATCGCGGTACGGAGCAGTTTTTTGACAAATTCCGGATCACGGAGCGATTCGTTCACACGAGTCGCTGCGCCGGACACCGCCGAGGAAACGGAGTCCCGAACGCCCGCCTCTTTGCCGTACCATTTGCGGACTCGTTCGTAACAAAATTTTGCCACCATGCGGTCATTCATCGTCGTCATCCAAATCAAAAGGGTTCCCCAGGAGATTTTCCGGTGCTTCCAAGCGTTTGCGGCGCATCTCCAACAGCCGATTAATGGGGGCCTCTATTTTACCGCCAGAGCCGCTCCTCCCAAAATTCGGGTCGGCCACGATTCCGGACACATAGCTTGTTCCGAGCGGGTTCGAGCTATGCCCGCGGTGCACGGCGGTCAGGATACGGTTCTTGATCCCTGACCCCTGCATGGACGCGAGCCAGTCGGGGTCATGAGCCGCAATCGCCATACCGCGTACCATCTGCGGCATGAACGGCGGCGGACGGTCATGGACACTCAGGTCTTTGTCCAGCCCGAACTCTTTCAAGTTGCGTACGACGGACGGGCGGATTTTTGTACCGATCGTGTAATGGAGGACCGGTCGTTCAAGATACTTGCCCAGTGCCCCCTGCGCATCACTGGTCCGTGCGTCCGGGCGCGGCTGGTAGAACTTTTCAAGCATGTTGTAGGGCACTTTGTCACCCGGAACATAAGCGTCCATCTCTTCGCCAAGCTCGACATGATTGACCAGCCCCCGCGCGATCAGTTCAACGTTGCGCCGGTTGACCGTCATGTTCGCGGCACGGAGCATCCTGGTCAGTTCCTGCGTGAAATAACGACGCCCTTCGCCGATCCCCTTGTGTTCGACCACAATCGCCGGGTTGGGCAATCCTGTTGAAAGAATGTCCCCCGCTTCGATCTCGTCACCCGGCTTCACGGTCACATCGCTCCCATACGGAACGTAGACCGGCTCGTTATTGATGTAGACGTACTGACCCCCCTGGGGGGCTTGTTCGATCTTCTGGATGGTTCCGTCCGATTTCGCATGAGCGGCCCAGTTCCGGTTCTCACGTGGAACTTGAATAAACTGGTTGATCGCCTGGAACCCCGAAATGGCCGCGGCGGCCTGGGCACCGACCACACCTGCCGAATGTTTTGAGGAAATACTCCCCTGGGCAAGCGGTTCGGACAATGCCTGGGCCGCCGCGACACCGGGGTTCTCGCCGCGAACGCAGAGCCGTCCCTGTTCGCGAAGCCCGACGTCCCGTGCATAAACGCTCCCGTCCTGCGGACCGCCGACCGTGGGGGAACGGACAAGGATCCGTTTTACACCCTGCCGCTTGAGATTGCGCAACACGTTTGCCGTGATGACCGTGTTACGCGGGTACGACCCGACCGACCGGGCTAATAATGTCCCGATATTATCGTCATCGTCCAGATCGACCGGCAGCCCGCGCGTTTCGTCGTCGGACGAGTCCGGGTCGTCATCGTCCGTGACGACCGACCGGTGCGCGATCTGGACAAGTTGTTTACTGAG
>Ga0209737_10001348_pt1 | contig 17800 bp, 17 predicted proteins | sample TergutCu122P3_FD_187284 | JGI IMG/M metagenome (GOLD analysis project Ga0209737, IMG submission 187284) | Cubitermes ugandensis P3 segment gut microbial communities from Kakamega Forest, Kenya - Cu122 P3 (SPAdes) (version 2) | ecosystem: Host-associated > Arthropoda: Insects > Digestive system...
TTACGAGTTAAGGGCAAGTAATAATTAGGCAGGCGTTAACCTGACGGGGTGGTCATTCGCTATTAGTTGTTACTTAAATCCGAGAGAGGATTTTAAAATGTTTGATTTTTTAGAATTAGCGAAAAAGCGTCAAAGCTGCCGCGCGTTTACCGGGGAATCTATACCGCGCGACGATTTGGAAGTTTGTCTTGAAGCGGCGCGGCTGTCTCCGTCGGCGTGCAACTCCCAGCCGTGGAGCTTTGTCGCCGTTCACAGCCCCGAAAAGGTGGCGGCGGTCGCGGGGTGCGGGCAGGTGTTGGGCAACCCTTTTCTCGATAAAGCCGGCGCGTTTATCGTGCTTGTGGAAGAACACGCCACGCTAAAGCCCAGAGTGGCCGAGAGATACAATTCCCAAGTGTTCGCGGCGGGCGATTTGGGCGGCGCGGCCGTGAGTATCTGTCTGGCCGCCGAAAGCCGCGGTGTCGGCAGCTGTATAATAGGCATCTTCGATCGTGTTGCGCTGGCGGAAGTGTGCGGTATACCCGAACAAAAAAACATCTATCTGATCGTCGCGCTGGGCATCCCGGAAAACAGCGAGACCCGCCCCAAAGTCCGCAAGCCTGCCGAAAACGTCGTAAAATATATTTAACACGTCAGAGAAGAAGACAAGATGAAGACCAAAGGGCTCAATACAAATCAGCTGAAATATATAGCTATTGCCGCGATGCTTATCGACCACATCGGCTGGAAATTCCTTGATTTTCACACCCCCATCGGATTTTTGGCCCGGGTAATCGGCCGCCTGACCATCCCTATCATGTGCTACTTTATCGCCGAGGGATACAATAAAACGAGCGATGTAAAGCGCTACGCGTCCAGGTTATTTATATTTGCGGTGATATCTCATATACCGTATGTCTACCTTGCAAACGGCCGACTGCCGGCCAGCGTCACAGAGTTTGCCGCGAATGTGTTTGATACAAGCGTCATGTGGCCGCTATTTCTGGCATTGATCGCGCTGATTGTCCGAAACAGTTCAAAACTTAACGGCTTGTTGAAAACTGTGATAATTGTTTTACTGTGCGGCCTGGCGTTTTTCGCAGACTGGATGTTTTTCCCAATCGTTTGGGCGATTGTATTTGACAGTTTCAAAGGCGAGCCCAAAAAGCAGATGGTGTGGTTTGCGGCGACGGCGATTCCGATCATGCTGTTGGAACCCGTCGTGTACTTAATAAATGGGTATGGATTTGTCGGAGCGAGCTTTTTCCAGTTTGGATTGCTTATCGCGATCGTGCCGCTCATGATGTACAACGGCGAGCGCGGCAAGTCGCGTCTGAGCAAATGGGTGTTTTATATTTTTTATCCTTTACATCTTCTTGTTTTGGCTTTGATAAAGAGTTAATATCCCAGGGCAAGCCCTGGACCCAGCGCCTACGGCGCTTCCCGCGACAAAGATCGCGGGGATATTAATCCCTTTGCTGACCGACCTTGCTCAGTCATGCCGTGTAAACACGGCGCGACCCTCGCTTCGTTGGTCAATAAAATATGTGATCTTATAAGAATAAAGAAACGGAGCAGAAAAATGGCACAATTATATTACGCAGACGACTGCAATCTCGATTTGCTTAAAGGGAAAAAAGTTGCGATAATCGGCTATGGAAGCCAGGGCCATGCCCACGCGCTCAACCTTCATGAATCGGGCGTGGACGTGGTTGTGGGACTTTATGAGGGCAGCACGTCGTGGAGCGCCGCGCAGAAAGCCGGGCTTGAAGTCGCGGTTGCGGCCGAGGCGGCGGAGCGCGCCGATATCATCATGATTTTGATCAACGACGAAAAGCAGGCGAAACTCTATAAAGAGAGTATCGAACCCAATCTCACAGCGGGGAAATATCTCGCGTTTGCGCACGGGTTTAACATACACTACGGGCAGATCGTTCCGCCGTCCGACGTCAACGTATTTATGATTGCGCCCAAAGGTCCGGGCCACACTGTTCGCAGCCAGTTTCAGGAAGGGCGCGGCGTGCCGTGTCTTGTGGCGGTGCATCACGACCCGTCGGGCGACACGCATGACATAGCCCTCGCTTATGCCGCGGGTATCGGTGGGGCTCGCGCGGGTATCCTCGAGACGACGTTCAAAGAAGAGACCGAGACCGATCTTTTCGGCGAGCAGGCGGTGCTGTGCGGCGGCGTGTGCGCGTTGATGAAGGCGGGGTTTGAGACGCTCGTTGAGGCGGGATATCAGCCCGAAAGCGCATACTTTGAATGCATCCACGAGATGAAGCTCATCATAGACCTCGTAAATCAGGGAGGCCTCAACCTCATGCGCTATTCGATAAGCGATACGGCGGAGTTCGGCGACTATGAGACCGGAAAGCGCCTCATCACCGACGATACCAAAAAAGAGATGAAAAAAGTGCTCGACGAGATACAGGACGGCACATTCGCAGCCAAGTGGATAGCGGAAAACGAGGCCGACCGCCCCAACTTTAACGAGGCGCGCCGCGTCGAGAGCGAACATCAAGTAGAGAAGGTCGGCGCCGAACTGCGCGAAAAGATGCTGTGGCAAAAGAAATAGGGCGACATGGAGAATTACTATTATGGGATCATTGGTTGTTGAGGATGTTTTTGCTATTAAGAGACGCGGCTGTGTTGTGATTGGAAAAGTTTTGGACGGAACGTTCCGTGTCGGGGATAGGGTGCAGATAGTGTGGCACGACGAAAGGTGCGTTGAAAGCGCGATTTCCGGTATCGAGAAGTCTCGCACAACAATAGATATAGCGCAAACGGACGACTATGTCGGCCTCTTGTTGCAAGGTATCGGCAACAATGATGTGCATAGGGGTGATGTCGTCAGGAGCGTCTAGCATAAAGAAAGGGGGAGGAAAACACTATGAAAAAGATAATGATCTTCGATTCGATGCTGCGCGACGGAGCGCAGGCCGAGGGCATCTCCTTTTCTGTCAACGATAAACTCAAGATCGTAAAAGCGCTCGACGATCTGGGCATCGATTATATCGAAGCCGGCAACCCCGGCTCCAACCCAAAAGACCTCGAGTTTTTCGAGCGGGCGAAAGATATTGAACTAAAGCATTCGCGCCTTGTTGCGTTTGGCAGCACGCGGCGTCCCGATATATCCGCGGCCGACGACAGCAACGTCCAGTCGCTCTTAAAGGCAGCGACCTTGACCGTTGCGATCTTCGGCAAGTGCTGGGATTTTCATGTGACGGAGATAATCCGCACTACGCCGCAGCAAAACCTAGAGATGATATCCGATACCGTGTCATACCTCAAGCAGCACGGCAAGGAGGTCGTATTCGACGCCGAACATTTCTTTGACGGATACAGCGCCAATCCCGACTATGCGATGCATTGTCTAAAAGCCGCGGCCGATGCGGGCGCCGACAACCTTGCGCTGTGTGATACGCGGGGCGGATGCTTTCCGAAAGACGTCTATGAAATTGTGTCGAAGGTTCGCGAAACGTTTGGGGATAAGATCGGTATCCACGCCCACAACGACGGCGGTATGGGCGTCGCGAACTCGATCATGGCGGTCGAGGCGGGCGCGAATTCGGTTCAGGGAACGTTTATCGGATATGGCGAGAGATGCGGCAACGCCAATCTCTCGACGATAATCCCAAACCTGCAGGTAAAGCTGGGTTACAGCTGTATTCCCGACGACATGCTTCAGTTCCTGACCTCGACCGCGCGCCACATCGCGGAAATCGCGAATGTGATATTGCTCGATAAAATGCCGTATGTGGGCAAGAGCGCGTTTTCTCATAAAGGCGGGATGCACATCGACGGCGTTGCGAAATCGGCGGTCAGTTTTGAACATATCGATCCCGCTTTGGTCGGCAACGAGCGCAAGCTGCTGACGAGCGAGGTTGCGGGGCGCATGGCGATCGTGTCGCACATCCAGAAGGTTGACGCGTCGCTTGCAAAGACGTCGCCCGAGACAGAGCGGATTATCAGGCGCGTAAAAGAGCTGGAGCATCAGGGATATCAGTTCGAGGGCGCCGAGGGATCGCTGTTGCTCGTGATACGAAAAGAGCTTGGGTTATACAAGCCGTTTTTTGAGCTCATCAATTTCAAGATAATCGGCGAGCAGCCCTACCGCGAGAATATGTCGGCTTCGGCGCTTATAAAAATCATGGTAGAGGGCAAACCTGAGATAACGGCGGCCGAGGGGCAGGGCCCGGTAAACGCGCTTGACAAAGCGCTGCGCAAGGCGCTTGAAGTATTTTATCCAAGCGTCGCGGATATGAGGCTTATCGATTTTAAGGTTCGCGTTATGGACAGCGCGAGCGCGACGGCCTCGATCGTCAGAGTTTTGATTGAGTCGAGTGACGGGCCCGATTCGTGGTCGACCGTCGGGGTATCGCACGATATCCTCGAGGCGAGCTGGATAGCGCTCGTTGACTCGATAGAATATAAACTAACAAAAGATATGGGACAAAAATTATGAAAACTGGATTGAAAAGCAGCAACTTCTTTACCATGGGTATGACAATGACCCAAAAGATCCTCGCCGCACATGCGGGATTGGACAGCGTTTCGGCGGGACAGATGATCGAGGCGAAGCTCGACCTTGTGTTGGGCAACGACGTCACGACGCCCGTCGCGCTCGACGAATTTCAGAAGATCGGCGTCAACAAGCTGTTCGACAAGAACAAGATCGTGATGGTCATGGACCACTTTACGCCCAACAAGGACATAAAGTCGGCCGAGCACTGCAAACAGTGCCGCGATTTCGCGAACAGTAAAAAGATACGAAACTTTTATGACGTGGGCGATATGGGCGTGGAGCACTGCCTCGTGCCCGAAAAGGGACTGGTCGTCGCGGGCGATCTTGTGATCGGCGCCGACTCCCACACCTGCACCTACGGCGCGCTGGGCGCGTTCTCTACCGGAGTTGGCAGCACCGACATGGCGTGCGGCATGGTTACGGGCACGGCGTGGTTTAAAGTGCCGAGCGCGATAAAGTTTGTGTTAAAGAACAAGCCCGCAAAATGGGTGAGCGGAAAGGACGTTATCCTTCACATCATCGGCATAATGGGCGTTGACGGCGCGCGGTATAAGTCGATGGAATTTTGCGGAGACGGAGTTGCGCATCTGACGATGGACGACCGCTTTACCGTGGCGAATATGGCGATAGAGGCGGGAGCGAAAAACGGGATATTCCCGGTGGACTACAGAACAATAGAGTATATGAAGGCGCATTCCAAGAAGCCTTATACGATGTATGAACCCGACTACGACGCGGTTTATGACGAGGTTATCGATATCGATCTCTCGACACTGCGCCCGACCGTCGCGTTCCCCCACCTGCCCGAAAATACGAGAACGATCGACGAAGTCGGCGACATCACCATAGACCAGGTCGTTATTGGGTCGTGCACCAACGGCCGCATGACAGACCTGCGCATCGCCGCGAATCTACTTAAAGGTAAAAAAGTCGCGCGCGGGGTCAGAGCGATTGTGTTCCCGGGAACGCAGAAGATATATCTCGAGGCGCTGCGCGAAGGGTTGATAGAAATTTTTGTCGAGGCGGGCGCGGCTGTGAGCACGCCGACGTGCGGGCCGTGTCTCGGCGGGCACATGGGCATTCTGGCAAAAGGCGAGCGCGCGGTATCGACGACGAACCGCAACTTTGTTGGACGCATGGGACATCCCGAATCCGAGGTCTACCTCGCGAGCCCGGCAGTTGCCGCTGCTTCGGCGATTGCCGGAAAGATCACTGACCCCAATAAAATATAGGAGGGCGCTATGATAGCAAAAGGAACAGCTTTTAAATATTCAGACAACGTCGATACCGACGTCATCATACCGGCGCGATATCTCAATTCGTCCGATCCCGAGGAGCTGGCGAAACACTGTATGGAGGATATCGACGCGGAATTTGTAAACAAGATGAAACCGGGCGACATGATCGTCGCGGGCGCGAATTTCGGATGCGGCTCTTCCCGCGAGCACGCCCCGATAGCGATAAAGGCCGCGGGAGTGTCGTGCGTTATCGCCGCGACGTTCGCGAGGATTTTTTACCGCAACGCGATAAACATCGGATTACCCATCTTTGAATGTTCTGCGGCGTCGAAGAAGATTTCGGCCGAAGACGAGCTCGAGGTGAATTTTTCGACAGGGACGATCACAAACGTGACGAAGGGCGAGAGCTATCAGGCCCAGCCCTTCCCGGAATTCATGCAGGCCATCATAAAAGCCGACGGCCTTGTAAATGTGGTCAAAGAAAAGTTGGCGAAGTAGACTGCAACCGATGAAAAAACAAAAGGGCGAAAAAAAGAAAATTTTTGGGAGACGTATAGTTGTTTCATTGCTGATTATCTGCTTATTTGTGCCGTTCGCGGTGTGGCAGACAAACAGTATCGAAGTAACGGAGTTCACATACGCAAACCCGAAGATACCGGCGGATTTCGAGGGTTTCAAGATAGTGCAGCTTTCGGACGTGCACAACAAGTCGTTCGGCAAAGATCAATCGAAGCTGCTCAAGCTGATAGAAGAGGCGCGGCCCGATGTAATCGTGATTACCGGCGATTTGATCGATGACAACACCAGAAATCTCGATTCGATAGAGGCGTTATTCGCGGGGACAGCGGCGATTGCGCCGGTATACTATGTTGAGGGAAACCACGATCGGGTGCCGGAGTATTATAAATCGGTTAGAAATATCGCAAAGCAGCACGGCGTGATTTTCTTGGAAAATGAGGAAGTGACACTTACGCGCAATCAATCCGCCATAAAACTTGCGGGCATAGCCGATCCGATGCATTTTTCTAGCGAAGCCGAGTATGAAGATGCACTTAAGAAACTCATGGGTCAGGGGGACGAGTTTACAATCTTACTGTCTCACCGACCCGAAAGGATCGAGCTGTATGAAAAGTATGGCGCCGACGTGTGCTTTACCGGCCACGCCCACGGAGGACAGATCGCGCTCCCGTTTATCGGGCCGGTCATCGCGCCCCAGCAGGGACTTTTCCCGGAATACACGTCGGGGATGTATCAAAGCGGAGACACAACCATGTTTGTGAACCGCGGGCTGGGGACGGTAGTTATTCCGGTGCGGTTGTTCGCGAGGCCGCAGATAGTTTGCGTTACATTGTCGGCGCGAACATAAACATCGCGCTTTACGGCGACGCGGATTTAAAATGCCGCTTCGCGGCATAGGAACAACACCAAGCTTCAAAGAGGGATAGATATGAGCGATGATGGACGTCAAAAGGACGAACAGCAACACGAAAACGAGAGAAAAGACAGCGCAGTCGGCACTTATTTGGCGCTGGGCATAAGTTTTGGTATGTTATTTGGGTTCGCCATAGGTTTTATTTTTTTCGATGAAGGTATATATGGGCAATTAATTGGTATGGTTATTGGGAGCGTCATAGGTCTTGTTATAGGATCTGTTCTTGATCAAAGCAACGGGAAAAATAGCCATATCGAGAATGAAAATAATTCTTTGAAAGAGATGCTTTTTAACAGGAAAAATAAATTATGAATTACAAAATAGCAGTGATACCGGGCGATGGCATAGGCCCGGACGTAATAGAGCAGGCGACGCGCGTTGTCGAGGCCGTGGGGCAGGAGTTCGGGCATTCGTTTGAATTCACCGAAGCCGACGCTGGCGGATGCGCGATCGAAAGATATGGCGAGCCGCTGCCGAAAGAGACGGTCGAGATATGCAAAGCGAGCGACAGCGTATTGCTCGGCGCGGTTGGCGGCTGGCAGTGGGATACTCTGCCGGGAGACAAGCGGCCCGAGCAGGCGCTTTTGGGACTGCGCGGACAGCTTGAACTGTACGCGAACCTGCGCCCCGCCGTGCTGTTCGACGCACTCAAAGACGCGTGCGTATTGCGTCCCGATATTGTAGCGGACGGATTTGATATTCTGGTCGTGCGCGAACTGACGGGCGGCATGTACTTCGGCGATAAGGGGCGCAAGCAAACCGAGCTCGGCGAGACGGCGTGGGATACCGAGCTCTACTCGGTCGAGGAGGTGCGGCGCATAGCCGTTGTCGCGTTTGAGGCCGCGGCGGCGCGCGGCAAGCACGTCACGAGCGTAGACAAGGCCAACATCCTGGAGTCATCGCGGCTGTGGCGAAGCGTGGTAACAGACATCGCGACAGATTATCCCGATATCAAGCTCGATCATCTCTATATAGACAACGCGGCGATGCAGCTCATCCGCGATCCGAATTTTTTCGACGTGATAGTCACGTCCAACATGTTCGGCGACATATTGTCCGACGAGGCGGGCCAGATAACCGGATCTATCGGTATGCTGCCGTCCGCGAGTTTGGGCAAGGGCGGGGATTTCGGCATGTACGAGCCCGTTCACGGTTCGGCGCCCGACATCGCGGGCAAGGATATAGCCAACCCGATAGCGACGATACTTTCGGCCGCGATGATGCTGAAATATTCGTTTAAGCTCGACGCCGAGGCAAAAGCTATAGAGGACGCCGTGGCGGACGTGCTTTCACAAGGCTACCGCACAGCGGACATTATGTCGGCGGGGATGAAACAGGTGGGCACGGCCGAGATGGGAAGCTTGATTATAGATAGTTTGAGTAGTTCGATTTAATGCAAAATTAATGAACGCGCTACGCGCGATATAAATAATTGCAGATCAAAAAGATACCGTAAAAATTAACACCCAGGAGATTAACAGACCATGCAGCAGATATCTCTCGCCAGAAGGTTTTCCAACACGATTCTTACAGTTTTGTTTACGATCGTCGTCTTTTCCGCGATCGCTATAGCGATGATACAGAACACTCTGTTTTCTCCGGATTTTTATATCCGGCAGATCGACGCAAGCGGATTTTCCAAAATCGCGTTGACTGAGATTCAGGAAACTTTTCGCGCCTACTCGAGCGCACTCGCGCTGAATATCCCGGATGATTTTGTAACGGACCACATCACGCTCGAGCAGGTCGACGATGCGATCAAGCAGACGATCACAGCTTCGTTCAAAGGTGGCGACCCATATGATTATTCTTCTTTTTCGGATGAGCTTGTTGCCGACCTGGAACACTATGTTAAAACCGAGCTTGGTCTACCCGTTGATTTTGCCGAACCGATGGCGGATTTTGCCGCCGAATGCGAGCAAGTCTTTACCCGATATACCGATTCGTCCGCTTTTTCGAAGATCGCTTATATGGCCCGGACCTACGGATCTGCCTTAAAGACATGCCAGATAGTTTTAGTTGCGGCCGCGGTGATTTTACTGGCGCTGATGCTGCGGTTGTCGCCGGGCCGGGCGGGCGGCGTTCGCAATCTTATGTTCGCCTTTATAGTGATGGTCGTGCTTAACGGGATTTGTCTTTTTGCACGGGTGTTACCCGCACGGATTTTTCTCGACCGTCTCGGTATCAGCCTGGAGCGCGAGTCGATGCGCCTCTTGGCGGTTCGGTGTGTAGACAGCGCGATCTCGGCGTTTATCTGGCCGTTGATGGCGTGTGCACTCATCTTGATCATTTTAATTGTTATCTATCGCATGATGAAGAGGACTTCAGAAAGAGAGCGGTACTGAGAAGAGGAATTTTAAATGGGATTGTTTAGAAGGGACCTGTATAAAGAATTTTCAAAATGGATAGACAAACATCTTGAGAAGGAAATACCAAAAGAAATAATAGCTATCAACTTTAATCTTTATGAAGGTTCTGGGAATACCTATGATGTCGAAGTTATAGGCTCGAATGAATTTGATGAAAATAATGAGGACTGGGCTTGCGCAGAGTCGTTTACGACAAGAGATGACCTTTTCCGTATTAACAGAACAAAAGATATTTCTGAGTGGGAGCACGGCCTGGAATATATTAAAGATATGGTAAACAAATATCTATCAGAAGGCAGGCATTTAAATAAGCTGAAAGTGTATCAGGCGGTCGGGATAGGATTTGTTGACGGAAATATTGAAATTTTATATAAAAACAGTAATTGATAAAAACAATATAAAAGGAGCGAGAAAATGGAAATCAAATTAGAGCGGACGAACAATCCGAAACAGAGGCCCGAACAGAGCGAGCTTGGGTTTGGGAAGTATTACACCGATCACATGTTTGTGATGGACTATACCGAGGGCACAGGCTGGCACGACCCGAGGATAGTGCCGTACGCGCCGCTTGTTCTCGACCCTGCGGCGATGGTATTTCACTACGGTCAGGCCGTTTTTGAAGGCATGAAAGCGTACAAATGCGACGACGGAAGAACGTTGCTTTTCCGCCCGACGGACAACATCAAGAGGCTAAACCGTTCCGATGAGCGGCTGTGCATCCCCGCGCTCGATGAGGATTTGGTGCTCGACGCGCTAAAGCAGCTCTTGCACGTCGACGCCGACTGGATTCCGGACACGCCGGGAACGTCGCTTTACATCCGGCCGTTTGTTATCGCGAACGAGCCGCATCTCGGTGTGCGGCCGTCCAACAACTATATCTTCATGATAATCCTCTCCCCGGTCGGCGCGTATTATGCCGAGGGTTTGTCGCCGATAAAGATCCGCATCGAGGACGAGTATGTCCGCGCGGTTCGCGGAGGTATCGGCTATACAAAGGCGGCCGCAAACTACGCCGCGAGCCTTAAAGGGCAGGAAAAGGCAAAGTCGCTGGGCTACTCGCAGGTTTTGTGGCTCGACGGCGTGGAGCAGAAATATATCGAGGAGATCGGCACGACCAACGCCTTTTTCCTGATAGGCGACGAACTCATAACCCCCGAACTCAACGGCAGCATTCTCGGTGGCATCACGCGCGACTCGGTGATACAGCTTGCCGCAAGCTGGGGCATAAAGGTGACCCAACGCAAAATCACGGTTCAGGAACTCTACGACGCGCACGAAAAAGGGCTGCTTAAAGAGGCGTTTGCGAGCGGAACCGCGGCGGTGATCTCCCCGATAGGCGAGTTTAACTGGGGCGGCAACGTCATCTCGGTAAACGACGGCGCGATCGGCGAACTGGCACAAAAGCTCTATGATTCGCTAACCGACATTCAATACGGAAGAGCGGCCGACCCGTTTGGCTGGACCGTTAAGGTATAAAGTATGATAAGCGACCGCGTAAAAAAAGGACCTGAAAGGGTCCCGCACCGCTCGCTCTTTAAGGCGATGGGATATACCGACGACGAGCTGGGCAGGCCCCTTATAGGCGTCGCAAACGCGTACAGCGAGATCATTCCCGGGCACATCCACCTCGACAAGATAACCGAGGCGGCAAAGCGCGGCGTACTCGCGGCGGGCGGCACACCGATAGAATTCCCGTCGATCGGGGTGTGCGACGGCATTGTCATGGGTCACGAAGGAATGCGCTATTCTCTCGCAAGCCGCGAGCTCGTCGCCGACTCGATAGAGACGATGGCGGCGGGGCACGCGTTTGACGGGCTTGTGCTTATCCCGAACTGCGACAAGATCGTTCCCGGGATGCTCATGGCCGCGGCGCGCATCAACATACCGTCGATCGTGATCAGCGGCGGCCCGATGCTTGCGGGGCGTTTGGGACAGGGCGGGGATGTAAAATCCTTAAGCCTTTCCGACACGTTCGAGGCTGTTGGCGCGTTTGTGGCAGGAAAGATAGACGACTCACAGCTTAAAGAGATCGAGGACTGCGCGTGCCCGGGGTGCGGGTCGTGCGCCGGGATGTACACCGCCAACAGCATGAACTGCCTGACCGAAGCGCTCGGCATGGGTCTGCCCGGCAACGGGACCGTTCCCGCGGTTATGGCGGCACGCATAAGGCTCGCGAAACAGGCGGGCGCCTGCATAATGGAACTTGTAAAGAACGATATACGTCCGCTCGATATAATGACGGACAAGGCGTTCAGCAACGCGCTCGCCGTCGACATGGCGCTGGGGTGCAGCACTAACAGTATTCTGCATCTGCCCGCTATCGCAAACGAGGCGGGGATAAAGCTCGATCTGGACATCGCGAACGGGATAAGCGCAAAAACGCCCAACCTATGTAAACTGGCGCCCGCGGGATACCATCATATCGAGGACCTCGACGCGGCGGGAGGGATTCCCGCGGTAATGAAAGAGCTTTCGTCAAAAGAACTTATCGATCTGGATCTGATGACCGTCACCGGAAAAATGGTTGGGCAAAACATCGCCGGGGCTTATGTCAAGGCCGCGGACGTCATACGCACCGCGCAAAATCCCTACAGCCACACGGGAGGTATCGCCGTATTGAAGGGCAACATTGCGCCCGACGGATGCGTGGTAAAGCGGTCGGCCGTTGCGCCCGAGATGATGACGTCGAGCCTTCGCGCAAGAGTTTTTGACAGCGAAGAGGACGCGATCAAAGCGATATACTCGGGCGCGGTCGAAAAAGGCGACGTGGTCGTTATACGCTACGAGGGGCCCAAAGGAGGGCCGGGCATGCGCGAGATGCTTGCGCCGACTTCGGCGCTCGCGGGTATGGGGCTCGACAAAGACGTGGCGCTTATAACCGACGGACGCTTTTCGGGAGCTTCGCGCGGCGCAAGCGTCGGGCACGTGTCGCCCGAAGCTGCGGTTGGCGGACCTATCGCGCTCGTTGAAGAGGGCGACATTATAGAAATTGATATCCCGAACGGCGCGATAAACGCGAAGCTTTCGCAGCAGCAGCTCGACGAGCGGCGCGCCGACTGGAAAGCGCCCGAGCCGCGCGTCACGAGCGGATATCTCGCGAGATACGCGCAGCTTGTGACGAGCGCGGATACCGGTGCAGTGTTGTTGGGGAATGGGTTGCTAGCTCAGAAATAATTGCAAACGGCAAATTGCAAATCAAGGGCAAATAATAACTAATATCAAATAACAAATAGCTATGAAACGCCTACAGCGATCTGAACGCCACCATAAAAAAGATTTTATGTCATTGCGAGGAGTATAGCGACGAAGCAATCCAGACGCTAACACACAGTTCAGCGAATAAACAACCCACCTTCCACACTTTTTGCACCAGCATATATGAGAGGTCGAAATCCATGAAAATAAACGGTTCCGAAATATTGCTTGAATGTCTGCTTGAACAGGGCGTCGATACTGTCTTTGGATATCCCGGCGGTGCGGTGCTGAACATTTACGACGCTTTGTATAAATACAACGACAAAATACGCCATGTATTGACGTCGCACGAGCAGGGCGCGTCGCACGCCGCGGACGGATACGCGCGCAGCACGGGCAAGGTTGGCGTGTGCCTCGCGACGAGCGGGCCGGGCGCGACCAATCTCGTGACGGGTATCGCGACCGCTTATATGGATTCGTCGCCCGTTGTCGCAATCACCGGAAACGTCGCGAGCACTCTTTTGGGCAAAGACAGCTTTCAGGAAGTTGATATAGCCGGCATAACAATGCCGATAACGAAGCACAATTTTTTGGTTGAAGATGTTGAAAACCTTGCCGATACCGTCCGGAAAGCGTTTTTCATCGCGCAGTCGGGACGGCCCGGCCCAGTGCTCATCGACATAACAAAGGACGCCACCGCCGCGCTGTGCGAATACGATTACAAAAAACCGCGACCGATAAAGCGCAGTACCGAGAGCATAAAAGACGGCGATATAGAGACGGCGCTCGAGCTGATACGAAACAGCAAACAGCCGCTTATCGTTGCCGGAGGCGGGCTCATTGTTTCGGGCGCGAGCGACGAGTTCAGAGAGTTTGCCGATAAAATCGACGCGCCTGTTGCGCTTACGACGATGGGTCTGGGCGGCCTCCCCTCCGACGACGAGCGCTTTACCGGGATGATCGGTATGCACGGAGCGCGCGCGTCAAATATCGCGGCGATGAACTGCGACGTGCTTATAGCGATGGGCGCAAGGTTCAGCGACCGCGTGACGGGCGATACGGCCCGGTTTGCAGAAAAGGCCAAGATATTGCACATCGATATCGATCCGGCCGAGATCAATAAGAATGTCCGGGCGTACAGCTCGGTTGTCGGAGACCTGCGCGAGGTTTTGAAAATCCTCAACAGCAAACTCGATAAGCAGTCGCACACAAAATGGATGGCCGAGATTGCCGGGATAAAACAAAAGTATCCGTTGTGCGCACGCTCGGACGACGGCGTTTTGCGGCCGTCGTATGTGCTGCAAAAGATAGGCGAGCTCACGAAAGGCGAGGCGATCGTCACGACCGACGTGGGACAGCATCAAATGTTCGCGTGCCAGTTTATCTCTCACAGGTATCCGCGCTATTTTATAACGTCGGGCGGGCTTGGCACGATGGGGTTTGGCCTCGGCGCAAGTATCGGAGCGGCGGTCGCGAACCCGGGCAAAACAGTGTTCAACATCACGGGCGACGGCTGTTTCAGGATGAACAATATCGAGCTCGCCACGGCGAAGAACACAGGCGTGCCGGTGGTTGTGATCATAATGAACAACCATGTGCTGGGTATGGTGCGCCAGTGGCAGAATTTCTTCTACGAACAGCGCTATTCCCACACCACGTTTGGATCGAGCGGCGAATCGGTCGATTTTATCAAACTGGCAAAGGCGTATCACGTGGACGCGTTTAACGTCACGACAGTCGAGCAAGTTGAGCCCACGCTTAAGGCGGCGATCGAGCTCAAGAGACCCGTGGTGATCAACGTGGAGCTCGGGCCCGACGACAAGGTTTTCCCGATGATCCCGGCGGGCGCAAAGATAGACGAGTTTGTGGACGAGGACTAAGATCAAATTACAAAGTACAGTGTACAAATAAGGAACGTCTATGGCGATTTAAATAATGGTCCTTTGAGTATACCCGTTAGAATGTGTAGGGGCGGCCTTTGGCCGCCCGTTTACAATGATGTGCGAAGCGCATATTCATTGGCTTTCGCGTTGATCGAAATGTTCGCATGCAGGACTGTCTGATTCTCTTTTCTTTAATCTGGGATAGACACAGTGGCCATACGATATTTCTCTATAACCTTGCCCAAGCCTAACATAATGCTGTCTGAAACGTTTGCAGTTTTTACAAATAAAATTTTTATCCATAGGCAGTTTTTATCTCCTTTTCGTAATTAGGGATAATTTAATTTTATGCTCTGCACCGGACAAAAGAAATGCCCAGTATTGGGCACATAGATGAACACCAGCGCGAAGTGATTCGCGCCGGTGTATTTTTTTGCTTTTTGGCCACAATATAATTGACACTCCGCGGCAACCTGATCATGCGAAAAAGAAGGGTATTTTGGCGGCATATGGACAAAAAACGTAAACTCCTCTTTAAAGCGACCGTACAGCGCGTCAGGCACAGCAACATCGACACCTCGTCGGTGAACATCGCGTACTTTGTGGCGTTGTCCCTGTTCCCCATGCTTGTCACTCTCGGCGCGCTTTTGCCCTACTTTAATATTGATCCCGATTCGATAATCAGGCATCTTGACAGCGTAATTCCGCTGCCGCTGCTCGAGACGATGAGCGCCACAATTTACATGCTGCTTACCAAAACCAACGGCGGGCTGCTTTCGCTGGGTATTATTTTTACGCTTATATCGGCGCAGGGAGGTATGGTCCACGTACAGCGCGGGCTCGATAGAATCTACGGCGTCGACCGCTCGAGAGGCGCGATAGCCTCGGCGGTTATCTCGCTGCTTACATTTATTTTGATAATAGTGCTCGTGCTGGGGTTTACCGTTGTTTTCGGGTTTGGCAAAGAATTTTTCGGCTCGGTCGCACAGCAAAACGAATTGACGCTCGAAATAATGCGCGGTTTTGACGTCATGAGATGGACGGCGTCTTTTCTGGCGCTTTTATTTTCTTTTACGCTGATATATAAAGTCGCGCCCAACGTCAGACATCGGATAAGCGATGTGTGGCCGGGCGCGCTGATTTCTACGGTGTGTCTTGTTGTGCTGGTGCAGGTGTTTGCGCTTTATCTGAAGATCGACAGCGTCACGCTGACTGCGTATGGGATACTAAGCGCGTTTTTTGTGTTTATGATATGGCTTAGACTTTTGGGATACGTGATGCTGCTCGGAGCCGCGGTAAACGCCGCGCTGCTTGAAATCAACAGCGGCCCGCCCGAGATCAAAAACAGTCCGATAGATAATTTTATAAAAAAGTTGATTGACCGGTGTTTTGTTAAAAGAGATAGTTGAAAAGGTCAATCAATAAAGCGTGTCTGCTTCAACAGTACTATAAAAAACGGGATAACGATGATCTGGATCGCGATTCCGGGCAGTGACGTTATAAACGCGGCGGTTACCCACATCTCAATAGAATATCTGCCCGCGTTGAAGATAAGCATGTTTAATATGCCGCTGCCGATACGGCCCGCAAGCATAGCGGCGATGAGCGCGGTGTAAATTTTGGGCAGTTGTTTTTTGATGTTTATATGTTTTATCATAAATCCCGAGATCAAGCCGTAGAGAACGAGTTCGCACGTCATGCCCGGAAGTATCGCGGCGGCAGGCATTCCGGTGATTAGAAAGGATATGATGGGCGTGACGATCCCGCACGCCAGGCCGTACTGCCAGCCGCATACAAGGCCGCACAGCAAAACGGGTATGTGCATGGGCAGAAAGATGGCGCCGGAACCGGGGATGGCGTGAAATGCCATGGGAAGCGCAACACCGGCGGCGATGCACAGTCCCGAAAAGACGATACGCTTTGTTTTGCTCAAAAAAGACTCCTTCTTTGCGCGTTGCAAGGTTAGTTTGTATCATTTAGAAAACACAGCAATATTATACATCAAGAGCGTGCGGATGTCTTTATCTTTCTGTTAAGGCGAATTATTGTGTTGACAAATCAAAGGTTTTACGGTAACATTCTTAGTAACTTAAACCAAGCACGTAAAAAAGGAGGGCTATCCTGTGCGGATATTGACCAAAGTCAATTCCATGATGATGCCCATGTGTGAGATGATGCTCACACCTTTTTGCGTGCGCCGAATGCCCGATTAGGGCATATAAAGAATAGGCTGAGGATATACGCCTGTTCCGCACGCGCGGGACGGGTATTTTTAATGCAGAAATACTTTTCAACGAGTGAGTGGCCCAAAGACGCACATAATGATGCTGTTACACAATTTCTTTTAAAAAGATTTTTATGTTACTTTTGACGCCAAAAGTAACCAAAAGCGCGGCTCATTGCGATGGAGCCGACCCACGCTAAAGCGGAGTGCCCCGCCTGCGTCTCCGCGCTGTTTAAGTGGTTATCGCCAAACAGTAAGAATGACATGTGGCGATAACACACTCAACCGGCACATCGCGCGACGGCGGGGCGAATTGAAATGCCGCCGGGCGGCATTGGGATAAAATGAGTATAAGGGCGGCTAGTTTTAAATGCCCAGCTGGCCACTTCTCTGGGTTGATGTTTTACAACGATACGTTTATACTAAAAATATTGAAAAACAAAGGGGAACGACTTTTATGGACAAGAACTACGGTTTTGATACGATACAGGTGCACGGCGGGCACGACTACGACACGCGCACCGGCGCGCACATCGCGCCTATTTATCAGACAAACGCATATGTATTCACCGATCCGCAGGATGCGGCCGACCAGTTTATGCTGAAAAAGCCGGGCAGTATCTACACGCGCCTTGGTAACCCAACGGTAAACGTGCTCGAGGAGCGCATCTCGTTGCTCGAGGGCGGCGTGGGCGCGCTGTGTTTTGCGTCGGGCATGGCCGCGATCATGGCGGCGATAACCAATATCGCGGAGTCGGGCAGCGAAATCATCGCGCTGTCGTCGATCTACGGCGGCACCTACACGCTGCTGTTCCAGCGGTTTGAATACCAGTACGGAATCAAGGTGCATTCGGTTGATCCCGAGGATATCGACGGACTTAGAGCCGCGATCAACGACAAGACGCGCTGTGTGCTCTTTGAAACTATCGGCAACCCGCACACCAACATTCCCGAT
>Ga0209737_10001349_pt1 | contig 17791 bp, 13 predicted proteins | sample TergutCu122P3_FD_187284 | JGI IMG/M metagenome (GOLD analysis project Ga0209737, IMG submission 187284) | Cubitermes ugandensis P3 segment gut microbial communities from Kakamega Forest, Kenya - Cu122 P3 (SPAdes) (version 2) | ecosystem: Host-associated > Arthropoda: Insects > Digestive system...
GCCAAAATTTCTCATTGGCGTCATCAATGCCGCTGACCACCACCAGAGTTATCCCAACCGTATGCACGGCGGAATGATTTCTGCCGTTCTTGACGAAACACTGGGACGCGCTGCGTTGATTGACGAAGGTATCTGGGGTGTAACCATTGAACTCAAAGTTCAGTTCCGCAAGCCTGTTCCGTTGCATGAAAATTTGTACTGCATCACCAATCTGGATAATATGAACAGCAGGATATTCGGCGGCACGGCAAAACTTGTCGACAGGAAAGGTACAGTACTGGCAACCGCAGAGGGAAGGTATGCCCGTCTTTCCCCTGATGCTATTGCCGCAGGCGGACTTACTCCCGACAACTGGTTCTATGACGATACGCCTGTTCCTGAATTTATTGAAATTGGAGAATAGTTGAAATCTTTTTCTTTCTCGCCAGCAATTCAATAGTACGGATACTGTCCTTGTAGCGATTGTGTGCATTTACTTTATTTACGTCCAACGAAGCATCCGAGTTTTCGTCCCAGCGGCGGCACAAATAGAGCGGGTGATAGATGCGCCCTATCTGGAAATTGCGCGATATAGCCAACCCAACGGCATAATCTTCGCCATAACTGGTATTGGGGATTTTTATTTCGCGCAATACCGGTGTGTAAAACGCACGTGGCGCTCCCAGTCCGTTGATACGAAGCGCATTGTTTCGTCCGTTGTCGGGCGTCCATTCTTTGTGGTCGATGATTCCGGGAGGTATTTCTTCCAAATGGAAATTGACCATTTTATAAGTGCCCACCACCATTGCGCAGTTCTGTTCGTAAAAAGCGTCGACAACCGTTTGTACGACATTCCGGTCAATATACTGGTCGTCGCTGTCCAACTGGATGGCGAATTTTCCGCATTGCGGGTGTATGATGGCTGCAGTCCAGCATCCGCCTATGCCCAAATCGTCTCTGCCGGGAATCAGATGTATCAACCGTGGGTCGCCGGATGCGATATCGCGAAGAATTTCTGTTGTTCTGTCAGTTGAGTGATTGTCCACCACAATCAAGTTGAACGGGAAATCAGTTTTCTGCATCAACACCGACCGTACGGCGCCTTCAATGGTTTTTTCGCGGTTACGCACCGGAATCACCACCGTTGCTTCTACAGGAAATGCTTCTGTCGAAAACTCCACCGGAGTAAATTCCGGTTTCAACCATGCTCCGGTATCTTTCAAATAACGGGTACAAGCCTGCTCCATTTCGATTTGCACTTGCCGGTTCTTCGGGTCGACGTAATCAAAAATTTTCTCGCCCGATTTCCGGAAATCCGTTTCCAACTCCGTATAAAGAAATTCCTGCAAATGAAACAGGGATTTGCGCTTGGCTATTTTCAGCCGCAAATCGTAGAGCGCTGCCGCCTGATAATCGGCGTCCATTTCGTTTACGGCGTCTATTAATGTCGATGAGTGGAAAAGCAGCAGCGAACCGAAGTCGAAATCATCCCGCAAACTTCCTTCCTGATAGTCATTCACCGGGTACGGCTGCGACTGGCCATCTTTAATTTTATAGCGGTCGGCATACAACATACCGGCTCCTGTAGCGGCAATCACCTGAAGCATTCGTTCAATGGCGTAAGCGCCCACCTGTAGCGGTAAAGCCTGTGTATACAATAAAGTATAAGGCGTTTGGATATGCGAAACAATGGTTTTCCATGTTTGGGTTTGTTGCAAAAGTCCCGCCGGCAGCAATTTACATTCATCAGGTAGAGACGGGGCGTGTCCCGTCTGAATCCCGTCAGGAAAGACAATGTAAATATCGCCAACTTGTTCGCAAGTTCGTATCTCTTTTACGGTTTTCGTAACATCTTCCACACTGCTGTATGGCAAAAAACAGGTAATTTCTTTATTCATTATCATCATTTTTATTTCGACAAATTTCTTGATTCGCAAAGGTAGTACAAAATTTTTTATAACTTGCCGTTTTTTTTATTTTGATATGAAGGAACAGGTACAAAAAGAATGTGACATTCTCCTGATGAATTATCCTCAGTTATCAGGTTGCGCCGATGATATATGGGCAGCGTATGAAATATTGAAAAACGCCTGCCGGAATAGGAACCTCATCATGACATGCGGCAATGGCGGCAGTGCAGCCGACGCAGAACATATCACAGGTGAACTTATGAAAAGTTTCAAACTGAAACGACCGTTGACCGCTGAACAAAAGGCGGCACTCATGGATTCTTACCCTGAAGAAGGCGCATATTTTGCCGGCCATCTGCAAAGAGGAATACGGGCGATTTCACTGGTAAGTCAATCGTCTCTATCCTCTGCATATATCAATGATGTAGCGCCCGATATGGTTTTTGCACAACAGGTTTTTGTATATGGCAGCGAGGGTGATGTACTTGTGGCAATTACTACTTCCGGTAATTCAACCAATGTGGTAAATGCCTGTAAAGTAGCCAACACTTTCGGTATCAGAACGATTGGAATGATCGGGGAGCATGGCGGTAAACTTTTAGAAATCTGTGACGTAACCATCAGAGTGCCTGCCTGCGAAACTTTTCGTGTTCAGGAATATCATTTACCGGTATACCACGCATTGTGCGCTATGCTCGAAGCAGAGACTTTTTCCTGAAGGTAACACCGGCGCTTTAACTCCATCGCCGAATATGACTAATCCCTCAGAGATACGCGCTTCGTCCCAAAGACCGGCGTCAATGAATGTTTGCAACAACCGCGTACCGCCTTCAATAAATAAGGTTATAAGTTTGCGGCGATACAGTTCATCGAGAATTCGTTGCGGAAGTTTTTCGTTGAATGGAATAGTTACATAACTAATGTATGTTGTATCCGGTTGCTGTTTTTCTGTAAAAACCAATGTGGGCAGGGTTCCGTCAAAAAGATGCAGCGAGGCAGGCAGACGTAATTGCCTGTCGAGCACAATACGTAAAGGTTGGTGTCCATGCCAACGGCGGACATTCAGCATCGGGTTGTCTGCCATTGCGGTATTTGTGCCTACCATGATTGCCTGTTCTTCAGATCGCCACTTGTGTACCAGTGTTTGTTCGTACCATCCAGTAATCCAGGTAGGTCGCCCCACCACGTTTAGGTCGCGAACCACATCAATAAATCCATCGGCGGTTTGCGCCCATTTTAGAATCACATACGGGCGATGTTTGCGGTGGAAGGTCATGAAACGGATATTAAGACGGTTACAGTCTTCGTCGAGTACATGTTCGGTCACGTGGCAGCCGGCTGCGCGTAATTGGGCGATACCTTTCCCTGCAACTAAAGGGTTAGGATCGAGGCTACCCACAACGATATGTGGTATGCGGCTATCAATAATCAAATCGGTGCAGGGAGGCGTTTTTCCATGATGCGAGCAGGGTTCCAGATTGACATACAGGGTGGAATGTTCCAAGAGTTCCCTCGCGCGTACCGAACGGATGGCGTTTACTTCGGCGTGCTCTTCGCCGTATTTTTGGTGAAATCCTTCGCCGATGATGCGACCGTCGCATACTACCACAGCGCCCACCATCGGATTGGGGGCGGTATATCCGGAAGCGATGGAAGCAAGTTCAATGCACCGGCGCATGTATTTTTGGTGGAGTAACATATTTGATTATTTCATATTTCTGATTTCTCAAAACAGGCAAAAATCCTGCTTTCCGTATAGCGTCCTGCATGCCCGCCACATCCATTTTGTGCGTTGCTCCGGCCGCCGATACTACATTTTCCTCCATCATCACCGAACCCAGGTCATCAGCGCCGGCATACAGCGCCAGCATTCCCGTCTGTATACCCGCTGTCAACCACGAAGCCTGTATATGGAGAATGTTGGGCAACATGATGCGGCTAATGGCAATCATGCGAAGATAATCCTGTGCAGTGATATTGCTGCGGATTTTTTCTTTGCGTTCAAGGGGCGTTCCGGAACTTTGGAAAGGCCAGGAAATAAACGCAATGAATCCATACGCGCCTTCCGGTTTTTGCGCCTGCAAATCGCGAATATGCACCAAATGTTCGATACGTTCCCGATCGGTTTCCACATGTCCGAACATCATCGTAGCCGACGTGGGCAAATTCATGGCATGGGCTTCGTGCATCACATCGAGCCATTGCTGGGTGGTGCATTTGGCAGGTGAAACAATTTTCCGCACACGGCCGGATAAAATCTCTGCACCGGCGCCCGGAAGGCTGTCCAATCCGGCATCGACAAGCGCTTGTAAAGTTGCGCGGTAATTTAATCCTTCTTTTTTAGCAATGTGGTGAATTTCAGGTGGACCCAAAGCGTGCAGTTTCAACGCGGGATAACGGCTTTTCAATTTTCGGAATAAACCGGTATAATAGGTTAATCCCAAGTCAGGATGCATCCCGCCTTGCAGTAAAAGTTGATTACCTCCAATTGCAAGCAGTTCACTGATTTTCATGTCATATTCTTCATCGGCAGTGATGAACGCATCAGGGCTTCTTTTTGAACGGCAAAAATTGCAGAAGCGGCAATGCGAGATACATATATTAGTATAATTCACATTACGGTCAATCTGCCAACTCACTGTATTGCCAGGCACATGAATCTGCCGCAAGTCAGCGCCCAATTGCATTAATTCGGCCAGAGGAGAATGCTGGTAGAGATACAAACCCTCTTCAACTGAAAGGAACTGTAAATTCAACGCTTTTTGGAAAAGTTCAGGATGATTCATATACTCGACCATACAAATCAAACTCAGCCACATCATATATTTCCACCGGATAAAAATTTCCAATTTCCAAAACGGTATTGTTTCTGGGAATCAGCACTTCCATATCCACTTCCGGCGAATCATATTCAGTGCGGCCCACATAAAAATTGCCTTCCATACGATCAATGATGGTGGTGAATTTTTTGCCGATTTTTTTCCGGTTCAGTTCTTCGGAAATGCGCCGTTGAATGTTCATGATATGGTTAGCACGTTGCTGTTTCACTTTTTTGGGTATGCTGTCGCGGTAATGACTGCCGGCGTAAGTGAACTCCTCGTGCGAGTAGGTAAATACTCCCAGCCGGTCGAAGCGCGTTTGCTCTACAAAATCGACTAATTGCGTAAAATCTTTGTCCGTTTCGCCCGGATGACCGACAATCAGCGTGGTGCGAAGCGCTAAACAGGGAACTTTGTCGCGTATTTTTTCAATTAATGTAATAGTTTCGCTGCCGGTGATGTTACGCCGCATCTTTTTCAGTACCCTGTCGGAAATGTGCTGTACGGGGATGTCAATGTAACGGCATATCTTTCGTTCGCGTTGCATCATTTCCACTATTTCTGTCGGGAAGCGGCTGGGAAAAGTGTAATGCAGCCTTATCCAGTCGATACCGGGTACTTCGCAAAGGCGGGCTATCAGTTCGGGTAGCTTCTGTTTGCGGTACAAGTCTAATCCATAGTAAGTGATGTCCTGCGAAATAACCAATAGTTCCCTGACGCCTTTTCCGGCAAGGAAAGATGCTTCGCTGATCAAATCTTCTAATGGCGTTGAAACATGCGGCCCGCGGATATGCGGAATGGAGCAGAAAGCACAGGTGCGGTTGCATCCTTCGGCTATTTTAAGGTAAGCATAATGTGCAGGTGTGGAAATAATTCGCTCATTGCGGAGTTCATAACGATATTCGTCGGCCAGAAAACGAATGATTTCTTCCATATTGCGGGCGCCAAAATACCGGTCGACTTCCGGCAACTCCTGTTCCAGTTCCTGTTTGTACAGTTCCGAAAGGCAACCAATCACAAAGAGTTGCTCAATAACACCTTTTTTCTTTGCTTCTACGCATTGCAGAATCATATCCACCGATTCCTGCCTCGCATCGTGAATGAAACCGCAGGTGTTCATCACCACCACCTGTCCTTTATCCAATTGCGCATCATGCAGTACAGTAAAACCGGCGGCATCCAACTGCCGCATCAGGCGCTCCGATTCGACTAAATTTTTGGAGCAGCCCATGGTGATGATGTTGATTTTTCTACCAGACCGTCCTGTCGAAATCTCCCGGATTTTTGCGTTTTTCATATTTCAGGTCTTGCAGGGTAGCCGATTTGACATTGATCTTGAATAAGTAGGTTTTAAGAGGGCCAAATGGCGTAACATTCATGCTCATTTGCCAGCAATGCAGATCGCGAGTGATGTTTATCTGCATCTGAGCAATCTTTTTGGCTTCGAAATCGTAGGATGAGTTGAAATTGAGCGACCATTTTGTGGTGAGTTTCACATCACCCCGGAATGACAGTGTTTGTATGAATTTTCCAACGAACTGCTCCTTGCTGTAACTAAGATTATAATCAAAAGATATATTCCAGGGTACGTCAAAATAGGTATAATCCTCCTTTATATCGCCCTTTTTATCATCTTTTTTATTATCATTATTATTCATCGGCAAAGAAATACCGGTACTGAAAGTCATTCTGGTAAGCCGTGGAGAAGCAAATTGATTGATTCGTGTTCCTGCGGAGGAAAGTTTGTATGGATCAAGTGTACCGCTCATGGTCAGGTTTATTCCGGCTATGGTGGTATTGGCCGACAATGAAACAGGGTCAAATCTCATCGTATCTCTAAAAATATCGTACCTCGTAGTCGCGCTGATATTATTCAGTATTTTTATTTTTCTTGACTGTACATTACTGGTGCTGTCGTCCGTTCGGACTTTTGCCTCCACATTACCGTTTATTCCGAGACTCACCGAACCGGTTTGCTTTGAAGATGGTGTGGGCGTAGAGTAAGTTCCCATGTTTTTATAGATGTCGTAAACCTCCTGTACTTTCCCATTTTTGTCTACTACTACATTTCCGTTTTTATCCAGTAATTCTCTGTGATAATTGAAGAAACGGCTCAAGTCAGGCACATAACTGACCCCTACCGTAGGTGAAATCACAGTGCGGATGGCCATCAATTTCGAATTTGGGCCATACATATTTGTCAGGTAAAATTTAGGGTTCATCGAAACAGAAATGGTTGGCGCCAGGGCGTGTGCATACGATAACCCCCGAATGGTATCAACAATGGTAACACCTTTTTTACCATTTACTATAGAATCAGCATCAAAAGTTTTCCTGATCTGGCTGGTATACAATACCCCTGTGTAATTCATAGACGGGGTGATGTTGATGAACTTCAACACTTTGAAATTTATGGAAAACGGAATTTTGTGCTGGAAGCCATTTTTCATGTTTTTCAGATTCTTATCGCTAAAGAGGTTGTCTTCATGTCCTCGTAGTGTGTTTTGCATGGTAGCGTCGTATTGCAAGCCAATATCCTCGTACCATTTGGGTTTGCCCACAGGTTCCTTTTTCCTGAACGGGTAAATCTTTTCCATACTGAAATTGAAATTCGGGAAATCAATATTCACCATCCCGTCAGAGGTACTCTGGTTGGCCCTCATATTGGTGGAAAAACGGAAAGGCGTATTAGGCCATTTCTGTTGAAATGTAATGTTTGAGGTTTTTGTATTGGTGAAGGTATTATTTGGGCTGTTTGTGTTTTGATTGTAAAAGTTAAATTGCTGGTCGAACTTACTGCTGCTGTAATTAACGTTCGCAGTGAAGGTATGGTAGGGATGGGCTTTGGCGTCCTGCTGGTGCGACCATACAATAGAATAACTTTTTTGTTTGCTCAGATCGAGTCCTTTCTCACCAGAGACATATACACCATATTCCAAGTTCACGTTACCTGAATACTTGTAGCGTTTCATGTAACGGGTGGTAGGTTGCACTTTCCAAGTTCCGGTCGAGTAAATTTCGCCCAAGATTGTCGCGTCAAAATGGTCGTTGAAAGCAAAATAGTAACCGCCATTGGTCAGGCTCAAGCCCCGGCTCATTTCCATCCCTGGGCTGGGCGGAATCAACCCGGATACGGCTTGTTTGTTGGTTTGCGGGAAAAAACCAAAAGGCAGAAACAGTGGATACAGTGGTATATCCAGCAGTTCCATATACGCAGGGCCAAACACTACTTTATCGCCCGGTACTATTTTGGCTTTGCTCAATCGTAATCCGAAATGCGGATGATCAGCGTCGCAGGTGGTATAAATCGCGCCGCCCAAATCAATATGCCCGTCAGCATAACGTTTTGATTTTTCTGCCTGCAGGAAACCTTCTCCCTGTTTGGTTTTGATTTCGTGGATAACGCCTTTTTTGGATTCAAAATTATACGACAACTTTGAAGCGTCAAATTCATCTCTACCCATCTTGATTTTAGGCGCTCCTATGATGTTGTTGAGACTGTCCCTCCCTCCCTCGGCGTATACATTCTTGGAAACCATATCGAACTCCGTAATATACGCTTTCAATTCCATATCCTCGTAGTTGATCTGTGTTTCCTTGTACATGTAAGCCCGGCGGTTCTGTATGATGAATTTTACTGAATCGGCGGCTTTGTATTTGATTCGCGATTTGAACATCGGCTCTTTCGTCAGAGCAACTGACATGGAGTCGACACGAAGGCTGTCGCTTTGTAAATGGGTTGAAGAAAGCGTATCAACCTTTACAGCAAGCGTGTCTCTACCGATAGCAATGGCTAAACTGTCGGGTACCGGCACCTTCTGCGCAACAACAGTTCCGACGTTTATCCATGCAAACATCACAAAAAGATACAATATGTCCTTCAAAAATACTATTTTTGTGGCAAAATTTAATTTTAAAATAATCGACAAAGGTAAACAATCTTTGCAAATGAATAAACTTTGGTATTTAATATGTTTTTTTGTTCTGTTTTTTTTGCAGATGGTAACGGTTTTTGCGCAGGACAATCAGGGTTCGGCGTTAAAAAAGGTGGTGATCGATCCTGGTCATGGTGGGCGTGATCCCGGTGCAAGTGGCAAGATATCAAAAGAAAAGAATATTGTACTTGATATTTCTCTCCGTTTAGGGAAAATGATCAATGAAAAATACCCGGATGTTGAAGTGATCTACACCCGCAAAACCGATGAATTCATTGAACTCGACAAACGCGGCGATATTGCGAACAAAGCGCATGCCAATCTTTTTATTTCCATACATGCCAATTCAGTAAAATCAGGCAGCAAATGTCCTGCAGGTGCAGAAACTTTTGTGATGGGAAACAGTAGATCGGCTGCAAACATGGAAGTTGCGCAACTCGAAAATTCCGTTATCCTTTATGAAGAAGATTATTCAACTCGCTACGAGGGATTTGATCCCAAAAAGCCCGAATCATACATTATTTTTCAATTGATGCAAAATTCATACCTGAATCAAAGCATCGATTTCGCGGAAGAGATTCAGTATCAGTTCAAAAATACTGCAAAAAGGGTTAACCGCGGTGTAAGTCAGGCTAATTTTTTGGTCTTGTGGAAAAGTACCATGCCCAGTGTATTGATTGAACTGGGGTTCATTTGCCACACGGAAGAGGAAAAATTCATGAATTCTTCGGCAGGTAAGGAAAAGTTGGCTACCGCTATTTTTCAGGCTTTTTCGTCATACAAGGCCAAAATTGAAGATCGCAGTTCGTTCCGCCAGGGCGATGCGGCCCCTGTTAAGCAACCCGAGCCGCAAACAAAAGAGCCATCAGCGAAGATCAACCCGAACAGCACAACTCCCAACGAAGCAAAACCCGCATTATCTGCATCGAAAAAGTTAGTATTATTTTGCGTACAGATAGCCGCTACCTCCAAACCGATGGATCCGAAAAATTTCAAAAAATACACGGATGTAGAGCGATTTCAAACAGGCCCCAATCTTTACAAATATATTATTGGACGAACTGCAAATTACGCCACAGCACAGGAAACATTGAAAAAAGCACGCATTGATCATCCTGATGCTTTTATAGTCTGCATTGTCGATGGTAAAATAATTTCTTTAGCCGAAGGACAGAAATTAATAACTGAATAACTGAATAACTGAATGATAGAATGATCAATATAAAAAAAATTCTTTACTCGAACTTGAGTTGCGACAACTATTTGCGTGTGCTTCAACGCAGTTATTTCCTTTTATACAGACTTGGATTCCTGAAATTCAATCCCAAATTTGCATATCACTACTATGCAAAAAAACTGATCAAAAAAGGTGATACGGTTATTGACATAGGTTCCAACCTTGGATACTATTCTATTCTGTTTGCCCGATGGGTGGGGAATGAAGGAAAAGTCTATTCTGTTGAACCGGTCTCCATCTATAATAAAATATTTACAGAACAGGCGCGAAAATACCGGAATATAGCTCTTTTCCCCTACGCTTTGGGAAATGAAGAAAAGGATGTGGAAATGGCGTCTGTGGTTTCTTCGGGATATTTGCGAACGGGACTTTCGCATGTTTACAATGCCGGAAAGGAAGATGATTCACGTCTTTGCAGACTTGATCCGCAATCTTCAAAATATGGATTCAGAGTGAAATCGCAAATGAAAATTGCTTCTGAATTGTTTAAAAATATCGCAAAAATCAACTACATCAAAATTGATATCGAAGGGGATGAGTTGGTTGTTTTGTCGGACATGAAAGCATTGATAAAAAAACACAAACCCATCATTCAGGTGGAAATGAATGATCATAGAGTGAAGGATTTGCTTCATCAAATTGGTTACTGTGCGTACAGAGTGGCAGGTAACAAGTTGGTCAAAATGGAAGAGAAGGGAGAATTGAAGGGAGATGCACTTTTTATTAATAACTGAATAACTGAAGGTTGAATAATCGAGTGATTGAGTGATTGAATAATTTAATGAATGAACAAGTAAACAAAAAATAAATTAGAAAATGATGAAAACAGATGATTATACGTATCGGGATGGGTTGAAGAAAAGGACAAAAATGTTTGCTTTACGGATCATAAAACTCTATCAATCGTTATCGACCGAAACGATGTTTTGGCTCGAATTGTTGTGGGAAGCAGGTATTGTTAAACAGGAACTGTTGCAAGACCTCTATCAGGAAAACGAAGAGATTCTGAAGATCATGGTCGTATCCCGCAAAAACTCTGAAAAGAAATAATTTCAATTATTCAACGCCTTCAGTTATTCAGTTATTTATATGAAACCTGTTCTCGTCATAACCTACTATTGGCCACCTTCAGGTGGAGCAGGTGTTCAGCGATGGTTGAAATTTGTCAAATATCTTCCCGATTTTGGGATACAGCCTTTTGTACTCACAGTCGATCCGGCACAGGCAGAATATCCGTTTCTTGACCGGTCGCTCGAAGCGGATATAACGCCGGAATTGAAAGTGTACTGTACCGACTGCAAGGGTGTTTACGATTGGTATAAAAAACTGACTGGTTCAAAAACAGCGCCTTATGGTGGTTTTGTCAATGAAAACCGCCCCAGTCTACTACAAAAATTTGCCCGGTTTATTCGCGGAAATTTCTTTCTGCCCGATGCACGCCGTGGATGGGTCAAATACGCCTTTGCCGAAGCATGCCGTATCATAGAAAAACACGGTATTGAAGCCATTATCACCACAGGGCCACCTCATTCTACACATCTTACCGGATTAAAACTCAAGAAAAGATATCATCTTAAATGGGTAGTAGATTTCCGTGATCCATGGACATCAATTTATTACAATGATTCGCTGTACCAGACTCGCTGGGCGCGAAAAATCGACCGGCGAATGGAACAGTCGGTACTTGACGCCTGCGATCATTTGTTGCTGGTTTCGGTGGATCAGAAAAAACTTTCTGTCGATCCGCAAAAAGTGACTTTTCTTCCTAATGGGTTCGATTCCAATGATTTTGATGTAAAAAAGTCCGGTTTTCCGGAGGTCTTTACCTTTTGCTACACAGGAACAATCGCCGGCAGTTATCCGGTTACGAAACTGCTGGAAGCATTCGTTTTTCTGTGTACCCGGTTTTTATTCAAATTGATTTTTATTGGCAGCGTAGCCGGCAGTATCAAAAAAGATTTCAGCGACTGTCTGGGCGATTCGGTAGTATTTATTGATTTTGTATCGCATACGGAGGCAATAGATTGTATGATGTCGTCGAATATTCTTTTATTGATTATCCCGAAGACAGAAAGCAACCGGTTCATCATGCCCGGAAAACTGTTTGAATATTTGGCAACCGGAAAAGGCATCATGGCAGTTGGACCTCCTGACAGTAAAGTGGCACAAATCATCACGCAAGCCAAAGCAGGAAACACATTTGACTATGATGACATCGAGGGAATGAAAAAATTCATGCTTCAACAGTACCAATCCTATCTGGATAAAAAAAACCATGAAACTGATTCGGAATATATTCAGGGCTATAGCCGGAAATCGCTGACCGAAACAATTGCAGAAATTATCAATTTTTGAATCAACATATACTGTTTTTCATAGTGCGAAGATACTACCTTAACTACAACAGGTATACCCTTCGCATGAAAACGAACTTTTGTTACAATTACAGTTTTCTGATAGAAGCCGCTACTGCATTGGCTACCATCGACCGGAGTCGCACCATGTTACCGTCGTCGTTGGGATGTACGCGGTTGGCCAACAATATAACGGCAATCTTATTTTCAGGATCAATGACGATGGACGTTCCTGTATAACCCGTATGCCCATAAGCATAAAAACTAAACAGATCCCCTTTGTTGGATGCATAATCGGAAGACAGATCCCAACCGGGCGAACGGCCAAACTGTTTCAGCGATTCGGGAATGGCAGTCATCACCCTCACTCCTTGTGGACTTAAAATACGCTTGCCCTTGTATGAACCGCCATTTAATAACGCTACCGACAAAATAGCCAAATCGTCAGCATCGGAAAAAACGCCGGCGTTACCGGAAATTCCACCGTTCATCACCCTCGCTAGCGGGTCGTGAACAACGCCATGCAACACACTACCATCCGGTTGTTTTTCAGTAGGCGCCACACGTTCGAGCGTTTCGCCTTCCGGTTGATAGCAGGTATGTTTCATCCCCAGCACGTCGAAAATATTGGCTTTTGCAAAATCTTTCAGGCTTTGACCGCTAACAGTTTCAACAATCCGCTGCAATGTAATATAATTGAGGCAACTGTATTGAAAAACCGTTCGGGGTTCAAAATCCCGCTTACAGGTGGAGATATAATTGATAAGTCCTTCTGGATTGGGAAATCCGTATCGTGCTTTTAACGAGTCGATCTGTGCGTAGGGTGGAAGTCCCGAACAGTGCGTCAACAAATCTATTACCCGTATATTTCCCTGAAATTCAGGAATAAATATATTCACCCGGTCAATCAGGCGCAATTTTCCCCGTTCTACCAGAATCATGACAGAAATCGCCGTAGACATGGATTTGCTGACAGAAGCCATATCAAATACTGTATTCACTTCCATCGGTAATATCGACGGATAGATTTGCCGGTTGCCGTATGCCTTCAGATAGGCCATTCTGTTTTTCGATACAACAGCCAGCACTGCACCGGGCATCTCTCTGCTGGCTATCGCCTGTAAAATCACTTCATCGGCGTATTGCAAATGACGAGAATCTATTCCTGCCTTCTCGGGGGTTATCCGTGGCAAAGGTTGCGCAACAAGTTGTACGCTAAGTAATAATCCGATATATACAATTAAATTTTTCATATTATTATCTTTTTTTGATGATGGCTAAATTTTCGATTCAAAGTTAGTTTATTTTATCAAACATTTTTACCATCGATAAAAATTTTTGTATCTTTACCCTCCAAAAATAAAAAATATCATGGCTGTAATAGGAATAGATCTGGGCGGCACCAAAATCAACGGAGCAGTATTTGACATCAAGGGAAACCTGTTGGATCAGACTGCCTGCCTGCTCGAAGGAAGAAAAGGCGCTGACGCAGGGCGGTTAGTGACACAAATCATTAGCAAATTATTGCAGAACACTGATGCTTCTTACATAGAAGCCATCGGTATTTCTGTGCCGGGTATCAGCGATACGAAAACCGGCCGCGTATGGGCGCCGAATATCCCCGGATGGGAAAGTTATCCTCTGCAAAAAGAAGTGGACAACCTTTTGGATAATCCGTCTATTCAGGTCAGGATAGCAGGCGACAGGTGTTGTTATATCTTGGGTGAAATCTGGAAAGGGGCTGCACAGGGCGCTAATGACGCTGTTTTTATCTCGGTGGGCACCGGTATCGGAATGGGCATTTTAGTAAACGGGCAAATTCTCGACGGTCATGCCGGTATTTCAGGAGCGGCTGGATGGTTGGCTTTGGATATGAAATACGAAACGGATTATGTGCAGTATGGCTGTTTTGAAAGCAATGCTTCGGGAAATGGCATCGCCCGCTGCGCACAACGTGTATTGAGCGAAGAAAATCAACGGTTTTCTGAAAGTATTCTGAAAAAATTACCGGTTGAAAAAATAACCGCTCACGAGGTATTTGACGCCTGGTCGAAGAACGATCCTTTAGCAGTTCACGTCATCGACCGGGCGGTGCAAATGTGGGGAATGGCGGCTGCCAATGCAGTCAGTCTGTTCAATCCGGAAATGATTGTTTGGGGCGGGGGCGTGTTCGGGCCGGCTACCCAACTGCTCGACCGTATTTATGAAGAAGCCTGCCGCTGGGCGCAACCCATCGCTATCCGGCAAGTACGTTTTGTAGCATCTCAACTGGGTGGCAATGCAGGATTGTTCGGAGCAGGACGATTGGCTTTGGGGAATTAGTTAAAAAAAGTTCATCAAACAATAATGGTCTTACCATCTTACGGTCTTACGGTCTTACGGTCTTTTTCTAATCCATCATCACAAACCCAGCCCAATAAAACGTTTCCTTATATTCTTCTCTGACTTGTTTTTGCGCTTCGACGAAGGCTTCGCACTTTGATTTTCCCGAAAGCCAGAGTTTGTAGAAACCGGTCATCAGTTCGGCAGTGGCGTCGTCGGGGACAGACCAGAGGCTCATCACTAATGTTTCAACACCTGCCAATTTGAAAGCGCGTTGCAGACCGAACACTCCTTCTGCGCTTCTCAGTTCGCCCAGTCCCGTTTCGCAGGCCGAAAGAACGACCAACTGTGTTTTAATGAGGTTCATCTGCGCTATTTCATCGGCAGTGAGGATACCGTCTTCGACACCTGCGCTGACTTCCTCGCCCGTCCATGCTCGATTACCGCCCGCCAATAGCAAGCCGGAGCGCAACAGTGGATTTTCAAACGCTTTTCGGGTGCCGCCACTCAACCGCCGCACCACATCGCGACTGTTCTCTTCTTCAATATCCTCCAGAAAAAAACCGTGCGTGGCCAAATGAATGATGCCCGTAGCCGTTCCGCTTAAACGTTTGAAGGATTCTTCGTTACCGGCCGCTTCTGAATACAGCCGGTTGGGGATTTTTCGTTCGTTCAGGTATTCGCAAATCTGTTCTGCTTCTGTTTCTGTCCCTTCAAGGAACATCCAGGAAGCTCCACCCCGGCCCCAAAGCCCAAAAGCCCCACCCTGGCCCTCCCCCAAGGGGAGGGAGACGTTTTTTTGTGGTGCTGCTGAAATCACCGGCGGCTTTCCATCCCCTTGGGGGAGGGTTAGGGTGGGGCTTGTAGCTGCATCATAATACAATCCGCCATACACAGCCGCCATTCCATGTGGCAAAGATCCTGTTTTTTCTTTTTTGAGACGGGCTATTTCACGGGTGCTCGATACCAGTCGCAAATCGTATTTGTCCGACAACACGCTTGTAGAGACGTGGCGCGCCGCGTCTCTGCCACCATCAACAGGTATCGCCGCAAACGCAATCTGATGCAACATTCCCGAAGGTGAATAAAAAACCGTGCGTACGTCTTGCAATTCTTTCTCTAACGGCTTCCAAATCAACCGATACAGATGATCGCCCTTTTCACCGGAATATAACTGTTGCGTAAAGCGATCATCAGGTATTCCTTTCTCACGCTGGGTCAACGTCTGCAATTGTCTTTCGTTGCACAGCTGTATCCAAACGGGTGAAGTGGCTTCTTTTTTCAGGAGCAGGGCGCAATAAATTGTACTGTCGGTAAATCCTTTCTTTCCGTACAACCTGAAATGAACAAACTCTACTGCCGCCTCGCCGGTTTGAAGCGTATTGCGAACATCCTGCCATTTCATGGAAATGTCTTTCCTAATGTCTTTATACACACCGGAAGCGATGGTCAGTATTTTATCCAAACTGTCGGAGCGATTCTCCAATTTTTCGATGGTTTGAAGATCAGGGAGTTCTTTCGTTTGTAACGAATTGATCATTTGGCGGACTGATCTCAATTCTTCATACTGTTTTATCAATACCGTGTTGCCTGACGAATAAACGGCGTCGCGTATCCCATTGGCGGTACGCAATAACAAACCTTTATTAAACAGTGTATTGTCATAAACATGCGTTATCATCGAATTTTCGGGATGAACATGAGCGTAGGAATAACTCAATTCAAAATGATGTTTGTTCATATCCCAAAACAGACTTCTTTGCCGTTCGGAAAGAATAGTGAAATCTTTTTCGATTTTCCCTGTAACGATTTTATCAGCTTCGGTTTTCACAGTTTCGGCTTTGGTAAAATTTTTCGTCAATAAATACATACTTCCTAAATCGTTCAACGAAGTTACATGATTCGGATGTTCCCGTCCGAATCCTTTTTCCCAGATGGTTTTTACCTCTGTGAAGCATGTTTCCGCTTTGGCGAAATCACCTGTTTCAGTGTATAAATTTCCAAGATTGTTGGTAGCAATAGCATACGCCGGATGTTCTTTACCCAAAACTTTCCCCAATATGTCCTGTGCTTCCCGGCAATATATTTCCGCCATATTATTATTTCCTATTTTTCGATACACTGTTCCCAGATTGCCCAACGAAAATGCATAATTTGCATTTTGCTTGCCCAAAACTTTTTCCAGATTGTTTAATGCTTCCCGGTAATGTATTTCTGCTTTGGTGTAGTCGCCCGTGTTGCAGTACGCAGCAGCCAGATTGTTTACTGTACTGGCGTAGTCCAAATTTTCCTTTCCAGAAACTTTTTCCTGAATTGTTTTTGCTTCCAGATAAAAAGTTACTGCACGGGTATATTCGCCCATTTCATTATACAAAGCCGCCAGACTGCTGATTGAATTAGCATAACCCGGATGTTCTCTGCCCGACATCTTCTCTTGGATTGCCTTCACTTCCAGATAGCATGTTTCCGCTTTTGCATAATCGCCCATTTGCCGGTAAATATATCCCAGATTGACCAAAGAATTTGCATAAGATTGATGTTCCTTACCCAAAGTCTTTTCATGGATGGCTTTTTCTTCCAGACAGGTGGTTTCCGCTTTGGGATAATTGCCCATGCTGGTGTAAGCAACTCCTAAAATGGTCAAAACAGATGTATAATAAGGGGATTTTTCAAGAGAAGGTTTATTTTTTTCAATCAATTCAACGGTTTCAGAATACATTCCCGCACCAAATAATTGTGCGCTTTGCGTCAGTATTTCAACTGCATCCTGCGCTGGTAGCCATCCTGTGTTGACGAACAACAAGAAGGTTACAAACAATATTCTATCTTTCATATATTCAAATCCCTGTAATGCTCATACAGTACATTTTGCGAACTCAACAGCGGGTTATCATCGCGTTTGTAGCGGTTGTTCTGTCCCGCGTCGATGATGCGCGCTTTGATGTTGTCGTTCAGTTGCGTTTCAAGTATATATTTCAGTTCTTTTTGCAGATTGACATCGTAAACAGGCGCTGCTACTTCGATACGTGTATCCAGATTGCGCGTCATCCAGTCGGCTGATGAGATGTAATACCGTTCTTTACCGCCATTGCAGAAGATAAAAAACCGCGAATGTTCCAGATAGCGTCCCACGATGCTTACTGCTTCGATGTTTTCGCTCAATCCTGCCACTCCCGGAATCAGCGAACAGATACCACGCACCACCATGCGAATTCTGACACCCGCTTGACTGGCC
>Ga0209737_10001350_pt1 | contig 17787 bp, 11 predicted proteins | sample TergutCu122P3_FD_187284 | JGI IMG/M metagenome (GOLD analysis project Ga0209737, IMG submission 187284) | Cubitermes ugandensis P3 segment gut microbial communities from Kakamega Forest, Kenya - Cu122 P3 (SPAdes) (version 2) | ecosystem: Host-associated > Arthropoda: Insects > Digestive system...
AATTTACCTTAGGGGCTGTTTGGTTTTGACAAACGAGTCCATTTTTTATGAAAAACAAAAGAATACAAAAAACATAACAAAATACTGATTTACAGAGTTTTATAAATAGGTTTAGAAAAATTTTCTAAATCTATTTTTCTTTTATTTGGTACATTTTTGGATACTTATTTGGATACTCGAAATGTTTGTATTACCTTTGCAGCGATATTCTAAACAAAGTAAATATTCTAACAATGGCACGCACTAAAAAAACTCTCAAAAAGAATGAGCCAATAAAATTGTGGGTAAAAAAACTTGCAAACGGTAATCAGTCAATTTATTTACTCAAAAGAAAATTTATTGACGGCAAAGACATAAAGCAATATGAATGCTTGAATATGTATTTAGTACCCGAAGGAAAAAATGATTTTATCACCAAACGGCAAAATGAAGAAACAATGCGGCTCGCAACTCAAATCTTATCTGACAGAATTATTAAATACTACAAAGGGGAACACTCATTAAAAACTTCCAAAGATAAAAAAGAAAAAAATGCAAATTTAATTTTATACATTACCACACTTGCCGACAAACATTTTGAAAAGACAGGAAACAAGCGCGGTTTATATCACAATCTTTATTCTTTGGCTTTTCATTTAGAACAATACAGGGGCAATAAAATAACTTTCGGGGAAATTGATAAAAAGTTTATTTTGGGTTTTATTGACTATTTAATAACTGCAAAAAGCGGCATTAAATATAACAATGGCACAACTTCAACGCTTGCACCTAACACTGCAAACAAACTTTTTCATTTACTTAAAAGCACACTCAACAAAGCAGTAAGGGACGATATTATAGACAATAACCCTTGCGCGAAAATTGCACCCGCAGACAAACCAAAATCACAAGAAAGCAAAAAGGAATATCTAACAATTAATGAAATTAAGCAACTTATAAATACCAACTGCAAAAATAATACTTTGAAACACGCTTTTATTTTTTGTTGTTTGACAGGTATAAGGTGGAGTGATATAAAGAAAATTCAATTTAAAGACGTAAAAACCGATTTTGAGGGCAAAAACATTGTAGAATTCAGACAGCAAAAGACAAAGGGGCTTATGGTGCTGAAAATAAGCGATGAAGCGGTTAAGTGGTTGCCCGACAGAGAAAACAAAGCCGATACCGATTTTGTATTTGTTTTGCCAAAAAATGATAGCGCAAATACACAACTAAAAAGATGGTGCAAAGAGGCGGGAGTAACCAAACAGATAACTTTTCATTGTAGCCGACACACTGCTGCTACCCTACACCTCACATTAGGAACACCGATTGAAGTGACAAGCAAACTTTTGGGACACACAAAAATAAGTACAACACAAGTGTATGCTAAAATTGTGAATGAGGCGCAAAGAGCAGCGGTTGAAAAACAAAATAATATTTTTGACAAATAATTTTTAGATACTTCTATTGTTTCTAAGTTTCTCTAAGTTTTATTTATTTTTTCGTTTAACTTTTTTATTTTGTTTATCAATCTGTCAAAAGGTAAAGATTCCCCATAAATCATTGTTTCGCGCATTGTTTCGTAATCTTTTTGCCATTTATCAACTATATTTTCGGGGGGAACAATACAAATTGTTTCAGGCAACAAAGTATCATAATCAAAATCTTTCAAACCGATAAAAACTCTGCGATGTTCTACTATACTTTTGTATAATTCCTTGTCTGACAATGCTTTTTCTGCAATATCTGTCTCAAACATTTTCACTAAATCATATAAATGTCTGCTCATTCTTTCGCTACGCATAAATTCCTGTGGTTTTGCAAACTCTTCGTGCAACAGGCAAATTTTTTCTAAAAATGTGCGCTCTGGCACAACGGAATTGACTTCAAACGGCTTTTCTGCAAAAATTTGATTAGAATATTTTTCGTCAATAAATGATTGTAACGCAATTTTCCGCAACGGCTCATTCATAGAACGACCGCTAATTTCAAGTTTCACAATCGGTTTTAAGTAACTGCTTTCGGGAAAAAGTGATTTGTAATGCACCTCAATAATTTCGGGGTCGGTGGTTGTAACAGGCGTAATATTTACATTTACAGAAAATAAATCTGAATTTATTCCTTGATTTTCAAGTTCTTTTGCCACATCAAACTGCAATTTTTCTCTTACAAATGAGCAAGCGGCACGGCGCAAGCGACTACCGATTGTTGATTTGGAAAGCATACCGCTAAAACCCAAAAACTCACGATTTACAGCAATATCAATATCTTCCGAAAAACGCTCAATCAAATTGTAGCATTTACTCAACGAAGTACCGCCTTTGAATGATAAATTTTCAGCGTATGGCAAAGCAAAAAGCGCACGCAAAACGGCAGAAATCCACCAATCTTTTTCAATGGCAACGGTAGATAAATTGTATTCAAGCGTTAAGCCGTTTATGTATTTTATTCTATCAACTTCCTGTAAATCAGTAAATTTATTCATTTTCAATCAGTTTTAAAATTATTTTTGAAACCCACACAGGCGCAAGAATTGAATCGTGTATAATATTTTCCCGCTTTTCGTGCTGCAACGCCTCTTTTATTTTTTGCAGTTGCTCGTCTGTTGCGTTGTCTTTGCCAATTTCTTTTAACGCAGAGATTGCCAACAACGATATTTTACCCTTATAAGACAGGTTTTTTGCAACCGTTCTTTTGAATTTCACGGTTGCTTTTTTGCCAACTTTTACAACTCTTGCCGTGCCGTCTGTAAGAAAAACCACCTTTGCAGGCACTTGTGTAGAAAGCCCCAAAGCGTTAAGAGCATACGCGCCTGTTGGAATTAGCCGTGTTTTTTCTCTTTTCGCAATAACTTTTGCGATGTTTTCGATTGACGGAAAAACAATTCCAATAAGTTTGTCGCGTTGCGGGTATAGATAAATACCTGCCGAAAGTCGTATCAAAAAGTCCTTTTTGCACAAGCGCGACAAAGTTTGTCTGACTGCTTCATTGCTGCCAAATTTACGAAATTCATCTGCAAAAAATATCTTTCCGTGCCGATTTCGTTTAATGTACTCAACTATTTGATTATTAACGTCTTGCATATTGTCTTATTTATTGTTTTTGTCACAAATAATGCAACAATTTGTTACAAAAACAACACTGCAAAGATACAACTTTTTTTTATTTTTACACTTTTTTTGATAATATTGTTTTTTCAAAAATATTTTATACCTTTGCAGCGTATTTTATATATTTTTTTACAAAAAATTATGAATACTTTGTATTGTTTAATATTGCTATATCTTGTCTTGAAAATTAGGAACTTTCAAAGAATTACAAGAATAAGTAACTCGTACTATGCGGGTTTGCTTGTTTGTAATTCGGGTTTCCTAATACCTCAAGACGGATATAGTAAGTCCGTATTTTATAAATAAGAAACAAATTTCTTTGTTGCACAAAATAGTATTGACACAATGAACATTGTAATTGATGAATAAAAAATAATTTAAAAATAACCAATTTAAAATATAAAAAATTATGTGTAAGAATTTTAAAAGAATGAGGATTATCCTTACCATTTGTTTCTTTTGGGCGTTTTCATTTACAACGTATGCTGCCTATCTTAAAAATTTTCCTGTTACTATAGAACAATCTGATGGTACAGTAGTACATTGCTTTACCACAGGTGATGAATTTTATGGTTGGCTACACGATTCCCTTGGATATACTTTAATCCAAGACCCACAAACTGGTTTTGTGGTATATGCGACATCGCAAAATGATGAGTTAGTTTCCACAGGTTATCGTTTTGGAAGTATTAATCCTGCCTCTGTTGGTTTGCAACCTTGGATTATTTCTTCATCAGAAAAACGGGAAAAACTACGAAATGATTTTATCAATATCACACTACCCCACAATGCGTCAAATAATATGCCAATGCGTGCGGGTAGCGGTGCGTTGAACACCACAGGAACTATCAACAATATTGTAATTTTTATTGATTTTGTAAATGATACTTTTCCGAGTCCGACTGCTACTAAAACAATATATATGGAAAGGTTCGATAATTATCATACAAATAACCCATTAAATAATCCATCTATGCGTCATTATTTCCACGAGGTTTCATATCAAACTCTTAATATTGTTTCAAATAGACAATATTCATATAGGAGTCCTCAACGACGTGAATATTATCTATCAAATGGTCAGTATGGATATAATCCAAATAACCAAAATAACCTAAGTAATACTAATAATCGCGCAGGGAGAGAGCACCAATTATTAACAGCTGCGCTAAATTCTGTCAATGCAGGAAGTTTTGACCACGTTTGTTTTGTGATAAAAGGTTCTGTTGATCCTGATCCCACCAATAGAATATTTTGGGCTCATAAGTGGAATATTATAGGGAGGAATTATAATCTTATCCCCGAAGCACAATTAGATGTAGGCATAATGGCTCACGAAATGTGTCATTCATTAGGAGCGGCAGATTACTATGATACAAACAATGGTGGTATATATGTTGGCACAGGCAATTGGGATCTGATGGCGACCGGATACGCACCTCCTGCTCATCCTAATCCAAGAGTGAAGATTCAATTTGGGTGGGCTGTTGCTACTCCGCTTAACGCTCCTCAATTTGTTACAGTCCCACCTTCCATTAATAATAGAACGGCATTTTATAGAATCAATACAACAACTTTTGGTGAATATTTCATTATTGAAAACCGACAAAATATACCAAATAAAATATTTGATAAAGGTCTTCCGGGATATGGATTACTAATTTATAGATGTCGGTCAGATATAGCAAATTATGAAACCGCCAATCAAATCAATATAACTCATCCTCAGCGTTTTTATCCTGTTGCTGCCAATGCAGTAGCGGATCCTATGCAAGTAGGAGGATACTATGGAACTATTAATTCTGCTTCTTGTGCTTGGCCTGGTATAGGCAAAACTCAATTTACCGATAACACAACACCAAGTATGAAATCTTGGGCGGGTGGCAATACCGAAAAACCAATAACCGATATTTCTGATGTTAACAGAATTGTAACTTTTAAGTTTATGGCTGGAACAGACACTGTTATCAATGCTTATGCAAGTGCTGGAGGAACAATTTTTCCTTCAGGGGCAATTAATGTTACAAACGGAAATAATTATACATTTACTTTTACCCCAAATGAAGGAGAAGTTATTGAGGAAGTTTTGGTTGATAGTGTGAATGTGCCTTCTGCTGTTGCGGCAGGAAGTTATACTTTTACTAATGTTACAGAGAGTCATAATATTTATGTTCGTTTTAGTAATAACGCTATCTGTCCAGCCCAACCCGCACCTGTAACTGCCTCTGTTACAAATGATACCGATTGTATGCTGCTTAATCAATGTGCTGAGAATCAATCAGAATCAAACTCGCCGTGGACAGTATGGGCAACATACAGATATCCTGCGGGATCTCAACTTACAGGGTCAGGAATGTTTTCATTCGACAGTCGAGCTTATCCCGCAGGGAGTTCAGCACAATTGATTATGCCGGAAATAATTACAAACAGTGATAATTATACCGCTTCATTTTGGATGTATAGAGACAATGCGGGAACTTACGGCGGTCAAAATTATCAAGATAAAGTGAATGTGTATTTTAGTACAACACCTTCTAAAACGGGATTAACACCTGTTTACACAGTTCACAGGTGTCGGAATCTTGCGCCTGTAGAAAGTGTAGATGGCTGGTACTATTATAGTGTAAGCATACCTACTATTTACATAAACAGCGGGTATGTAATTTTCGAGGCAGTAGGCGATAACGGCAATTATATATGTGTAGATGAATTTTATATTGATGAAACGGTACCAACACTGAAAGTTAAACCGACAATATTGAATTTCAGTGCAGCAGCAGTTGGCACAGCATCAACCCCGAAAGTTGTTACCGTTTCGGGTATTATGACAGGCAATTTTACTTATACTAAAACAGGAACAAATGCTAATGACTTTACAATTACTGAAACGTTTTGGAATGCAAACAGAGGTGGAATATTGAGTGTAACATTTACTCCCTCAGGTGTTGGAACAAGAACGGCTGAAATAATAATTTCAAGTGATAACGGTCTTACTCAAACAGTTACGCTCAATGGAATTGGATTGAGTGATTCTCCATTTTATTGTGCCGGAACAGGTACTGCAACTAATCCTTACCAAATTTGTAATGCAAACCAATTAGCCGCTTTTGCTGCCCATATAAACGCAGGTAATGCAACTTCAGGAAAATACTATATTTTAGCGAACGATATAGATTTAAACGGATATTCTGCAGGTTTAGGTTGGCAACCGATAGGCAATCTAAATAGTGATTTTCAAGGCAATTTCAACGGAAATGGAAAAGTAATACGAAACCTTACCATCAATCGCCCAACAGAAAATTTTGTTGGTTTGTTTAGTTTTTCTAATGGGGCTACTATTCAGAATCTTGGTATAGAAAATGCCAATGTCAAAGGAAAAAATTATGTTGGTTCTCTTGTGGGAGATGCGTACGGTGGTTCTACTATTAATAATTGTTATGCTATAGGTAGCGTTAGCGGAAATGAAGATTATGTTGGCGGCTTGGTGGGATATAATTATAATTCTTCTACTATTACAAACAGTTATGCTTCCTGTAATGTAAGTGGGGGTTATGCGGTTGGTGGCTTGGTGGGATATAACGTAACTAATTCTACCATTGCTAACTGTTATGCGACAGGAAGTATAAGTGGAAGCAATTACTATGTAGGCGGCTTGGTGGGGTATAATAGTAATTCAACTATTCGTAACTGTATAGCTGCTAATAACTCTGTTATTGGACAGGCTCTATTAAACCGTATTACAGGATATAATTATAATGGCACTTTCAGTAATAATTACGCACTTAGTACTATGGTCGTAAAAAACAGTAATGGAAATATAAGCATTACAGACGGACTAAATACAAATGCAGGTATGGGCAAAGATATGGCAATACTGATGAGCCTTGCGTTCTACAATACAGCAGGTAACTGGTATAATAATATAGTATGGAGTATTAATCCACCTTCTGGCATTTGGAGTATCTGCGAAAATAAATGGCTACCTTTTTTACGTTGGCAGGGAATTGATTGCAATTCAATTTATAATATTATCGCTAACGCAAGTGTAGGAGGAACAATTACCCCTAGCGGAACAACAATTGTTAATTCTGGTAAAAATAAAACATTTACCTTTGCAGCAAATAGTGGTTATGTAATAGATTCTTTGTTGGTAGATGGTATAAATATTCCTGATTCTATTGCTGTTGGCAGATATACATTTACTAATGTAATAGGAAATCATAGTATTGAAGTTAGTTTCAAATTAGATGGTTTCTGTGGCGGAAATGGTACATTGGCAAATCCATACCAAATTTGCAATGCAGAACAATTAGCGTTTTTGGCATCATACGTAAATGCCGGCAATGGAGATAATACTGTAGGCAAATACTATATATTAGCAGATGATATTGATTTAGACGGGTATGCTGCCGGCACAGGTTGGAAACCAATAGGCGACAATAGCACATATAACAATCGAACACGCTTCCAAGGCTATTTTAATGGCAATGGGAAAGTAATACAAAATCTTATTATTAATCGTCCAACAGAAAATTATATCGGTTTGTTCGGATATACAAGCGGTACAATTATTCAGAATCTTGGTATAAAAAACTGCAATATAGAAGGGAACAGTATAGTTGGCAGTTTGGTGGGATATAACACAACTAATTCTCAAATCAATAGTTGTTATGCAACAGGTATTGTAAGTGGAAATGAAGATTATGTTGGTGGTCTGATAGGGTATAATTATAATAATTCTATCATAAGTAATTGCTATGCTTCCTGTAATGTAAGCGGCAACTACTTTGTCGGCGGTTTGATAGGGTATAATGTAACTAATTCTATCATTTCCAACTGCTATGCAATTGGTAGCGTAAGTGGGAATGAGGATGTCGGTGGTTTAGTGGGAAGTACTAATAATTCGACTATTCAAAACTGTATAGCCGCAAACGAAACGATTGTTGCCAGCACACAGTGGCTTAACCGCATAGTTGGTTATGGTTATGGCACTAATACTTACCAAAATAATTATGCCCTAAACACTATGACTGTGCAGTACAACGGTATAAATTTAACGATTACAGATGGTTCAAATTTATCTGGCACAGGTAAAGATATGGTAACTTTGATGAATCTTACATTCTACAATACAGCAGGCAACTGGTATAATAATATAGCGTGGAGTATTAATCCACCTTCTGGCATTTGGAGTATTTGCGACAATAAATCGTTGCCTTTTTTGCGCTGGCAGGGAGTTGATTGTAATTCAATTTATAATATTATCGCCAACACAAATGCAGGAGGGACAATCACTCCCAATGGAACAACAATTGTTAATCTTGGCGAAAACAAAAAATTCACTTTTACAGCTCACAATATGTTTGAAGTTGACCAACTTCTAATAGACGGTGTAAATATTCCCGATTCTATTGAGGGCGGAAGTTATACATTTGTTAATATTACTGATAATCACACAATCGAAGTAACATTCAAATTAAAACCATTAGATTTTTGCGGAGGAGACGGCTCAATAGGAACTCCTTACGAAATTTGTACTGCTGAGCAGTTAAAAACTTTAGCTGATTACACAAATCTAGGTTTTGGTGACTCCACAAGCGATGTGCATTATGTATTAATGAACAATATAGATTTGAGCGGATATTCTGATGGTGCAGGTTGGAAACCCATAGGCGATTATAATTCACAAAATAGTGCTACTAGTTTTCAAGGCAATTTTAACGGCAATAATAAAGTAATACAAAACCTTACTATCAATCGCCAATCAGAAGGTGATATTGGTTTATTCGGGTTCATTTTTAATGCAAAAATTGAAAATATTGGTATAGAAAATTGTAATATTGTTGGATATAGAGATGTTGGCGGTTTGGTGGGATTTAGTCAAAATTCTATCATTTCCGGTTGTTACGTTAAAGGTAACATTAAAGGAAGTTACTATAATGTTGGCGGCTTGGTGGGTGCTAACTATGGGGCTGGCTCTATTTCCAATTGTTACACTACAGGTAGAGTAAATGGATTTGGGCAACTTGGTGGATTAGTAGGATATAATGGAAATAATATCTCTAACTGTTACACAACCAGTAGCGTAAGTGGCACGAATCAATTTATTGGTGGTGTGTCAGGAGTTGCTGGTACTATTCGTAACTGTGTTGCTGCCAATGACACTGTTATCACCAGTTCAAATACAACCTATATTAACCGTATTACGGGAAGTAGTTATGGGGGTAGTAACAATTATGCCCTTAACACAATGATAGTAAAAAACAGCAGTGGAAATACAACAATTACAGATGGATTAAACACAGCAGGAGGTATGAGTAAAGATATGAATACACTTAAAAGTTTCGTCTTTTATGCTACTGCCAACAATTGGTATAATAACATAGCATATAGTATAAGTCCGCCATCAGGGATTTGGAAAATATGTGATAGTGAAAGTTTGCCATTTTTGCGCTGGCAACGATTTAGTTGTGGTAATAATTTTACAATTATCGCAACAGCAGGAATTAATGGAAGTATCAGCCCATCGGGAATGGTTAGTGTTGTAGATGAAAATAATCAAACATTTACCTTTGCAGCAAATAACTGCTATAAAATAGATTCACTATGGATAGACAATGTTTATGTGCCAGATTCTGTCGCGGTTGGAAGTTATACTTTTAATAATATAACTGAAAATCACACTATTACGGTGAGTTTTAAGTCAATAAACTTTACTGCCATTTCAAATACCACTTGTTCGGGTGTGCCGTATTATTTTGGCGAACAAACATTAACTGTGACAGGTGTTTATTATGATACTTTACAAACAATTCACAGTTGTGACAGTATAATAGAATTGACTTTAACGGTTAATCCTGTTTATTCTACACCGGCTACTGCAAGTATTTGTCAGGGCGAAACTTATCCTTTCTTTGAACAGACATTAACAGCAATAGGCGAATACGAAAAAGTGTTGCAAACTGTAAATGGTTGCGACAGCGTGATAACATTAGTGTTAGATGTGTTACCGACATTCACAAGTGAAAAATATGACACTATTTTTGACAACGAAACATACAACGAACAAACATATCAAGTTGGTAATTACACACTTATCGATACTTTGACCGCAGAAAATAATTGTGACAGCATTGTTATAACTTATTTGCACGTTGAGGAAGGCACAGGTTTTGATTTGATAAAAGCAGGCAATATCTCAATTTTCCCCAACCCTACAAAAGATGAATTGTTTATCGTTTCTGAAAGCAAAATAGAAAAGGTAGAAATTTACACTTTGACAGGTAGTTTAGTAGCAGCAGAAAACAACTTTATCGAAAAAATCTCAACAAAAAACTTTGCCGAAGGCGTTTATTTGGTAAAAATTTATACCAACAAAGGCGTTGTAATAAAAAGAGTTATAAAAAATTAAAAGTTACAACATAATAACTACCCCCGCAATTAAAACACAGCGCGGGGGTATTTTTATAAACTTCTATTAACTCTTAGAGTTCCTTATTGTTTTCTATAAATACTTACCAAATAGTCTGCCAAATCGTACCCCTGCTCTCGCTGGGCTTCGGTTGCAACAGTTTCTATCAAGTCGGAAACGGAAATATTGCAAATCAAACTCAGTTCCTGCGCCTTTTTGTGCCATTTGTCAAACATATTGCAATCTGGGAACAAAATCACGTTTCTGCCCTGTAATACTTGACATTTATTAATATTCAGCCCCTCGCTGCCGCCGCAGGCAAGCCAAATAATTTCGGGCAGAAAAATGCTTGCGATTATAGCCGTTTTTTCGCTCTCTACAATGGCAACGGGCTTGTCGTTGCCTCTCAAAAGATGTTCGCCAAAAAAACATTGCGCCAAACTGAAGTCCTGCAATTTCAAAACCGAATGCACCCAAGATATTTTGCTGATTGGTTGCTTTATTCGTTTGCCTGTTTCGCTGTTGTACTGCATAATTTTACCTGTGCGAATGCGCCACAGATAATCAATTTGCCAAAATACCGTTGCACCGCCCCAAACTTTTGAAGTGCCAATAAGATAGCGTTTAATCGCTTGTCGGGCTGCCTGTTCGCCGAATATTTTGAGCAAATATTGAACAAAATCGTTTTTGTAGTACATATTCATTGATTTTTGCAACAAATCACAATTAACATAAGACGGAATGCGCTGTTTTTTCGGAATATGTTTGTGAGACGGCATTACAGCATTCCAATTTGCACCAATTATTTTGTTTGTCAAAAAATATTGCTTTGGCGGGTAGTGATGTGCGCATTTGTCGGCTCGGTCGCACTTGCCAACGGCGGAATGTAACGGCTCGCTTGTTGCGTTGTTGATATACAGCACAAAAGTTTTCTTGTTGCATTTTGGGCAAATATGCTTGCCCTGTTTTGATAATGAGTATCTATAATTAGTCATAAATAATTGATATTTAATGTTTTATAAAAATTGTATTTTTGTTGCTTGTTGCAAATCACTAAGGAATTGCAACAAAGCAACAAATGTTAAAATTTATGTATTTTACTCTTGTTCGTTTAAAAAATTGATATTTTTTCCATTTCCAAACTTCTTTATCAGTCGTGAAATGCTGCTTTTATTGGCATACCCAAAATGTTTTGCCGCCTGTTCCTGTGTGTGTCCCGCTTTCAAAAACCCTATCAGTTGGTCGTATTTTTGCTTGCCGTCATCGTTCGCTTTTGCGAGAGTTTCAATGGGACTGCGGTTGCCTGTATTTTCAAAAGTCATATTTTCGGTGAAATGCAGGCAATAACTGTCGTTTTTGGCTGTGGCAGGCAGGTAATTACCCTTGACAATGCACAAATGCTTCAAATTTGTGTCGGCAATATCGCTGCGAAGTTCCATAACAAGCCGCATTTTTGCCTCAAACGCCTGCGAACCCAAAAGGTTATGCTTGCTTGGCGTAAGTTCTTCGGTGCGCTTGCCGCAATGGTGCAAAAACAATATCAAGCATTTATGTTTTTGGGCTAATTGCGAATAATCATTTAGAAAACCGCGCACTTGCGTACTCTCATTCATACTTCGTCCGTAAAGGTCTGTAAATGCGTCTATACAAACGATGTCTGCACTTTGATTTGATAAATTTTCGTCCAATGTTTGCAAAATATTTTCGGTGTCAAAAATAAATTGCAAACCCTGTAATGCAGTCGGCTCGGCTTGCAGGCATTGGTTTTGTTTGTTCAGCAAGTACACAATCGCCATTTCGTCATCTTCGGTTGAAACATAAATCGCTCTGCGGTGTTCGGCTCTGATTTTGAAACCTAAAAAATCATTTTTGCCCGAAACTATGCACATACACAGGTAGCGTAAAAAACTGCTTTTGCCTGTGTCGCTGCTACCCGCAATGCACGCCAACCCTACTTTTTGCAGAAATGGCTCTACCACACAAGGTATGCTGTCGATATTTCTGCTTAACAATTCCATTGCTGAAACGCTTTTTTGTACGCCTGCAAGCCGTTTTGCCTCTACATTATTATTCATACTTCATTTTCTGCTTTGACTGTCGTTTTTCCATTCAAAAGCCATTTGTCAATTTCCGATTTAAGAAAACGTAACTTTTTGCCGCTTTTGTAAAATGGAATTTGTTTGTGTCCAACCCAACCATAAACGGTACTGAGTGCGGGTTTGTCGGGCAGATAGTCCAAAAGTTCATCAACATTGAGCCAATCGCCCACAGGCACAGGTTTGCGAGGTGTGCGTTTTTGCAGAATTTCCAATGTTTCTAAACGCATTTCCAATTTGCCCACCTTCACTTCCGATTTTTCCATTTGCGCAAGCACATACTCGCCAAACTCTTGAAATGTACGAAATGATGTGTATTGCCTCATTTGAAACCTCCTTTTTTGCCAAACAGACAAAAATTTGCCGCCTCTGTTTCAATTTCGGCAGTAGTTTTTATGCGGTGCTGCAACTGCCACGCGGTTAGTTCCTGCTTGTCAAAGTAGGTGAGTTTTCCGCCATCGGACTTGTAGTAAGGAACTTTTTTGTTCATTACTAATTTGTACAAATGACTTTTTGAAAGACCTGTCAGCAATGCCGCGTCATTCATTGTAAGGGCTTGTTTTACCCCTAAAAGTGTCAGGTTTTTAAGTTCCTGCAACTCATTTAAAATTTTATCTTCCATAATAGAAAATTTTTTAAAAATTAATTAATAAAATTTTTACCAAAGCAAAATTGACTTTGATATAACGAGTGCAAAAGTAGATGGGAAAAGAGTATAAAAAAATTTACAACCCTTTACTGTAAAAGAATTGTAAATGTTTTTTGTTATAGATATTATTGGTTTTGCTCTAAAATCTTATCAATTATTTGATAATTTTTGGGCTTGCCACTTGTGCTTTTGTTGTCAAGATAATTGTTTTTGGTTTGCCTTAAATTCTTGATATTAAACAGGGTTTCGCCTGTTTTCCAAAGGTCGTTGGGGTTGCTTTTTGCAAAATAACAATCAACAAAATAGGCGCACAAAGCAATTTTATTTTTTTGCCACTGCAAAGGGTTTATTGTTATAAGTTGTTCCTTTTGTAAAGCATTTAGAAGGTTTTCGGGCAGATAAATTTCTGTTTTGGGAACAATTTTAGACGGAAATTTGTCAATTTTTTGTAATTGTTGCAATCTGTTTAGTTCATTTTCGCACAATTCTGAGTAATTATACTCAGGCAGGTCTTTCCATTGGTGGCATTCGTTCAAATAATCTGTCTTATGGTTTATTAGATAATTCAATTTTTCGTTAGAGTTTTCTATTTTTGTTAATGTTTCCAAAAGGTTGTCCCGATTAAATATTATTGCCCTTTCTGCCTGTTGTGCAAATTTTTCGTATTCTTCAAGTGTATATGAATAACTCTCGTCTAAATGGGCATATTCAGATAATAAAAAGCGATAAAGAAGAATATATGTTTCGTCTTTTTCTGTGATTTCAATCAATTCTTTACGAATTTCTGTACAGATTTTCCAATCAAAACCGTCATTAAACCTTATCTCGCTTTCTACAAATTTTTCATTTTTATCTATTATTTCATACGAATATTTATCTTTGTTACTTGCAAGATATAGTTCATTTTCAAGTTTTTTGTCATTCATCAAATTCTCTGTGCAATAAAGCCATATTTTGCCAAGATTGGCTCTGTGTTCTTTCAAATCGTCAATAACTTGCTTTACCTCGTTGTAATGGCGAATTTTATCCCTGTTTTTTGCTAAATAATCTGCTGCTCTCATATTGTTAGAGTTTTTTAGAGTTTCTAAGTGTTACTTAGTGTTTGTTAGTTTTGGACGGTAATGCGTTGTTAGAGTTACCTATTTTTATTAAAGTGTCCCTTAGAGTTTCCAAGTTTTGTTAGTATCGGAATTTTAAATTACTTTCAGCAAAATAATCTGCTGCTCTAATATTCTTAGAGTTTTATATTGTTTTTAAGTTACTCTTATTGTTAGCAAGTGTTTTTTATGTTTTGAACGATTAGTAGTTTTTAGAGTTACCTATTTTCTCTAAGAGTTCGTTAGAGTTATCAAGTTTTGATAAAATAGAAATGTTTTGCAAAGGTACGAAAAAATTGAATTGTATTTGCACTAAATTTTGTCGTGTTAAAAATAATTTGTACTTTTGCACTCTGAAACGATAATCAAAGAACGAGGGACAAAACCTAAAATAAAAGTACATTTCGGATACTTATTTGGATACTCAACACGATAAAATAACCTCGTTAATAACTGATTATCAAATAAATATAGACATATAGGGGCTGTTTGGTTTTGACAGCGGGTAGAAGAGGTATGTAAGCACGCAGTGCATTGTCGAATAAGCACTTAAATCTCAGTCGGCGAATTTTAACTGGCGAATATGAATACGCTCTCGCTGCTTAATTGAAGTATAGTAAATTTCAAGCATTATTGCGGCACGGGTGTCGCAACGAGACATCTCTCAAAATGTTAGCTCTGAGCAAGTTTGGTCAAGGGGTGTAGGTAAAGTCAGAGATAGAAATCTTTTGCTGCGAAAAGGTTTTTAAATTTTAGCAGATAAGGCGCAAGTTGGTGGTTTCGGTCTTGCTGGCGCACAAAAATTTAAGCGGAAATAAGCGTGTAGAAAGCATATTGCTTCCTCGTTTGGACACGGGTTCGACTCCCGTCAGCTCCACTTTTTAAACTAAAAGTTAAAAACTAAAAATTTTATAATGAGAAAACCAATAAAAAAATTCCTTATATGGTTTTGGGGACTTGTGGCAGCAGTAATTATTAGCGTAGTGCTGCTGTTTTATGCGCTTTCTTCGGGTTTGATAGGCTCTGTGCCGAACATCGAAGAGTTGGAAAACCCAAAAAATAAATTTGCAACCGAAATCTATTCGTTCGACAACAAAGTTCTTGGCACTTATTTTACCGCAAAAGACAATCGAATGAACGCCACTTACGATGAACTTCCGCAGCACCTTGTTGAAGCACTTTTGGCGACCGAAGACATCAGATTTTACAACCATTCGGGCGTTGATGCTAAGTCAGTTTTGCGTGCGGTAACAAGTATGGGCAGCAAAGGCGGCGGAAGTACAATTTCGCAGCAAACGGCAAAGTTGTTTTTTACTGACAAAATGGCAAAAAACAAGGTTGAGCGCGCTTGGCAAAAACTCAGTGAATGGGTTACAGCCGTAAAATTAGAGAGGGAATACACCAAAGAGGAAATTATTATGATGTATTTCAATAAATTTGACTTTTTGAATAACGCTGTGGGAATAAAGACCGCCTCGCAGGTTTATTTTAATACAACTCCCGATAAATTGACTATTGAGCAATCGGCACTTTTGGTTGGAATGTGCCAAAACCCTGCGCAGTTTAACCCTGCAAGCAAGCGCGAGGCAACACGCGAAAGAACTTTGGTACGCCGAAATGTTGTGTTAAATCAAATGGAAAAATATAATTTTATCACAAAAGAAGTTCGCGACTCTTTAAAGCAAATTCCTATTGAATTGAATTTCCGTTCAGCCGACCATAAACTTGGACTTGCGCCATATCTGCGTGAATATCTGCGTGTTAGAATGACCGCAAAAAAGCCCAAACGCTCAAATTATGCCGACTGGCAACAAAAGGACTTTGGACAATTTTATCTTGACTCTTTGGCGTGGGAAACAGATGCTTTGTATGGTTTTATTGAGAAAAATCCAAAATCAGACGGCACATTATATAATATTTATGCTGACGGCTTAAAAATTTATACCACAATTGACAGCCGAATGCAAAAATATGCAGAAAATATTGTTACTGAACACCTTACGGAACTTCAAGCCAATTTTTTCAAAGAGAAGAAAAAGATGAAAAACGGCATTTTTCCGACAAAAATGAAACAGGAAGAGATTGATGCGTTGATTAACAGAGCGATAAGACAAAGCGAGCGTTACCGCGTTATGAAAAAAAGCGGTGCGTCTGACAAGGCGATTACCGATGCTTTCAACACCGAAATTGATATGCGCATTTTCTCTTGGCAGGGCGTAAAAGATACGGTTATGTCGCCGCGCGATTCGATTATTTGGGCGAAATCGTTTGCAAGAATTGGTTTTATGTCTATGGAACCGACTTCTGGCTATGTGAAAGCGTACGTTGGCGGTCCCGATTTTACCTTTTTCCAATACGATATGGCTTCGGTGGGCAGGCGGCAAGTCGGCTCAACAATCAAGCCGTTTATCTACACTTTTGCAATGACAAATGGAATGTACCCTTGCGATAAACTTTTAAATGAACCGATTACTTTTGAAAATGTTGATGGTCGCGGCTCAAAATTTACGCCAAGAAATGGCTCAAATGCGCGGCGCGGTGAAATGGTTCCTTTACGTTGGGGCTTACAGGCATCAAACAACTGGATTATGGCTCGTGTTATGGCACTTTTTTCTGGTGAGATAGACCCTGTTTTTCCAAAGGACTTAACCAAATTAATGAGAAAATTTGGTATTTCGGGCTACATACCCGAAGTTGTTTCGCTATGTCTTGGTCCTAATGAAGTGTCTGTAAATGAGATGGTTAGCGCATACACCACATTTGTAAATGGCGGTGTTCGTCATACGCCCGTTTTTGTTACTCACATCACCGACAACAAAGGCAATGTTATAGCCACTTTCAGCACCACCACTCACGAAGTTATCAGCGAAGAAACATCTTATAAAATGGTTGATATGATGCAAGGCGTGATAAATGGCGGTACTGCCTCGCGTATTCGTTACAGATACGGCATAACTTCGCCCGCCGCCGGCAAAACAGGCACCACCAACGACAATGCTGACGGCTGGTTTATCGGTTACACACCGCAACTTGTGTCTGGCGTTTGGGTTGGCTGGGAAGATAGAGATATTCACTTTTCCAATATGGGCGAAGGACAGGGCGCAAGTATGGCGTTGCCTGTATGGGCGTTGTATATGAAAAAAGTGTTTGAAAATGGCGATTTGGGCTACAGCACAAAAACAGGTTTCAATATTCCAAGTACATATAAACCAAACGCGGGGTGCTTTGAATAAATTAAAAGTTAGAACTGTAATTTTTTTGTAAAATTTGCAGTTCTAACTCTTAACTCATAATTCTTAACTCTTATCTAAAAAAAATTATGTATCAACCTTATTTTATACCCAAATCTATCTATCCGACAGTAAAAGAACTCATAATGATTACTTTTGGGTTGCTTTTAATTTCTTGCGGGTGGAAATTTTTCTTTTTGCCTAATCAAATT
>Ga0209737_10001351_pt1 | contig 17756 bp, 16 predicted proteins | sample TergutCu122P3_FD_187284 | JGI IMG/M metagenome (GOLD analysis project Ga0209737, IMG submission 187284) | Cubitermes ugandensis P3 segment gut microbial communities from Kakamega Forest, Kenya - Cu122 P3 (SPAdes) (version 2) | ecosystem: Host-associated > Arthropoda: Insects > Digestive system...
TTTTTTATAAATCTTTCTTGTATTTCAGTTCTATCTATAAACATAATATTTCTAGTACCGGTTCTAGCAATTATTTGTCCTTAATCAAGCAATATCTTCAACATTTAATCTGCACTTACGCTTGCAATCTGACCACATTTCATCACTATAAGCCATAATTCAACTTTCCTCCGCTTTCGTTCCAACATTTTTTATTTTCCACACTGCCATGATGCTTCACCTTCTGCAAAAACTGTAGCTTTCCCAACTACGATCCCTTTTGCTAAATTGACAAGCGATTCTACAGCCTCAATAGATTTATTCCAGTGCTGACTACGTCATCTACTATCAAAACTTTTTTTACCGCTTAAAAACTTAAAATCGTTTTCTGCCAAATATAAATTTTGTTTGTAAGTAGTGGTGATGGATTTTACCTCAACACACACGGGATTTTTCATATAAATTTTAACACTTTTTCTAGCGACTAGATATTTTTTTCTACTTTGCTTAGACATTTCGTAGCAAATTGGTATTCCTTTAGCTTCCCTAAAACCGCAATATTAGTGCGGTCTAGCGTTGTATCAATAACAACGTCTTTATATGGCAGGGGCAGAAGGATTCGAACCCTCGGCACACGGTTTTGGAGACCGTCGCTCTACCGACTGAGCTATGCCCCTTCGTTGTAAGAACCTGTCTTTAATACTGAAAAAATCGCCTTTTGGATCTTTTCCCACAAAACATCCTTAAAAATACTCGAAATACAGCAAGCATTTCTACGTTTTTTACATTGTTTTGAGAAAAAATCTCTCAAAAATTCGATATTCCCCACTATTGAAGACAGGTTCTAATAAACTTCTTCTATAACTTTAAATAAAAATTGTCATTTTAGTCAAGTATTTCATCAAAAATGATTAACTTTATATTATTATTTTCTTTTGCTTTATCAATACAACCATTTGTAAAACCTGTTTTTGCGAAAATATAAAAATAGTTTTTTTCATATCTAAAAAGTTTACTTTTTTGAATCAGTTCTTCTAAAATTTTTAAGTCTACTTTCTCGTTTGTCCACTTACATTCAGCAAAAATTGCATTTTTTTTACCCATATAAGCCAAAATGTCGATTTCAGTTTCGCGTTTGTTTAAAGAATCATTGCCCCACCAACGACCTAGATCAGTGAAATAAAAAGGTAATTTTTCTTCATTATTTGAATTCCAAAGGTACTGTTTGCAAATTTCTTCAAAAACTTTGCCCATAAAATACTTGAAAAATGGTTCTACATTGTATTTGTAAAAATTTTTACTTGAACCTTCAACGATTGCGCTTATATTAGGAAAGACAAACCTGTACCAAAAGCTAAACATTTGATCGTCTAACGTGTAAATACTCTTTTTGCTAAGTTTTTCAGTAACAGGAATTTCTTTTTTTATAATGCCAAGTGCTATCAAATCACTTAGATATTTAGAGCATTTGCTGCTAGAGATATTATTATTTTTAGTAGCAATTTCATTTAATTTTGAAGCACCTTCAGCTATGGCTTTCAAAATACCGTTATAAGTTGCTGGTTCACGAAGTTCTTGTTTCATAAGATTCATGGGTTCTTCGAACAAATATCCCGAAGGCGTTAAAAAAAGCTCTGTAATGTTCTCTTCTACAGATATTTCATTATCTATTTTATTTAAATATTCTGGTATACCACCAGTAATTCCATATAGATTAGCTTTGTCAACTTTATCAAAATTGCGAAAAAATGGCAAAGAATCAAAAAAGTTAAAAGATTTTATTTTAAACTGCGCTGTTCTGCGACCGTAAATTGGGCTTTTATAACCTAAAACTTGATGTTCCATAAAACTCATTGAAGAACCACAAAGAATTAAAAATAATTGGCTTTCTTTGAACTTGTGATCGATATAAAACTGAAGAATTGAAGATATTTCAGTATAATTTTTTGCTAAATATGGATATTCATCAATTACAAGAATTATTCTTTCATTTTTAGTTACTTTAAAAATATAATCAAATGCTTTATCCCAACTTGGGAAAAAAGAATTTTCTGCTTTTTTAATATCAAAAACAGAATAAACTTGCGTACTAAAATGTTCAAGATTAATTTTCCAATCAGTTTCCAAAGCCACAAAAAAAACAGCTTTTTTATTTTTGCAAAATTCTTTAATTAATGTAGTTTTCCCAACACGTCTGCGTCCGTAAATAACAGGAAATTCAAATTTTTTACGATTGTAAAGTTTGTTCAGTATTTCTAATTCTTTTTTTCTTCCAAAAAACATATAGTAATTCCGTTGTCAAAAATCTGTTTTAAACTTATTTCAATTGTTTATTATTTTTTATTTTTTCCAATTTATCTGAGTTTTTAAGTTGATTACTTCTAAAGCATCCACCTAATTTGTCTCTAAGATAATAACAAACCATAAGGTTTAAATCTTTCCGCTCCACCTGTATCCCATAATTCAACTTTTTTGTTAAGTTTTAAAAAATCAATACCAAGTGTTGGTTGATACTTCTTAAGATCAAAAGATTCACTTCCAATTGCGTTAATAATGTGAGTTTTTCCACTTTCAGCTGGTCCAACAAAAATTATCCCATAGTTTCTGTTAGCACTGCAATTTGAAAAAGTTGAGAAAATCAGAGGAATTGCGCAAGCTGTTGATAACATTTTTTTAAATTTCACCTAAATCACATACCTCTATCAAGAAATAAACCAACTACATTTCTATAATAAATTATACTTATTTTAATCCATTCCGTCAATTTATAATTATTTTTGCCAAACTTAGAAACTGCTGATTTGCACTATATAAAACTTCTCGAAAATTTCCATAAAACTAACCCCGAATCTTTTATGATTTCTATTTAGAACCTGTAAATTCATTGCGTTGAAAAAACATCTTGGCAAAACAAAGAATTTTCATTATACTGAAAACATATAAAAGGAGGTTTTCAAGCTATAATAAAAAGAGAAGAATATTTGACTGATTTAATTGATTTCAAGGATAAACGGCTTATAAAAATTATAACCGGCGTTCGAAGATGCGGTAAATCCACACTTTTAGAATTGTACAAAGAATATTTACTCCAAAATGGTGTATCTGAAAATCAGATAATTTCTATCAACTTTGAAGATGTGGATTTTGAATTTATTAGTGATTATACAAAACTGCATGATTACGTAAAAGAAAGACTTTTGCCAGATATTATGACTTATGTTTTTTTAGATGAAGTCCAGCACGTTAAAAGTTACGAAAAAGCCGTTGACAGCTTATATATAAAAAAAAACGTTGATGTATACGTCACAGGCTCCAATGCGTACCTGTTATCGGGAGAGTATGCAACGCTTTTGTCGGGCAGATACGTGGAAATAAAAATGTTGCCGCTTTCATTTAAAGAATATGTTTCGGCTTTAAAAAATGACATTCACACCCCGAAAAAGTATGAAAAATATTTAACAAATAGTTCGTTTCCCTATGCTTTGGAACTTAAAAAACAAAAAGACATAAAAATGTATTTGGAAGGGATTTACAATTCAGTAATTCTAAAAGACATTGTTGAAAGGAAGAAAATATCCGATGTTTCGTCACTTAGGCTTATCACAAAATTTATGTTTGACAATATCGGAAACCTATGTTCAACAAAAAAGATAGCTGATTATATGGTATCATCCGGAAATAAAATATCAGTAAATACAGTTGATAATTATCTTGATGGATTAACAAATAGCTTTATACTTTACAAAGCAAGCAGATATGACATAAAAGGAAAGCAATATTTAAAAAGCGGCGAAAAATATTATTTTGTTGACATTGGACTTAGACATTTTCTGATTGGAAGCAAAAAATTTGATATGGGCAGAGCGCTTGAAAATACTGTTTATTTAGAACTTTTAAGGCGTGGTTATGAGGTTTATATCGGTAAAGTTGGAAACAATGAAGTTGATTTTATCGCCATAAATGGAAATGGAGAAAGGTATTATCAAGTGGCTTTGACTGTTCGAGACGAAACAACGAAAGAACGTGAATTGAAACCTTTAAATAGCATAAATGACCACAACCCAAAGTATTTGCTGACAATGGATGACGACCCGGAAACTTCTCACAATGGAATTAAACAAATAAATGTTTTAGATTGGTTGCTCGGTGGAGCAACCAGGTTCTAAAATCCAGTTGAACCAAAACCATTTACGCATCTACCAGACTCACTTAAACTTTTAACTTCCTCAAATTTGAATACTTCTTTTCTCATAACAATAATTTGAGCTATTCTATCACCATTTTTTACTAAATATTGGCAGTTTTTTGAAACTGAACATAGACCAACTTGAATTTCTCCACGGTAATCGCTGTCAATAACACCTACAGCGTTAGAGGGTATTATCCCATGATTTACGCCCAATCCACTACGCGCAAATATGAAAGCAGCGTAATTTTCAGGAATTTCTATAGCTATGCCACATGGAATTTTCACCAAATCTCCGTGAAAAATTATTATTTTACGATCAATGCAAGCGTAAAGATCATAACCAGCAGATCCAGATGTTCCTCTTGTAGGTACTGTTGCATTTTCTTTTAATTTTAATATTTTTACAGAATTCAATTGATTTAAAAACGTTATGTCCTCTTTTATACACAATTACATTTGCTACTGTCGAAAGTTTACTTAAGAACCTGTTCTCATAGATTTAAATCTATTTCAATTACTTAGTATTTTTTATTTTTTCCAATTTATCTGATTTTTTAAGTTGATTGCTTCTAAAAAGTCCACCTAATTTGTCTCTAAGACAATAACAAACGACAGCACCTACAATACCAGTTCCTAACAATGCTCGTTTTTTGTCAATTTTACTTAAAAAGTTTTTCGCTTTTCCTTCTTCGTCTACCTCGTCAATTGTTTTTTCGTTTATCTTGTTTATTGTTTTATCTTTTTTCACTATTTCCTTGTCTATCTTCTTAATCGTTTCATCTTCTTCGCTTATTTTTATGGCCCATTCTTTTAATTTGTTTACCTCAGATCTAAATGGTGAACCGTCTTTAAGACTTATAAAAAAAACTTCACTTATCGCACCATGAAAACTTGTTTTAATCTGTGTTTCAATGTCTTTAGGTATTTTTTGTTTTTCCTCCTCACTGTCAACTTTGGTTATAACAAGAACAATTTTCTTTGTACCATCTTTATTTTTAATTAAGTCCAAATATTCCCTACACACCTTATCAAAACATTCAACATTATCAACATCAACACAAATAACAAATGCATCACTATTATCTTCATTTTCAATATACGGGTTAACAATTGTTTTATATCTTTCATTCCCACTTGTATCCAGTAATCCAACCTTCTTGTTAAGTTGGAAATAATCAATGCCAAATGTTGGTAAATAGGCATTTTCATCAAGATTAAAAGATTCATGTTCAATTGCATGAATAATTTTAGTTTTTCCACTTTTATGTGGTCCAACAAAAATTATATTATATTTTAAGCCAAGCACTGCAATTTGAAAAAGTTGAGAAAATAAAAGGAATAGCACATGCTGTTGATAATATTTTTTTAAATATCTTTTTAAATTTCACCGAAATCACACACCTTTATCAAAAGACCTGTCCTAGAACTCATCCACGGTGATAAAATGATCTTTTTTGAGTTTTGTTTTGCCAAAAATACTCGAAAAACAACAAGTATTTCTGCGTTTTTTGACTTCACATAACGTCAAAAAATCTTCATTTTCTCTCTCTCGTCTAAGTTTTAGGACAGGTCTAAAAAATAAAACAACCCCATGTCTTTAAACATACATTATACTTGTTTTAATTCATTTCGTCAATTTATAACTGTTTTTCAAAAATACGGTGTTCCATAGAACCTGTGTTAAATAGTGAGAAATATCGAATTTTTGAGAGATTTTTTCTCAAAACAAGTCAAAAAACGTAGAAATACTTGATGTATTTCGAGTATTTTTAATGACGTTTTGTGGAAAAAGATCCAAAAAGCGATTTTTTTAGTATTGAATACAGGTTCTAAGTAAGTCTAATAAACGTTAGTCCACAAAAAACATTTGAAATTTTAAAATTTTTTATATATATTATATCATAAGTCATTTAAAAATTATAATGTCAAAATAAAGGAGAAAAATTTAAAATTATGTTTAAAGTAAGAAAAATTTTTTCAATAGTGTTTTTGTTTTTAATTTTAGTGCAATTTAGTAGGACGATGTTAGCTGTAGAATGTATAAAAAATCCGAGTTTCGATATCGATTTCGATGAGATACCTGACGTAGATGCGAAATGTAAATTGAATACTTTATCAGACATGATAAATGATCAAGAGAAATATAATGGTATAGACATCCCTCATATGTATATGGTCAGAGGTACTGTTCTTAATCATTCAGATGAATTAGAATTTTTGTTGAAAGCGTTTGCTAAAAAAAATTCATACAATCTGTTGACAATCGATTTTTGTTCTTCGATAAAGGAAAATACAGAAAAAATAATAAAGTTAGCGGGAAAAAGCGATAAAATTTGTACAATATTACATATTAAAGATATAAATTGTGCGTTCAATTTAATAGAATTGATTAATCTTGCAAAAGAGATAAAAAGGTTAAATGAGAAAAAAATCAATGTCATGTGTTTCTATACATTCAATTTGTGTGATGATAATTGTAAAAAATGTGATAAAATCTTAAAAGCTCATCAAAGTTTAAATAAGGATATTGTCATATATCATTATACAATTTCTCAGAGAGAAAAAATCATTAAAAAAATTTTGAATAATTTTGATGTAGTGTTAAATGATAAACTTTTAAGGCTATTATCTTGTCTAAATACAGCTTTACAGTTTAATTTTTCAAAAATTAAAAACGTTTTAAAAGAAATTATAGTGTTTTCTAAAAGAAATAATACCCAAATAGATGAAAATACTGTAAAAGATTTAATTAAACGTCATATTATTGGAGTTGAATATAAGGATTTAATTTTATGCCCAAAAATTTTAAAAACAGTTGCAATTCACGAAGTAGGTCATGCATTTATCACTCAGTACTTTGGGAACGTCGATTCAATATTGTTTCTTACTGTTAATCCAACTGTTGTCGCTTCTGGAGCAAGTGTAACATTAAGACATTTACATGATGAGATAGGCGGTATATTCCATGTTGATTATTTAGAACCTCAAGTTATGATCTGCCTTGCTGGCAAAGCTGCACAAGAAGTTTTCGGAGTTCCATCTACGGGATGCGAAGATGATTTAGTTAAAGCTAGGATTTTTGCTGAAGAAATTTTAACAATTCTTGACCCTAAATTGATTTTTGATAAAAGTAAGTTTGATCAGCATGTTTTTGAATATCTTGAACGTTGTTATAAAAATGTTAAAGAAATTATATCTAATAATTTTCATTTAATTAAATATTTGGCTGATAATTTATTTGATAAAAGGATCCTTTTTGGTCAAGAATTTATCCAACTTATAAATAAATACAAATCAAATGAAGTAAGCAAATTAGTCGCAAATATTATTATTTTTAATAAGGTTTAGAATCTGTAGCAACAATGAGGGTGATAGTATACTCAATAACGTTTCAGATACCATAAATGAAATTTTTAAAAAATGTGATAAGCTTTTGTGGTTAATCGTTATTGTGATTTCGATTTATGGTCTTGTCTTGGTCAGGAGTGCTTCGCGAGCTGGTGGATATTTTTTTGCTTCGCAATTTGTTTCGGTAGTTATAGGTTTATGTTTCGCGTTTTTGTTTCAATTTTTTTGTTATCAAGAATTATCAAGAATGTGGATATGGATAGGAATATTTTGTGCGACAATAATGGTTTACACTTTAATTTTTGGTTCTACTGTTAGGGGTCTTTATGGTGTGAACGCAAAAGCTTGGATAAAACTTCCAGGAGGTATAAGTTTTCAGCCATCAGAACTTGCAAAAATAGGATTTCTATTTACATTAGCAAAACATTTGGAAGTTTTAAAAACAAACGGTAGTTTAAAAAATTTAAAATCACTTGCTTTATTGGCTACGCATATTTCAATACCAATTGTTTTAACTCATCTTCAAGGAGATGATGGTGCAGCAATAGTTTTTTTGTGTATAGCAATTTTTGAAATATTTATTGCTGGGTTGGACGTAAAGTTTTTTTTATGGGGTACTGCATGTTTTACAATGTTGATACCTATAATATGGAATTTTTGGCTTGCTCCATATCAAAAAAATAGAATTTTAAATCAAGTAAATCCTGAAGCTGATCCATTTGGAATGGGATTTCAACAAATACAAGGCAAATTATCAATAGGTTCAGGTGGATTTTTAGGAAATGGTTTATTTTGCGGTCGTCGTGTTAGTGACGGTAGGGTACCTATACAAGAAAGTGATTTTATAATTTCGGTTGCTGGGGAGGAATTAGGATTCATAGGTTGCCTTTTAATAATTTTTTTAATGTTAGTTTTGATTTTGAGAATAGCATATGTTTCCAAGCATGCTCCAGACTACCTTGGTTTGTTTTCGTGTTTTGGTTTTTTAGGATTGATAGCTTCACAGTGTATATTTAACATAGGTATGTGTCTAAGTCTTATACCTGTTATTGGTGTAACACTACCGTTTTTTAGCGCCGGTGGGTCATCTATCATATGCTTATATTTGGGTGTAGGTTTAATTCAAAATATTTATATATCTAGAAGGAAATTTTGAAAAAATTCAGTCTTCTTTAATTGAACAATCTCGGCACCAAAGTTTTACCGTGTACCAGAATCAAATCACGAAAGAAGTCTATTAAATAGGAGCTAAAAAAGATGGTTATCAAAGCAGAAAAAAATTATAAATTTCATGTTTTTCTATTTTTACTTTTATCGATAGAGTTTTTTATTTTAAATCCTGTAGAATTTGTACCTAAGATACTTGCTGTATCAGTTTGTCTCGGAGTTTTCCTAAATATGCCGAAAATAATTTTCAATTTTAAAAAATGGTACGAGGTAGCTGCGTTTTTCATGTCTACCATATTTCTGACAAGCTCATTTTTCGGATACGATTTATTTTTAAAAAATACTATGTTAAAAGGAAGATTTCTTAATTTTAGCTCAGGTATCGAATGGAAATGCTTTGTTCTTATTTATTTTTCTTTAGGACTGGTTTGGGCATCTTATGTTTTGCAAAGTTCACTTAATTTATTTAGCTTCTTAAATTGTAAAATAAAGTTTCTCCAAAATCAAAAATATTGGCAAAAATGGCTTATTTTCTTTTCAGTCATGTTTGCCTTGTTTATGATTTGGAAATCAGCATATATAGTAACTCTTACTAGGGATTCTTGGGCTTATCTTAACGGTTGGATAGAAAATAAATATGATCTAGCTTATTCTCCGGTTTACACATTTTTGGTTACGCTTGTTTGTAAATGTGCACCAACGAAACCTGAAGTCGCTTGGGTTTGTGTTATACAAGCCTTGGGATTTTCAGCGTTATTTTCTACGATTATTGCTTATCTTTGGGAAAAAGGGCTAAAGTTTGAATACGCATTAACAGCATCTATTATTTTGCCGCTTGTTCCTTCAATAGGACTTCACACATTAACTATTTGGTCTGATCCGCTTTGTGGATTAAGTATGCTATGGTTTACTTACGTTTTCGTAAGAATTTTAGACGAAGTGCTCCTTTCTTTGCATGCAAGCAAACTGCAAAAAATTTCTTTTGCAATCCAGCTTTTTATATCACTTATTTTAATTTATTTTGTTCGTTCAAATACTTTTCTTGTTGCTATGATAATGTCTCTTGTTTTATGTGTTTTATTTTTGTTGTACAAAAAACCAAAATGGTTAATACCTATTGTGTTTTCAGCATTTGCCGTACTAATTATTCGTTTTCCTGGTTTTAAAATGCTGCAAATAGAAAATTCACCACTCAGGGATCACCACAGATATTTTGCTTCTATTCACGACATTCAATCCACTTATTACTCAGGCGGAAAATTTTCAAATCATACACTTGAAGTTTTAAAAAGAAGCATACCAAAACTCGAGGATAGTGAAGTGAAAAATAATTTTATTCCTGATTCTGTTGTTTACAGCAAAGTTTATGATCTTAGCGAATTAACTTTTAAAGAATTTGTTTCGATATATACCGATAGTTTTATTAAGAATCCTTTCAAAATACTTAAATCAATGTTCTACCGTTGCAGAGCTTATTGGGTCCTTGCTAGGAAAAACAGCATAGATTTTGTGAACTACACAGGTATTTATCATCGAAAAAAAGGAAGAGTTGTCGATGAGATACCGGAACTTTCAATATACAGAAAAAACACTATCCTAAAAAATATAGTCGATAAATATATACCTATTACAAACAGTGAAATTCTTGCAATTTTTGTTTGGAGATATAGTTTTTGGATGCTTTTGATAGTCATTAGTGCACTTTGGATAATATTTCAAAAAAAATTTATTTGGCTTTTAGTTTATCTTCCATTGGCTGTATACGTCTTAACGTTGTTTTTAACGATGGGTTGGACAGATTATCGTTATGGTTTGCCTGTCATTTTTATAGGAATATTTTTGCCGATAAACTTCATATTTACAAAAAAAGAGGTGACGTAAGATAAATAAGATTTTAATTTTGGTCCCTTGCTATAACGAAGAAGCTAGTTTAAAGCAGACTATTGAAAACCTTAAATCTGTAGTTCCAGGTATGGATTTCATCATTATTAACGACGGCTCAAAAAACAAAACGCTCCAAATCTGCAAAGAAAACAATTATCCTGTTATAAATATGCCTTTCAATATGGGCCTGACAAGGGCTGTACAAACAGGTATGCGATATGCCTATATTAACCGTTATGATCTGGCCTTACAATTTGACGGCGACGGCCAGCATTTGGCAGAATATATTAAAATTATGATTGAAGCAATTGAAAAAAATTCTGCTGATATAGTCGTGGGTTCAAGGTTTACTTCGAACTCTTTTAAAAATTTGCGACAAATTGGAGGACATTTTTTGAAGGTTGCAATCAAGCTTGTAACTGGCAAAAAAATTTCGGATCCAACGTCAGGGATGCGTTTGTATAATCGCAAAATAATTAAAAAGTTAGCGTTCCAAATGAATTACGGTCCAGAACCTGATACACTCGTTTATTTGATAAAACAAGGAGTCAAAGTGATTGAAGTCCCTGTTCTTATGCGAGAACGTATCGCTGGAAAAAGTTATCTTACATCCTTAACCGCAATAAATTATATGCTTCGTATGTTTGTTTCGATTATTTTCGTTCACTGGATACGAGAAAAGGAGGATTGGGATTGAGTACATTATTAAGACTATTATTATTAATAATTTCTTTGTGCGTAATGTTTTTCGTATTTAAAAAAATAAGATCTGCAAATATGCAGATAGAAAGCGCAGTGTTTTGGGTACTTTTTATGATCGGATTAGTGACAATTAGTTTTTTTCCTGGAATAGTAATATATATGTCAAAAATTATAGGTGTAGAAAGTCCTGCAAATTTCGTATTTTTGTCAATAATGTTTTTATTATTGCTTAAAGTATTCAGTTTATCGATTCAAATATCAAAGATGCAATATCAAATACATCAGTTAGGGCAAATTATTGCTCTCAAAGAAAAAGAAGCAGAACAAAATTTAAAAAATTATAAATTTAACATCAACAGAAACCACCACGGAGTTAAAAGGAAATTTATTCTATTTTTTTAGAAACTGATTTAATTTTGCCTAAAATTTTGATAAAATCTTTGTTATTTTCATCGAGATATTTTATAATTTCGTTTTCTTTAGGATCTTTAAAATTCCTTTTTTCTATAATTTCCTCAATTTTTTCTAATGGTGCTTTAAAATTAGCAAAAATTGACTGATCTAATTTTTTACTCATATTGTTGACATGTTTTTCAATTTCCGACGATGCTTCCTTAATTAATGTATCAAAATCTTTATCTAAACTTTCTGCCCTTTTAGATAGCATCATCAGACGTCTTATCCTTGGAATACGTCTTTCAATATCTTCAGAAAAATAGGTTTTCATGAGAAACAATGCTATTTCTTTTTTTAAATTTTCGTTGTCATCAATATTAGAGTTTTCATAATAATCGTAGATATAAATCAATTTTGTTCTACATTGAAAAAATCTTTTAGAGTCTTCTTGGAAATATTCTATATCTGAAATTTTATCACTTACAGTATTAACATTTTCGGGACTTTTAGCAAGAATGTCATTACTTTTAGCAACAATACTGCTTTTATCGTTCTCATCATTTTTAAATTTCTTTTCGTCTAAATCATCTTCATCTTCATCTTTACCTTCTTGATCAAATTTTTCTATATTTTCTAAATCCTTTAATTTCTTTTTGCATTCCTTAAATTGTTCAGATGCAAATAGTAATAAATTAAAAATAAATTTTCTTTCATCTTCTCTTTCTTCGTCTTCTCGATCTTTTTCTGCTTTCATTGATTCTTTCATTGATTCTTTTTTTTCAAATTCCACTAAATCATTTATGACTCTTTCCAAACAGACGGTTACGGTACCATAATAAAATTTTTCACAGATATTTTTTCTCTTTTTGTATATTTTATTATCGTCTGGGTCACTTTCCTCTATAGTTCCATCAAGTGATTTAATATTTTCACTCTGCTTCTCAAGAATATTCGAAAAGAACAAAATGTCTTCCTTAATGGATATCTTTAGATTTGTTATTTTAAACTTCTCAGAATATGTTTTTAATAATTCAATATTATCTTTCATTATTAAATTTTTTGTTAAATACTTTCTTTTTTCATTCAGGCCTTCACAGAAAATATTATCTTCTTTGCAACTTTCTATAAATTTAATAAAATCTTCTTCTGTTTCAACTCCTTTTGCTTCTGCTTCTTTTTTTTCTTTTTCTTTCTCTTTTGAATCCAGCCATTCTGCATCAATACCACCTTTTTGTGGCTCTTCTTCTAACGTTAATGAATCAGGATCTAATTTATCATCATCTTTTTCGTCCTCTTCATCTTTTTTATCTTCTTCATCTTCTTTTATTTTATATTTTTCAATACTATCTTTAAACCTTACATTAAAACTTGCTAAATTTTCATCAAATATATTTTTCATTTTTTTATGATAATCACAATCTTCGTAACTATCGGAACTGTAATCATTTTTATTATTTTTTAATATTTTTCCATTTTTTTTATTTTTTTTATTTAAGTATGATAAAATTTGACTTCTTTCTGATGTTGGATTATTAGCATTCACGTATTCATTGAGATATTTTATGTACTGAAAAGCATCTTCACCTACTCCGTTCTTCCAATTTGTTTCATTAATAGATATTTTGTTTTTAATGTCCATGTTTTTTGAAGTTTTTTGTGGTCTTTCTATAACCGGATATAAATGGTTAGAAAAAAAATCAATTCGCATTTCTACAACTGAATTTTTTTGATTTTCAGGTATATCAGAATTTTGTAAGTCTTTATTATCATAGTACTTTTTAGCATTAAGTAGGTTGCTTATTTGTTTACTTTTTTCTTTAAAATATCTTTCACTCTCACTTAATCCCCCTACCCTATCACCAAGATCTTTCATTTTAGTAAAAACCTCTTCAAGATGATCTAAGTTTTGAGTAGAAAGCATGGAAACATTATCGTTCAGTTTATAGTTAGCATCTTTTGTTATCTTATTCTTACTTAAATCCAAATGATTAATCCTCCTACATGGAAATTAGATTAAGAACCCGTCTTCAATACTGAAAAAATCGCTTTAAAGTCTATTCTCTCATTTTGCGAACTATGCTTGGTAAGGTACTCGAAGCTATTTCTTCTGCATTTTTTTGAAGCCTAACAAATATTTCGTTAGATTTTTTATAGGCCTTTACCTCAGCCCAATTCTTTATACCCAACATTTTTTCTGGTCCGCCTTTTAATTTTTCTTCAACTGCATAGTCTTCCAACGTCATTTCTACATCTGCTTTCAATGGTTCACCGTACGCTGAAAAACAATTATAACGGCAAGTTAATCTGGACAAAAAACCCAAAAAATTTATATTTCCAAAAGAGAATAACATACGGTAAGAATGAGGTCCAAAATGCTTAAAAAGTGATGATATTATTGTGTTCTCATCTAAAGATACAGTATTTGTTGGTAATTTTCCTTTCATAGTAACTATATTATATTCATCTAAAATATCAAATTTCAGGTTAATCAATAAATCTCTTTTAGATTCTCTTCGATGTGGTCTATTACCGAAACCACTAAATGACTGGCTAGTATCAAGAGCACGTCCGTCAGTATCAATACCATTTTTTCTTTCAATGTCAGAAGGATTTATTTGTACTGGCAAAACTTCTTTAAGATCATATCCAATATCCTCTCCAGGAACTGTCCCATGGTGTATACTAAATACAAAAATAACCGCCTTCGTAACTGAAGAAAAATCATAAAGTGTGCTTGTACGAAATTTATTTGTAAAAAAATTAGTCATTGTGGTATTTCCATCCTTTTTGTCATTTTATACTGAAAATTCTAACAATAACATTTTATTTTGTCAAATAAACAAATACTATACATAAAATTACAGGTTGCTAGTAATTTGGTATACAATGGTTTAAAATAGAGTTACTCTGTAACTATGTTAGTTATCTATTGAGTACTTTCTTAAGCTAGAAGAAAACTTAACAACTGAATTTAAAAGCGTCTACACCTACAATATCAAAAATGTAATAGTAGCTTTTACAAACACAAACTGATAAACTTTGTACGTACGAATCGAAAATGACGGAAAAATTAATAGCCATGGAAGATATTTTACTGGATCCATTCTTTTAAAAAATAAAGGAGCTGTTTTGTAAAGTAATGTTCAAGAAAATTAAGAACCTGTCTTCAATAGTGGGGAATATCGAATTTTTGAGAGATTTTTTCTCAAAACAAGGGAAAAAACGTAGAAATACTTGCTGTTTAATGGAAAAATTACATGAATTATCAAAGAGTCTGTATCTTCCAAAGCGTTCTTTGAGAGTAATAATTTAACTTTTAATTTAGAGAGCTCTAAAACAAGTTTTGAGTTTGTTGAGTGATTTAAAATTAAAAAACAAACTCAAAACCACCTGTGCTCTGCAAAATAGGTAACATTGGTAACAAGATATTTGAAAGCTTTGATATACTTACGTCTATACTGTTACCAAAATAGAAAGTTTGTGGTAACACTGTTGTAACTTTGTTACCACTTCGCAATGCTGTTTTTGAATCAATGTACAGTATTCTCAAGACTGAATTTGTAAATAACAAACAATTCGAAAACCTAACAGAATTAACAAATTAAACTTTTTGATTATGTTCATTGGTTCAACAATTTTAGACCTCACATCTCATTAAATTATCATACTCCTTCGGCTTTTAATACCTGTCCGACTAATAATTGTATTATAAAAGGTTGACAATCCAAGTATCCACGCCGTTGTCAAACCAGTAAATATTGAGAAGGATTATATACACAATTTTATAAAAATCTAATTTGTTATTGTTCTTGGTATTTTTGGACAAATTCTATTCTCCTGTCAATCAAAGTATCACTAAACTTAAGATTTGAACCGTAGTATAAATTATCATTTTTTACTACCCTGAGCCCTTCTAAAACAGAGTTTTTACCAATTTTTTTAATAGCATAAACATCAGCTTTAAACTCATCCTTTTTGTTTCTTGACTTGATTACAACATCAAAAACAAAAACAAAAAGAAAGTATAGAAAAACAATTAACCATATCGTTCCACCTGAAATAGGCAAAAAACAAAAAATTATTGAAGGACCTGCAATTCCTACAAAACTTACGAAAATAAAAATAATGGTAATCCAAAGACTTCTCTTCGGATTTCGTGTTGCTAAATGTCCCTCCTCATGCGCCAAAACATACTTTTTTAATTCTTCTCCACCGCAAAAAATATCCTTGTGCAGCAAAATAGTTCTTGGTATATCGTATGCAAACCCATAAATAGTAGAAAAGATCCCATCGAACGGGCTGTATGGATACATAACATTTAATTTATATCCCTCGTGTTTACCAATATTTATACTAAAAATATAGTTTAAAAGAACTCTTCTATACATAAATAAAATCGCAGATATGAAAATAGAAATTTCAAAGATGGCATCAAACTTAACAAATCCACTACCTAAAAAAAAGGCTGCAACACTACATACAATAGTTAAAGCTATGTCAAAAATTTGATATTTTGGTTTTGATGGTTCTATAATATAATTAAAAATACAAAATCTACCTTCAATTTGAAGTCTCAAAGAACTTTTGCCTAAAAGCGTTACAAATTTGTTAGATATTGCTGGCCCAAACAAACCAAAGTACAAGCGTGACCAGAATCCGAGATTCTTAACATAAGTTTTTTCATACGATGAATTGTTCAAATCATTATCATCGACGTTTATAAAAATGGGAAACTTAAAAAACACCCATATCAATAAGGAAACACCTGTAATTACTAGCATAACATTCGAAAAAATTGGATTTGTATTTACTGTTATTTGCCAACAATTGCAACAATATGTTAGCGTTAACGTGCCAAATACACAAATAAAAAACATGCTTGCTGTTGAAAACTTTTTCTTAGCATTTTTTTCTTTTTCTGACAAACAATCTTCTCCATGACTAACACGGAGTCGATGGAACAACAAACTCCGCCCTAGTCTTTAAAAGTATAGTTTTTTGAAAGATCTAACCTATACCACAGACTACTCCTATTCCGGTAATGATTGCCGTTCCTCCTACTGCACTACCAATTAATACTGTTGCTAATTTTGCTCCTGATAGGAAACCAAGTCCATTGGCTGCAGATACGGTGCCTGCCCCCACGACAGCCTTTGCTGCTATACCCATAGTTACAATGGTTTTTGCTTTTGCCATTACTCCGAATGCTGTACCTGCAATTGCAGCACCTTTTGCAGCACCTGTTGCAGTAGCTATTCCCCATATACCGACAGACAACTACGGATTTGTAGCAAGTCCTTCGTCAAAAGCTATATCTGTAGTGGAGACAAACTCGTATAATTTTTCACCGGTTTCGAAGTCACCGATGCTATACTTATATGAGTTGCTATCTAACTGAGACTTGCTAAATAAGAAATCGCTTTTTGACGTTTTGATGGAATCGCATCGAATTTTAGCATTATTTTCGTCGATCTTTTTAACATGGATGCAATTTGGTTCAGAATTTGTTTTGGAATTACTTTCACCAAAAATATTTGCAGCCCCAAGGATAGTTATAGTTAAAACTCCTATCGATAGAATAATGCTTGTTAATCTGTTTTTCAAAGAATTCATTTAATGTTAACCTCACTTTAATTCAACCATATTATAAGGAAACAAAAAACCCAGATTTTACCTAAAAACATATCCGATAATGCCGTACCCACAATGATGAACTAAGAACCTGTCTTCAATAGTGGTGAATATCGAATTTTTGAGAGATTTTTTCTCAAAACAATGGAAAAAACGTAGAAATGCTTGCTGTATTTCGAGTATTTTTAATGATGTTTTGTGGAAAAAGATCCAAAAAAGCGATTTTTTCAGTATTGAATACAGGTTCTAATAATATTATGTTTTTTAAACTTAAAAAATGCTTCATTTGGTACTGATAAAAATAACGCTTCCCGTTATTGGATTGTCAACCTTTTATAATACAATTATTAGTCGTACAGGTATTAAAAGCCGAAGGAGTATGATAATTTAATGAGATGTGAGGTCTAAAATTGTTGAACCAATGAACATAATCAAAAAGTTTAATTTGTTAATTCTGTTA
>Ga0209737_10001352_pt1 | contig 17756 bp, 17 predicted proteins | sample TergutCu122P3_FD_187284 | JGI IMG/M metagenome (GOLD analysis project Ga0209737, IMG submission 187284) | Cubitermes ugandensis P3 segment gut microbial communities from Kakamega Forest, Kenya - Cu122 P3 (SPAdes) (version 2) | ecosystem: Host-associated > Arthropoda: Insects > Digestive system...
CTTCGGCGATGCCCTCGGCAATCATCTCGCGCTCGTCTTTGGTTAGATGGTAGAATATACGACTCATGGTCGTACCTCCTTTCGTGTTTGGTTGACTGCCGCAAGCATCACCATCAAACGCAATTGGGGGTACTACCTTATCAAAGACAATGCAGTCCCTATCGGGAAACTGCATTCACCATGCTAATCCGGGAAACAGTCTTCGCTGATTTTTCAAACGACTAAAAACGCTCTTTAACTGCTAGAATGAAAATAGTTGCTTTGCGAGTTGGAGGAGCGGGCTTTTTTGTGACTGTAAACGTGCGGACTGGAAGGAAGGATATCCAGCACAATTGCGTGTGCTATCGAGCATGCGCAGTCGTTGTGTGCGCCCTTCTTCTTGTGATAGCGTTCGGCTCAACACCGGCATACGCGGCATATAACAGTCTGACAAGCGTGCTGCGAGGCGGCGGCACTCTGGCCATAGGCGATGTCGTTACGTTTGGTGTACTTCCTGCAGGAACCGTAAATGCTCTGGGGAGAGCGGACGGAAACCTTCCCTTAGAAAACATTTCCGGTAACTTTGGTGATTATATGCCAGGCACTCCCCTTCCGTGGCGGGTGATGGCAAGTGGGGGTGGATCGGCGGTTCTTGTACTGGCACCCGGCTATGATCTGGGGTATCGTCCGGCCAATGGAACGATGGATCACCCCACTGGCGGACCTGCCGACAAGTTCTATCCCCCCTTCGATCAGTATGAGCACTGGGCGGGCAGTGAGCTATGCGCATGGCTCAACTCATCGCAGGCTGCAAGTGGCATTGACTATTCGCTTGATGCCGGTGGTGTTGACGGGTACGGCTTCCTTGAAACGGCGTTCAGCACCGAGCAACAATCCGTGTTGTTGCCCTACGGAACGACTGATTGGGTATCATACTTGGACAGTCCAGTATACTTCCCTATTAATCAGCGTGTTGTTCTGCCGTCGATGACCGATGCGTTGGCTTGGGATTACTTCAACAATTATGCTGGCTATATGCCTAACAATCGAAACTGGTTTTTACGTACGCCGGGACGATATATTCCCTATGAGCTAGACTTTCACAACAATGTGTATCCTGTACCGCAGATTGGCTCGACGAATTCAAGGCTGGATATTGCGGTACGTCCGGTGATACGCATCGATCTTAATGCCGATTTTTTTAAGTCACCAATGTCTTCCAAGACACCCGAGCCTATCATCTACGGGCAGCCGTTGTCTGCCACGCATGAGAGAGACGCTTTAGCAGAACCTCTAACGGTTCTTGCTGAGGTTGGCGACAACTTCGTTTCCACTTCGCTTTCGTACCAGTGGTACTGTGTGGAGGGAGGCAGCGGCAATCCGCTCCTTGCTGGAGAGACCAGCAAGGAGTTCATTCCTCCCACCGATACCCCCGGTCGCTTCATCTATGTCTGCGAGGTGATGGCCAATTCCACTCTTGGTCCGGTTTCGGTGCTGTCGGCACCGGTCATCGTCTCAGTTGCCATCCCGCAAAGCGCCGGTCTTCAGTGTAGGGACTGTCACACTACACACGTACGTAAACTCCACAAAGACAGCGAGTGTACCACCTGTCACACGCAAGCACCACGCGACTGGGCGGGAACCGTTCCCGAAGACCGCTTCATCAACTATCAGATAACGTGTGGTCTTGAAGAGAGCGACTGCCATGGATCTGGATCTGCGAATCTCTGGCACGGGGAAGACGTTTTTGATAGCCATCGCGTGCATAACAAAGTGCGTTCAGGCAACAACGTCAGCGGTGCGGTGCAGACGGACATCGAGGAGTCAAGCACGTTCAACTCATGCGGAGGTGGCAGGTTTGATCGAGGTTGTCATGTACGAGACAATGGTTATTCACCCTTCGTTTTCGGCAATATGAACCTCATGACCGCTCACAATGATTATGCTAAAGCACAGCAGGCTGGTTCCACTCAGATTCAAAGTGGACTCGAAGGTCCGGGATGCAACGCGTGTCACACCACTCTTGACACCAGACCGTTGGCAGGTACAGGCATCACAAACATTAACTGTTCCACCTGCCATAACGGAGAGCCGTACACCACATTCGGATTGGTAGGGTGCGAAGGTGCCAAGGCGATTATTCTGCTCTCTGCAGATGCCTCATCATCTGCAGGCTCTTTAACACAGCAACAGGCAGATCAACAGATCAACGCTGCGCCCATTACCCAAATAAGCCAACACATTCAACAGCTTGTCGGCGGTTTGTTGGGCATTACTTCTGAAGAACAACCCTTAGAGGCAGGGGTACTCGAACTGCCTTCGCCCGATCTTCCCCGCGGCTTCTTCCCATTGGGAAGCCTTCTGGGCGGATCGAACCCGCTCTTGCCGTAGCTTCAGTTGAACCTGCCACATTGACTAGGTATAATTAACGTCCACCCAAAGGGGTGGCTTTGAACCATTCGAAGGATAAGGCGTGAACCGGAGAGCACCATTTTTACTGAGCATTGCACTGTGCCTGCTCCTTGGTGGCGTATCCTTTGCGTACGCTTCCGCATCTCCAGGCATCGTATCGCTTGCGACTAACAGCCGGTTCAGCGCCTTGGAAGACCTCGACGTTTCCGAGATATCAGTTGCGGCTTTGCGTATCGGACAGGAGGAGAATGCGCCTCCTGCGGCGATAACCCTGCCGACTGAGACGACCGCCCCCCCCACCGCGAAAGTCCAGCCCTCTAAAAGTGCCGCTGCATCTGGCACCCTCGCGATGAACAGCGCGTTTCGTCCGCTCGCATCCTCGGGTGCGGAGACCGGATATATCAATCTGGATGGAACGACGCGATCGGATATCGCGACCCCGGCGTATCTTCTTTCGGTAGATGCCCAGCTATACAAGGTGACGTTTTACTGCGCATGTCTGGAGTGTTGTGGTAAGACGAATGCCGTCACCGCGAGCATGGCTCCCGCCACCGCCGGGATTACCGTTGCCGCAAGTAGCACGATTCCCTTCGGCACTCGTCTGTGGATTGAGGGATATGGGGAGCGGGTTGTCCAGGATAGAGGCGGAGCGATCGGGATGAATCGGCTCGATATCTACGTGAATACCCACGCCGAAGCGCTACGCCACGGAGTCAAAAACAGACAGGTCTGGTTTTTGTAGTTATTTCTCCCGACCTCCTTTTCCCGTAAGACTGATACGGTATGATAAGTTACACGTACTGAGTACATAAAATGCGCAATGATGGAGGTTATTATGAGCAGGTGTGGGAATATAAGCACGTTTATCCTTGGCGGATTGGTTGGAGCTGCGCTCGGAGTATTGTTTGCTCCGCGTCCCGGGTATGAAACACGCGAAATGATCGTCGATCGCGCGCTTGATTATTACGATAATGTTGATTCATTTTATGACAACGCCAGTGATCGTGCGGTCGAGCTCTATTCGACCAGCCGCGATGTTGCGATTGACGCGACGGAGCAGGTCCGCGCAAAAATAGAGGTAGCGCGCGCTCGTCTTATGGCAGAGGTCGAGGCAGTCTCGGGAAAAGCTGAAGCCGAGGACGACGTGGCAGAGCAGGTAGCAGAAGTTGTGGCCGAAGAGGTAGTCGAGGCTCCGGTCGAGGCTGAGGTAGTCGCAGAGGAGCCCGAAGCTCCAGCAAAAGCGTCTGTGAAAAAAGTTTCCGCAAAAAAGGCTTCCGCAGGCATCGGTGTCGCATCCGCAAAGGCAAAAGCATAAGTGCCTGAAGTCGAGAGCAATACCACCGAGGGGACGCTTGCGACCGAAAGAGAGCAGTTCGCCTACGATCAATCGCTCGCCAATGACGAGAATGTCGGCATGGTGACCACGATGCTTGCGAATATTGTGCTTCTTACCGTCATCGTGCTGGCAATAATGTTCTCGCTTAACCGCAGAAAGAAGCGTCAGGTGCGATGAGCGCGAAGGCGTTGCGCAGGGTTTCCTTGCGCGAGATATACAAATGCATCGTTCTCGATGAGAATGGCAAGCGCGTCGGGGTTATCAACGATGTGCTCTTCCACCCCACCGAGCCACGCGCGATTGGCTATAGCGTCACCCCCAAGCGAATCGGCTATGTCCTCAAGCGATCGGAGAAGTATCTCGCGCTAAACGCCACGAACCTTACGCATGATGGTGAGATACAGGTAACCGTACGCAAAGGCGCGTGGAATAAGCGTGCTCAAAAGCAGCTCGGTTTCGATTGGGATGATTCGGTCATCTGGTACGGCCAGCATATACACACCTGCTCCGGACAACATCTGGGACGAGTCAGTGACGCGCTGTTCAGTCTAGAGGACGGCGGTGTAGGGGCGATCGAGGTGACAGATGGCTCTATAAGCGACGTGACGTTAGGGAAACGGACGATTCCGATTCACCTTATCGAGTGCTTCGATTTGCACAATGCGTACGCCATCGTGGTCTCCGATGAGGCGGCGCACAGCAAATATCAAGGGGGACTGGCGGTCTTTGCGGCCCACATGACCGACAAGGTGCAGCATGTGGCTAAAACCGTGAAGGAGCATGCGCCGGTTGTCGCTAAAGCTGTTCCGAAAGTCGCAGGCCAGATAGCCAAAGCAGCTCCGGGTGCTACGGGTCGCTGGGTCGGCACGATGAAGAAGAGCTTTAAGGATGCCTACAACGAAGGGCTCAACGATGAGTAGCGCTCCGTTTTCTAGGAGAGGCTCCTAGCGTTCGCGATCTTGCATGACCTCCATGGCGTCATCGACGGTGACCACTCCTAAGAGCACCCCTTTATCATCGACAACGGGAATGGCTAACAGGTTGTACTTTGAGACGGCATCAGCGACGGTCTCCTGATCGATTTCAGGGGTGACCGTAATCAAGTCACGTGTCGCGATATCGGCAAGAGGTGTCGAACCTTGCTTGCGCAAAAGATTGCGAAGCGACACCAGACCGGTTAATCGTCCGCTCTCATCCACTAGATAGAGGTAGAGGAGGCTTTCGCGATCCTCGTCCTCGGCGCGTATAGCGTTAATCGCATCATCGACCGTTCCCGTCTCCAAAACGGCGATGAACTCAGGGGTCATCAATCCCCCAGCGGTCTCATCGTGATAGCCCAACAGTGAACGAATCATGTCCGAGTCTTCGACCCCCATAAGGCGCAACAGCCTCTCGGCTTTGTTATGATCGAGATCCTTGATAATGTCAGCCGCATCGTCGGGCGCCATCTCGGCGAGCAGGTCGCTCGCGTGGCCTTCCTCGATGTCTTCGATTACGTCAGCTTGCATCTCATCCTCAAGCTCTGAAAGCGTATCGGCTGCAGCCTCCTTGTCCAGATGCTTGAAGACACGGGAACGCTGCTCGGGCTCAAGTGTTTCTAAAATGTCGGCGACATCGGCGGGGTGGATCTCATTTAGCCGCTTATGGCTGATGGAAAGTTTGAGCTCTGAAAGGTTGCGCTCGACCAGATCCATATAGTTCCATGCGATGATGGCCTCTTGGAGTGGGCGACCTATAAAATGTGTGATCTTTTTCGCGGTACGCTCAAGGGTTGGCGAGAGGCGACGCAGCCGTCCAAGGATTCCCACCTCGGCGCCGAGCAGTCGAAGCGAGTGAGCACTGTCGGAAAGCTTGAGGTCGCTGACATGAACCACCTTCTTGCCTTGTGTATCGACGATCTGCTTGTGGAGCAGATCGCGTGCGAGCAAGAGCTCGGAAGGGGGCAGATAACTGAAGCGAAGCTCGTCGCGAGGTGCGGTTAATCTGATTGCATCCCCATCGAACCCCTTAACAAACGTGGTCCACGGAAGGAGAAACGGCGTCTTGTCCGGTCCCTTGAACGCAACAGCGGTCACACGGGGAAACATCTCGCCGGTTGTGATAGCCAAATCACTGACCGATCCGATCGTTTTATCGTGTGCGTCGATAACGGGTTTGTGCAACATCTCTGACAGGTACAGCACGAAGCATCGCTCCTTACAACAACTCGCCGTAGCGTTTGATAAAGACAGTTTTGAAAACGGTTACCAACAGCATGTAACCGACAATGAGAGCAAAAAGAACGGGGAAGAAGTACCACGGAAGCGATGCCAATCCCATCGCATGTCCTAGCGGAGTGTAGGGCAATATGGTACCGACCAGGATACCGGCGCTTGTGAGCAGAGTGACCTGCCAGCTTGCCCGCGTGCGTAAGAACGGGGTCTTGGGTGAGCGCAACATATGGATAACCAGCGTTTGGGTCCAAAGAGACTCGACGAACCAGCCGGCATGAAATACTGCGATGAACACCAGGCCCGCCGCGGGTGCCAGAGTTGCCCAGGGACCGCCCGCAATGGTCGGTGCGATCCAGAAGAACATAACCAGATATGTGATGATGTCGAATACCGAGCTTGTCGGTCCCAGCCAGATCATGAATCGGCTAATAGACGATGCATCCCAATTGCGCGGTACTTTCAAGAACTCGTCGTCGACGTTGTCCCACGGCATCGTAATGCACGAGATGTCGTAGATGAGGTTTAGGACGAGAATCTGGAGGGGAAGCATCGGCAAGAACGGCAGGAACCAGCTGGCGGCAAGCACGCTGAACATATTGCCGAAGTTCGAGCTTGCGGTCATCTTGATGTACTTGATGATATTGCCATACGTGCGACGTCCCTCGATTACCCCCTCCTCAAGAACCATGAGATCTTTTTCAAGCAAGATGATATCGGCCGATTCTTTCGAGATATCGACCGCGGTATCGACGCTGATGCCGACATCGGCCTCTTTCATGGCGGCGGCGTCATTGATACCATCGCCCATGAAGCCGACCGTATGACCGATACGCCGCAATGCCGCAACGATACGGACTTTCTGTGCGGGTGACAGTTTTGCGAAAACGTCCACCTCGTCTACGATGGCTTCCAGCTCCTCATCGCTTAAAAGTTCGACTTCGCTCCCCAGCATGAGGTCACTGATATCAAGACCTACCTGTCTACATACGCTTCGGGTCACGGCATCGTTGTCACCCGTGAGGATCTTGACGGCGACACCGTACTCGTTCAGTGCGTTAATCGCTTCGCGCGTGCTCTCCTTCGGCGGGTCGAGAAACGCGAGATACCCGATTAGCACCATTTCGCTTTCATCTGCGATCGAGAACGCCCCTGCGGGTGCCGGATTGGTTTTCTGAGCGATGCCTAAAACGCGTAGACCGTCCTCGTTGTATTCGTGAACGCGCTGCATGACGCGCTTTTTCAGCTCGTCGGTGATCGGTACGACATGCCCCTCATCCTCGACAAAGGCGCATACGCTCAGCATCTCCTCGATGGCTCCCTTTGTGATGAGCTGGGTCTTCCCGTTCGTATCCTCGACCACGACGCTCATGCGGCGGCGATTGAAGTCGAACGGAATCTCATCGACCTTGTGATAGTTCTCCCACAGATGACTCATGCCCTCGTCATCGGCGTGCGCGATGATTGCGACGTCCATCAGGTTGCGCAGCCCTGTTTGGTGATAGCTGTTCAAAAACGCGTGGCGCAATACGCGGTCGTCCTCGTTGCCGTCTGTATCAAGGTAATACTCAAGGATAATCTTGTCCTGGGTAATCGTTCCCGTCTTGTCCGTGCACAGAACGTCCATCGCGCCGAAACTTTGGATGGAGTTCATCCGCTTTGTAATGACTTTCTTCTTCGACATCGTGACCGCACCTTTGGCAAGGTTCGTTGAGACGATCATCGGGAGCATCTCCGGCGTCAGACCGACGGCGACGGACAGCGCGAAGAGGAACGCATCCATCCAGTCACCCCTGCGAAACCCGTTGACGAGAAACACGATCGGGACCATCAACGCCATAAATCTGATGAGAAGCCACGAGACGCTGTTCACACCCCTGTCGAAGCTGGTCGCTCCTCCTACCTCGGTCACTTCTTTGGCGATCGCGCCAAACATCGTTTGATTGCCGATTGCGATGACGATTGCGATAGCAGAACCACTGACGACGTTCGTTCCCATGAAAACAAGATTGGAGTGGTCAAGCGCGTTTGCAGACTCTACCGTACTGCGCGACGCGAACTTCTCAACGGGCTCGCTCTCGCCCGTGAGCGCCGATTGGCTGACGAAGAGGTCCTTTGCCTGCAAGAGTCGAATATCAGCCGGAATCATGTCTCCTGCGGCAAGCACAAGAATGTCGCCGACCACCAGCTCGTCGATGGGAAGCTCGACCACGCCTTCGGGATATCGCTTGATAGCGATGGTCGTCTCGACCATCTCAGAAAGTTTTTGAGCTTCGTTTCCGGATTTCGTTTCTTGGGCAAAGTGGAGCACGCCGCTGATGGTGACCATCGAGAGCACGATAATAACCGCTATCCAGCTGCGCTCGTCTGGTGCTGCCATGATGACGTCGGTGTATGCTGAGATTATTGCCAGCGCCAGAAGGACCACGGTGAACGGATTGATGAACGAAGTGAAAAGGCGCCGAAGCAGAGAAGGACCGCTGTCGTGTTCGATGATGTTTTGCCCGTATTTCTCACGCATCAGGTCGACGAGTTCGTCATGGTACCCATCCGGATTAGTCGAATAGGCGACGTACAGTTCCTCGTGCGTCGCCTTGGCTGCATCGATTAAACGCTGTTTTGTCTCAGCCGTAGCCATCGGGTTTCCTTTGCGTGACAGTTTCGTGCATGCTTTACAAGCGGTTCAATTGTACCGTAAGAGGTGTGATACCTTGATAGAGAGGCAAAGAGTCGAGTGTATAACCGAGGCGACGGGAAGGTCACGATGCACTATATGATTGAGGATAATGAGCGACTTCTTGAGCGGCTAGGTGGTATAGAAATCATCTACACCGATCTGGATGGGACGATGCTGGGCTCAGGCGGAGTGCTTCTGCTCGACGGAGAGCGAAGACCCAGTACGCGGACTGCAGAAGCGCTCGTCAAGATTACCGCGGCAGGAATCCCGGTGGTGCCAACGACGGGACGCTCAGATTTTCAGCTGCTTGAGGTAGTGAGGATATGTGGTCTCAGTGATTTTATCGCCGAGACCGGTGCTATTGTTTCATGGTGGACGGGAACGACGCGCGAGACCGAATATGTGCTTCCCCAGTGGGATGATGACCTGCTTGGGGGGCGCACGCCCTTTGAGGTGATGAAGGAGGCCGGTGTCGCCCAGCTCTTGATGGAGCGGTTCCCCGGACAGCTGGAACACCACGATCCCTGGCACGAACCGCGTAAGGCGACCGATGTGCTGCGCGGTCGAATCGACATGGATGAGGCTCAAGCGCTTCTCGATACCCTCGACATCGCTTTTCAGATTACCGAAAACGGTGCGATAAATCCCAAGAGACATACGCTTGCCGAGCCTGCGCCTGATGCAGACACACAGATTCACGCGTACCACATCGTTCCTGCGGGAGTGTCTAAGGCCGCCGCGATTACCGAGGACCTTGCGCGCAGGGGTATCGCACCAGAGCGCGCGCTCATGATTGGGGACAGCATGAGCGATATGCAGTGCGCGCCAAGCGTCGGCATCGCGCTGATGGTCGAGAATGCGCGTCGCTCTCCCAATGTGATGGCTTCTATAAAAGATTACGACAACGTCGCGTTTGTTGCCGGTAAGAAGGGCGATGGATGGGTAAATATGGCAGAGCTTCTCTTGCGCTCACGATAGCACTCACGCTTTACGCACTCAAACTCCACTCCACGAAATCACGAGTGTGGAGCATCTTGTATCTCGAAAAGTAGAACAAATGCGACCAAGAACGTAGCATATCGAAAAAGCAAAGGAAAATGCTTTATACTGGTAGAGGTGCATGAAAAGCGCCATGATTGTGAAAGCATGTGTTTTCGCAAAACCGGGGTTGGCTTGCGGTGCTAAAGTGGGTATGGGAGGCCAATTACCACATACATCCCTGTAGACGAACCGAAGACGGAGCAGCTTTGCTGCAACAACAGACAGATATCGATGCTGTCTTGGGAAATAAGAAGTAATGGTTCGCTGAGAGTTGTTCGAAAAGGGGTGATAATCGTACACAAAAAGCAGGCAGGTTGCGGTTGTTTACGACTATCCGCAATTCGGTACAATGAAAAAGGAGTTAATGTATGAAGTTAGCAAAATATTTACTCGTAATAGCTTTGGTAATTATGCTGGCATTTGCTCTTACTGCTTGCGAAAGCGCAGTGGAAGATGAGCCCGCACCGCCAACAACTGTAGAGGAACCAGCAGTGGATAATACGCCAGACCCAACCCAAGGTGCTGATTTACACGATCCAGGTGTTTCAGTCACAGACTGGAATGTCGCTCTCAATTACCTCAAGGAGGGTAATGAGAGATACATCAGGAATCAGACGATCAATAGAGATGCGTTCGCAAGCGATCGCAACATTATCAAGGATGGGCAGAAGCCATTCGCCTCTATTCTTTCCTGTGCTGATTCCCGGGTCGCCCCAGAGCTGTACTTTGACCAGAAGCCTGGCGATATCTTCATCGTGCGCAATGCAGGTAATATTGCCGATACCACAGCGGTTGGCTCTTTCGAGTTCTCCGTAGCTGCCCTAGAAGTTCCTCTCATTGTGGTTGTTGGCCACAGTGCTTGTGGAGCGGTCAAAGGCGCTCTCGGTGATGGCGGATATCCCGCACCACTACAAAGTATTCTCGATTTTATAGCTCCTAATGTCGCTGGCTATACGCTTGATGATCTGGATGCTGCAACGACTGACAACGTCAAAGCTCAGATGGAAATTCTGAAAAATGACGAGGTCATCAAAGGGGCAGGCATCACGGTAGTTGGCGCAATCTACGACATCGGAACTGGCAAAATCACCTGGCTGTAGGATTTCGATTCCTTTAGTCTTTTTCCACGAAGTATTGGGGAGGCGGGAGCAACTACGCTCCCGCTTTCGATTTTGTGCGCTGATCTGCATCCCGGGCTGTCACTTGTCCTTGCGGGCTTGACCCGCAATCTCCCTTCTCCCTGTCAGGCTGAACGTACACCCATCTGTCATGCTGAGCGAAGCGAAGCATCTCAGCCACCCAATGGTTTACATGTGATGGTGGCGCGAAGACAATGTGTGGACATCGTAGTAATAATATTCATTTCTATGAATATCTTATGGCGGCGTATTTATCGGGTAAACAATCCTATACTCTGTTGGCAATGTGGGTTTCGTTGGAAGGGGGTTTTCATGTATGTCGTGGCAAACGCGCTGAAGAATCTGGTGCGAAATGCGGGGCGCAATCTGCTCATCGCCGCTATTATCTTTACAATCATATCGATGACGGTTGTTGCTCTTATCATCAACAACACCGCATCGGCGGTCATCGACAGCTATCAGAATCAGTTTGCGTCCGAAGTGACGATAGCTCCCGATATGGAGAAGGTTCGCGAGCAGGCGATGGCTGAGATGTCGGCAGGTGGCGGTGCGCGTGTCATGATTCGTCGCCCGGAGCTTGCGCCTGAAAAGCAGTTAGAGTTTATGACTTCTGACGCGCTGAAGGAAAGCGTGGTGTATGCGAGTACGTCGGCAAGCAGCGAACAGATAACCGCGCTTGACCAAAGCGATTCAGACGATTCCCTCGGCCAACCTCTGCCTGGCGGTGGCGTGGTTACTTCAGGTCCTAGTGGCGGAGGAGGTCCCGGTGGAGGGCAAGGCGGCATGATGATATTTGGGGGTGGTGGCAACTATCGTGTGTATGGTGACTACTTCCAGGATTTTGCAGAGGGCAATCGCTCGCTGGCAGATGACAATAGCCGCATACCTAGTGCAAACAACGAGGCACTAATCAGCGCTGACCTTGCGGAGGAGAACAACCTTTCTGTAGGGGATACCGTTACGTTTACCTCGACATTGAGAATCGGTCTTGATGACACGTTCGACGCGGAAGGCAAGGTCGATGGGGATACCATTACCATTAAGGGTGTCGATTACACTCTCGGCATCTTCGACGAGATGCATTATGCGGCATCGCGCGAAGTATCCTACGATCTGAAGATAGTGGGAATCTACGATGATCTAACTGACGAGTATCCCGATCCGAATATGCCTGCCTTTGCCGCACTCAATCGGCGCAATGAGATACTGACGACTCTGGATACCCTGCTTGACCTGCGTAATACCGACGAGGAGGGCGTTGAGATCCAGGCTACGTACTATCTTAAATCCCCTGATTATCTCGATTCATTCACGAGCGATGTGCGTGCTATGGGGCTCTCCGATGAGTTTATCGTCTCGACGAACAGCGCGTACTATGAGCAGACGGTCAGACCGGTGCAGAGTATGAAAAACCTCTCGCTCGTCTTTCTTGCGGTTGTGCTGGCGTTGGGGGGTATCATTCTGATACTTCTCACCTCGATATCTATTCGTGAGCGCAAATATGAGATTGGTGTGTTGCGTGCGATGGGCATGAAGCGCGGCAAGGTCGCATTCGGTCTTTGGACGGAGCTTCTGGTGATAACGCTGGCATGTTTGGTGCTGGGGATAGCGGTGGGAGGTCTAATCGCGCAACCGATTACCGATGTGCTTATTACCCAGCAAGTGAAAGCACAACAAGGCGATATGGTCGATCAGGGCGGTCCGATGATGATAAGCGGATCGCAAGGAGGAGGTCCTTCGTTCAGCGCTGGTCCCGGCATACGTATCGCGGGAGGGGGCGAGCAAGCTAAACCGCTCACCGAGATGGATGTGTCGCTTTCGCTGATGACATTGGGGCAGATTGCCGTTCTTGCTCTTGTGCTTGCGTCTGTTGCAGGATTGATTTCAATAGGCAGGATCACCAAATATGAGCCAATCAAGATTCTCATGGAAAGGAACTAGGTGGCGACGATGAGTGTACTGGAATTGCAGCGCGTTGGATACCACTATGAGGGCACGAACGTCCGAGTGCTGAAAGATGTGAATGCTCACTTTGAGCCGGGAGTCGTCCATACAATCGTGGGGCGATCAGGCTCGGGAAAATCGACGTTGCTCTCACTTATTGCAGGGCTTGATACCGCAGCAAATGGGACGGTGCTCTTTAAGGGTCAGGATCTCAAGAGCATCGACCGGGACGAGTATCGTGCAAAAAACGTCGGAGTTGTCTTTCAATCATATAACCTCCTGCTTAACGCGTCGGCGGTTGAGAATATCGTTCTTTCGATGAACATTAGCGGAAATCCTGTTGCGGACAAAAAGGCTCGTGCCTATGAGATTCTTGCGCGTATCGGTATCGATAGGGATATGGCAGATCGCAAGATCCTAAAGCTTTCCGGCGGCGAACAACAGCGCGTCGGCATAGCCCGAGCGCTTGCCAACGACCCCGACATTATCATTGCCGATGAGCCGACTGGAAACCTTGATGAGACGACCGAGAAGGAGGTTCTCAGCATTCTGGCGTCGCTTGCGCACGATGACGGCAAGTGCGTGATTATCGTGACCCATTCGCGCGAGGCGACCGCTATCGCCGATGTGGTACTCGGGATAAAAGAGGGTCATCTGGTCAAGGTCGAGATGAGCGCTCCTGCCGCCTGATTGATAAACTGTTCTCCTTTGAAAGTGCGCCTTTTGGCGCACTTTTTTGAGGAAAGCTACAGAGCTGGGCTACTGTCTGTCGCTCTGAGCCGAAGGCGAAGAGTCCTACCCCTTGGCGAAGGGTCATCCCCAGAGTATGCTACTATCGGATTTGGACCAGTGAACAATTCCGGCGACCAACAAACAGGGGGTTCGATGATTAGGGGAAACAAGGTCGAGCTAGTGCCCGCAACGATTGAAGACAAGCAACGCGCATATGAGTGGTGCTGTCATTCGGAAACCACGAAATCACACTCCGGGCCTCCGGACTATCCGGAATCGCCGATATCGACGTGGGAGGAATTCTTTGACGAGGGGTATGTCGATTACTTCTTTGATGGCTCGCAGCTACAGAAGGGTCGAGCGTTTATTGTCCAGATCGGTGAAGAATCGGTAGGGTTTGTCAGCTACACCTCCTTTCACCTTAAGCCGAATAGGGCAGAGCTTGATATCTGGATGAACCGCGAAGCACATTGCGGCAAAGGCTACGGATCAGATGCCCTTGTTGCACTGGCTGAGCACCTGAATCAGGATTTGGGTGTTCGCGAGTTGATTATCAGACCATCGGTGCGCAATACCCGAGCGATAAGCGCATACCTGAAGGCCGGCTTTGAGAAGACTGACGCAACAATAAGCGATTTCGTGCTGGAAGAATATCTGTCTCTGTACGGAGTGGGAGATTATGGCGAAGGCGGCGATTTACTTCTGGTGAAGAAGTATACAGGCATGAAAGCAGACCATACATAACATATACGATTCACTTTCATGCCCAGTAACTAAATGAAAAGGATTGCTAGAGCAACTTTGTTGCTGGCAACTGCTTTGCGAGAGTTTTATCGAAAGTCCATAACGGGACGGCATTCATAAACGATGCACTTGCTGCGAGGTAGCAATCGGCAAACGAAAGAGAGTTGTGGGCAACGAATTGTTCAAGGGTGGAAGCTATCAGTTCCCGGTTGCAATCAATATTCTTTTGCTGAAGGAGATTGAGAACGGTATCCCTTATTACCTTGCGAGAAAAAGAATAGTATCCATCAAGAATGTAGACGAATTCAAAGAATGCAATATCAGATACGAAGAAGCGTGTGCCGGGTTTTCTCAACAGTTTTGTCGCTACAATTGTCTGTTTGGGGATATCGTTAAGAACATATCTCAGAATGATATTAGTATCGAGCGATTGTCGCTTCATAATCATCACAACCGGGGTGGTCTTTGATTAAAAAATGAGCGGGTGTCCTCAAGGGGCACGGTTCCCGGTTTAATCATCGCAGTCAAACGTTCCCTCATCTCTTCAATAGATTCGACGCGCTCGATAGTAACTTTCTCTGCTTGTGGGTCGATGCTAAACGCAATCTGATCGCCAGCACGAAATCCCATCATCTTACGAATAGCAGAAGGAATGACTATTTGCCCTCTGCTTGATATAGTTGCAGTTGTCATGCAAACCTCCTTTAGTATGAATAAACGACGAATAACATACCAATATATTAGCACAGGAAATGTCGTCGTCGGACATGGCAACACAAGCGCATGTACCCGCCAGCTTTCATTGTGTGGTTTTTAGTGGTTTAGGACATCCCCAACAAGATACCTTGCCATACATTTGTGAGACGAACATATGGCAAGGTATAAGGCCTGCTTCTTTGGTTGGGAGATGTATCTGTGAGGTGAACAGACCCCTCTCCGTTCCTGCTGAAAACGCTATGGCAGTATGAAGCTGTTCTTTATTATTGGTGAACCTAGTGTCGCACCCGTTATCTTTCCTATAATCGCAACCGAATCGCCAGTCGCAAGAGAGGCAACTTTCTCGTTTTCATCTTCGCCGAAGAAGAATTGTGGATGCATAAACATATTTCCGTCGACATTTGAAAGCGTTACGTATGTTTTATCGAGAATGTCCTTGCCGATGCTCTCAACAGTTCCGGTAACAATGAACAACTTGTTCTTGAATTCATTATCAGCGCTGACCTCATTTTCATCGTATCGACTAAATAATTCCGCCGCAGTTATCGTTGGCACACTACTCACCAAGTCATTGATGAACCCGTCTATTCCACTTGCAACTTGTGTATCAGGATATTTTTCTCTTATTTCATTTGTCTTTTTGATCATAGCTGGATAATCAGCAGAATCAAACTTCTTCCTTGCGTCATCAAGGAGCCTTTGTGCAGCTTTTTCGTCTTTGCCAGTAGTTGCGTTGTCAGTATCCTCAGGTACCTTGGGATTGTCTGTAGATTCCGATTTGGTTGTTTCGGTCGATGCTGATTGCGTTGAGGAGTTATTGTCTGATAATGCTCCAGCGAAGCCAAGGAGTAGAAAAACGACGAGTACCCAAAACCACCATTTCTTATAGACTGGCTTCTTTTCCTTTTCGATATTTTCTTCCGGTGTCCATTTCTGCTGTTCGTGCTGATCCATTTTGCTTCCTTCCTTTTCCGAATACTCTCGCTGTATCAATCGCTACCAATTGGTGTTGGGTTGGTTCATTGTACCACCTTTATACGGCGGCTTATTCTGGAAGGATATCGAAGGCTGAATGAAAGAACTATTGACTAATTGGGCTTTAGTCACAATGAGCTACGGTATATGGGCTGGTTATAAGAAGGAGTCGGAAGACGACGTGCCCATTGCTTGATATTGTTGCTCTTGGCATGTGAGACTCCTTTATATGCGAACAGAAGATAAACGATACGTACACATACCAGCAAAGAATTATCGTTCATCTTCGTAGATACCGAGCCTAAAAGTGCCCAACTCACTCTTAAGCAATCAGCTTATTTGTGATGTATTATTAAGGTGTCCGAAGTCCATAGGTCGATTAATCGACCATAGCGTGTATGTCCAAAAGAGGACAGCCACGCCAGTGGGCATATACGTGTCGTCTGTGGACTTTGGACAGTCAATGTGGCTGTCCTTTTTTGTGACTAAAATTGTGATGGTACTTTGAGTAGCAGTGGGTGGAATGTGTAGGGGGATAGGAGGAACACCGTGTCTGATACCGTAGGGCGAGCTTCAGAGAGGCAGATATTTCTGGTTGAAAAAAGATGGTTAGTGCTGGTGGCGCACGCGGCACTTTTTATAGGACTTATTATCGGAATTACTTATGCGAGACCTTCAGCAGAGATTTTCGCGCCACCTGTCATGCAGGAAAGGATCGAAGATGGGATTCAAAAGATGGCTCCTACCGCAGGGCAAGGCTCCTCGGAAAAGTCGGCTGTTGAAAAACAGCCAGATGACGGAGTAGAATTCGGAACTCTCATGGTGTTTCGGGGTCGTGACGTCATGGAAGTAGAAGCCTTTCTGCGCAGACATGGGTATGACGCCACATATATTGTCAAAACAACAAAGATAGATATGACCTTCGATGTTAAGTATATGTTTGATTATCCGATTGAGGATGAATTGACCGAAGAAGAGTTGGATGAATATTTATGGGATCCATATAGGCGGAAACTCGTGATGACGGACTATTTTGATCTAAGCAAAGAGAGAAAAACCGTAGAGATTCAGATTGAAAGCGTCAGTTATTGGGATTAAAGCTATAGCAGCAGAAATACATCTGCGAAAGATGAGAATGAGGCTAGTGGAAAAGAGGACGGCATGGAATGCCCAAAGTGTGGCTCAGACAATTTCCAGACTAAGGAAATGATTTATAAGAGTGGTAGGCAGGATATTTCTGCCGTTAGCATTACTGGAAACACAAAAGGAGGTCACTCCTTAACTCCTGCTATGGGAACCAGCAGTACATTGCTGTCCAGCGAGATGAGGCCACCTGTGAAGAAAGCTTTCATGGGAGGTTGCCTAATGCTTGTTGGAGGAATGCCCCTAGTTGCTGCCTTGATGGCTGCTGTTACGGGTGGGATTTATCCCATGCTTCTGGTCATCATTGCTCTCTCTGCATCGGCCGTGTTTTTGGGCTGGAAGTCTATAGAAAAGGACAAAGAATACAACGAAACGATTTATCCTGAACTATATAACGAGTGGGCGAGCACCTGGGTATGTCTTAGGTGTGGTAATAGTTGGACGGAATAGTCCCCTATTCTTTTTCTATTGAGTAAGAGTTAGAAGAAGATGCGTGTGCGATGAGTCTTTGTATCGCCTTATCAGAAGGAGAGGGCTTCCAGCCTGCTCAGATTTCTGATGAGAAGGAGTTGAAACGCGATGCGTATGACTATACGTGAGCGTTGCAACGACGCCCTCATGCGGAATCTGAGTGGTGCCCCCGGCACGATTCGAACGTGCGACACCAGCTTTAGGAGAGCTGTGCTCTATCCCCTGAGCTACGGGGG
>Ga0209737_10001353_pt1 | contig 17752 bp, 1 predicted proteins | sample TergutCu122P3_FD_187284 | JGI IMG/M metagenome (GOLD analysis project Ga0209737, IMG submission 187284) | Cubitermes ugandensis P3 segment gut microbial communities from Kakamega Forest, Kenya - Cu122 P3 (SPAdes) (version 2) | ecosystem: Host-associated > Arthropoda: Insects > Digestive system >...
GAACGCGGAACCGGCGGAGACAGACAGCACCATCGTCCAGCCCTGCAAGGGCTGAACAGACATTATTCAGCCCTTGCAGGGCTGGGGGAGTGTTGGATGTTCGCTTCCCGCCGGTTTCGCTCGCGATGCTCGCTCCACCGACGGTTACTCATATAGCGCCCCTTCGGGGCTACTCCCATACTTGTGTAGATACCTATGCCTTGAATGGGAGGGAACAAAGCGACGCAACGCGGAAGAGTGCGCAGCAAGAGAACACAGCCAAACAGAAATTGCTAACTATTTCACACCACTTTAAAAGAGCCATTATTTATACAGCAATCATTCCTTGCGTCCATTACTCAAACGTCCTTAATTAAAAACAAATTGTTAATAATCTTGTCTCCTTTCAGCGACAAAAAAGAGAACGGCGTCTTTTCCTTGTCTCTTTTTAGCGACGAATTGACGCTATGAGGACACTTCTTGTCGTCGTAACAAAGAAAAGCAAAATTTTCACATTTTGTATCTTGACAGCGCAGACCTTTGGACGCATGATTCATCCTGATATATGCCGCTGGGGAGTGTGCACGGAAATATCAGGCTTGGCTTATAGGGTGCCTTGCTTGATACAGGCGACGCAAGTCGCGTTAAAGGGAGTAGTACAGAGAATCGGGAAGTGCCAGCAGGGTCGCCATCGATACGAAAGTAACGATGGCGACGCTGAAGGGGAGAGGGCTTTTGCAGCGCGATGGATTTGTCGCGGTTGCTTTGGCTGTTTCAGTGGTTGTTGGATGCCGTTTTTTTGTGGAAGTGAAATGGACTGTTTTCCCAATGGGGAGTCCGGTGTTTCTGAATTTTGTACCCCAAACGAGCGCGACGCGCTGGGTTTGGGGCTTGTTACGTCTTGAGGCAAGGGAGTTGGTCATGAAAACGCAAAACCTTTTTTCGGGTTTCTTTGTTCGTAAAGCTGCGGCAGCGGATCATGTGGTCGATCACGTGGATCATGGGTCGGCAGCTTCTGTTTTCTCCCGATGGCCGAAGAGGCGAAGTCTATTCAAACCCACGGCGTGGCTGGCAACTGGTTTGCTGGCAGTGGGGCTTGCGGGCGGTGTTGGGGCGCAGACGTCTCAGGGGAAGTTGAATTTAGAGATGGGGTCGGCGCATAGCAGCGGCGCACAATTAGACTGCAATTCGCTGTATGGGGTGACAGATACCACAACGGGCTACCTTTACAAGTTCGAATTAGGCTCGGCTCCGGTTGGAGGCGCCATCCCACTGACTCAGGTGTATCGCGCCCAAGCGCCGGCTGGTGGGTCAGGGCAACTGACTTGGACGGGTACCGGGCCGTTGTCAACAGCCGCTTTAGGGCGACCTGGTATCAGAGATAATCCGAATGCGCCCTTGCAGATGTGGCACTGGTCTTACGTCACCACCCCCACTATTTTGCGCTATGTCAAGGCTGGAGAGACGCTGGCCGATCAATTTGGGCCGGCTCCGTTGCCCACGACAGGAAGCGCCAGCTATCGCTACTGGTCTGGTGGCGAATTCAACCAGTTGACTGGAGAAATAGTCTTTAGCTCAGGGGAAGGCGCCGTAATAAGCGAAACCAGTCCTTCCGCTGCTGGTAACAACGCCAGATTCGGGATTTTTGACCCGATGACAGGAGACTACCGCATTGCCCGCTGGCTTGAAAGAGTGCCGGGCGCTCCTCAAACAACTGGCGTTGGCACGTTGAGTTTGAGTTCAGACATGGCGTTGGACGCCAAAGGCAATATCTATAACATTGTGGGCGGCTCGGGCACAAGGAAAGCGTTGATTCGCGTTGTGCCTGGTGGGCATGATGAGGTGTGGCGCTACAACAGGGTTGTTGATATTACGGGTACCGGTTTCGGTGCTGCTAACTGGGGGATGGCGTTTTTAAACGGGAAACTCTACTTCATTGCGAATGGTGGGGGCGGACCGTTGATGGAGGTTGATGTTCTTAGCGGCGTTGCTACGTCACGCGGAACATTTACCGGAACCCTCTTAGATTTGGCCTCTTGTCAGGTGGCGCCGGTGCTTGAGGGGACGGTGTACGACACGACGGCGGCGCCCAATGGAGTGCCCGTACCCGGAGTTACCCCCGGTGTCAGAGGCATTCATGTCGATATTTATAAAATGGAAGGCGGCGTACCGGTTTACAAAGGCATGCGCGTAACTGACGCTAATGGCCTCTACAGCTTCATACTCGATTCAACCAATGCGACGTATTTCGTCCGCATCAAGCAGCCGAAGATCGGCGGAACAACCTTTAACGCCGATGGCGTTAACACGGGCGGCATCAACGCAGCGCAAACCTGGGCGAGCGCAAGCGTAGGCGATTACGACGCAACCACTGGTGAACTGCGAAACACGCAAAACCTTACAACCTCGTTCTGCTACGACAGTAATGGCGTGACCCAGGAGATGACGACCCCTGGTGCGTGTTGGGGCGTTCGTCGCTTCGGAAGCGATCCGGCGACCAACAACCTCAGTTTGGCGCAGATCTATAGCAAAGTAGTGATGACCACCGACCGCGAAGTCGCCAATGCCGATTTCGGGATCAGTATAGAGGCCAGCTATGGCGATGCGTCACCGACGTCAATTGGTGGCGTCACTTCCGGTTACAGGGTGCTGCGTGCCGAAGGCGGTCCGGTTCATGTGACAGCACACAAGAATTTGTGGCTTGGCGAAACCGTTGACTCATATCCGGATGGCAGGCCAAGTCCTTTTTCCGCGACCACGGGCGTCGGCGCCATCACGCAAGGTTCCCACCTCAACCCGACAGACGATGGCATCTTTATCTTTCGCGGCGGCGTGTGGATGCCGCTTCAGGGCGTTGCGCTGGTCAACAGTAGAACCTATAAAGCGAAAGCCATCGTGAGAGGGTCGTTCGCTCAGCAAGGCTGGTTGAGTATTTCGGACAACTTGGGTGTTGGCACCGGCTTTTCGATGGTGGAGAGAGGTAGTTACCCAATTCCCCCCGGCAGCGACGAGGTTGAATTTGATTTCGTTACGCGAACTGCCACCGGATCGGCGAACGCCATCATCACGCGCTTCCGTTTCAGCACAACTCCCAGCTTGCCGGGGCAAGGCGCCACAGGCACGATGGGGCCGGGTCAGCAAGACTATGGAAGCACTCGCACGGACAGACCCTGGGTGGTGGACGGCGAGGTGGAAGACTACATGACGCTCCAGGCGTCGGCGATGTTGAATGTCGCCGTGGTGTCGAACATCGTGGGCGCCTACAACTATACGATAACCGGCGCCTCCGCTGCCCCTGGTTCGAGCAATACGGCCCTGCTGAACGTGACCGCGCCTGGCGTACGGGTGGACGAAACCGCCTACGACGTTCACTCAGTTTGGGATACGGCTATCACGATCACGCAGGCGCTGCCGACGACCTCTGGCGGCCAGTCCCTTGATCCGTCGAAGTGGACAGTGACTGCCACGTGTGTGGATGACCTTACCGGAGCCGCGATACCGGGCGTCACCGTGGCGGCCAATGGCACCGTCAACATCCCGCGAGCGCAGACGGGACATGGCAAGGGCATCATCTGCTTGTTTGAAAACAACTACAAGGCTGCGACGGCGGCGGATTCTTCGCTGACGATTAACAACCTCGGCCCGATTTACACATTTCCGACGTCCTCCGGTTATACCGTGGTTGTGACGGCGAAAGATGCGACAAATGCGATTCAGCCGAATACCGTTTTTGCGATGAACGTCACTGGCGGCACGCTGGCGGCAGGCGGCACCGGCACCTTCGCGGGCGGCAACTGTACGACCGATGCGTCGGGCACTTGCACGATGATCTGGACGAGCACGACCGCCGGAACGCCCCAAATCAGCGCCACGCTGGATGGTCAAGCGATAGGCGCTAACCATGGAACGCCGCCTAACTGTAATTCTACGGGTGAATCTTGCAGCCCGCAGACGCGGCAATTTGTTGCTCCAACGTCGGTACTGCACTCTGAGTTGACGGTTACCACTCCGACTCCGCTCCGCGACATCGTAGCGAACAATACCGACTACGCGCGTTTGACGGTAACGCTGAGAGATGCAAGCGGAGCGATCACGACTTCTGTGGGAACAACGGCCATATCGTTCACCGGGAGCAGCCCGGGGACTTTCTACGTGGTCGGCACATCGACAACGACAAGCTCATGCACCATTCCGCAAGGCAGCAGCAGTTGCTCCGTCGATATCAGGAGTACGGTGGTCGGAGACGCGACGGTTCGTGCGTACATCGGAGCGCCTGAAGTTGGGGTGGGGTCACCACGAACGATTACTTTTGTTCATGGCCCGATCAGTCTGACGCAGTCAATGCTGGTGGCGGATCCAACCATGTTGCCCGCAAATGGCAGCAGCCAATCGACGCTCACGATGACCTTGAGGGACGAGTACGGCAATCTTTACCTTGTGCCGACTCTGGTGACCTTTACGGCGCTGACGGCGGGCAACGGTAGCCTTTCGCCGCTGACTTGCACGACGAGCGCCACCACAGGCGCGTGCGATGATGTCAAATACACCAGCCCGAGCACGTTGCCTTGCGCAATGGCGACATGCCCTGTCACCATTACTGCGAGCGTTGCGGGAGTGACCGGAACCAAGACGGCCACGATCAATTTGACGGACGATGGCTATCGCAACATTATCGTGAAGAAGGTTGTGGACGGTGACGGCAAAGCAACCGGTTATGTTTCGGGCGGCAAGTTCAACATCAGCCTGCAATGCGGTGCGCAGCCAGCGGTGACGCTGCTTCTGGCCGATGGCGAGAGCAACGATGGCGTGAGCACGGCGTATCCGCCGGTGATCGCTCAATCCGGCGAGACCTGTACGGTGGTCGAAACAGCGCCGACGCCTGGGGTGGGCGGTGTGATCAATGTCAACCACACCAACAGGGCGGCCTATCCGTCAACGATTGTGGTGGGCGCGCTTCACCGCACCATTGAGGTGGTCAACACGGTGACTGCCGGACAGATGCCGACCTATGCGTTGACCGTTAACAAGGTGGTGGCCGGAGCGACAGCGCAACACGATCCGAACGCGGAATTTACGATTAACGTGATGTGTCTCGGCGCTAGCGACAAGGCCCTCAAGCTGATGGCCGGCGAAGAGGGCTACGTTGACGTGCCGGCGAACGCAATGTGTACGATTGACGAGCCGGAGCCGTTGTTGCCGACGTTGACCGGCGGCTACTGGTACGAGCCGAGCTACTCGCCGCGCACCATTGCCAACGTGGCCTCGGACAGAACCGCGACCGTGACCAACAGGGTGACGAACGAACAGAACCGACGGAAAGTCAGCGTGATGAACAGCGTGAGCGGTTTGAGAACCGAGTCGGGCTATGCTCCGGGCGGGCAATTCACCGTAACGCTGAACTGTGGTGCGGGTTACATCTTCACCGGAACCATGGTGGAATCCGACGTTCACTTGTATCACGTTCCGAACAATTCCAACTGCTCGGTGACGACAACAGCTTGGCCGAATCTGCCCAGCAGCTATCAGTGGGTTGACACCGATAATCTGGTAAACCCGGTGACCACAGATCGAACCGTGATCGTCGATCATGAAATCACAGGCGTGCCCGCCGCGGCGTATTTTACGCTGGTGATTAACCTGCCGGGACCACTTCCGGCGGATGGCGCTAATGGCTATACCGCGACCGTGACGGCGAGAAATGCGTCGTTGGTCATGCTGCCGAATGTGCCCATTGTGATCACCGTTCAGGGCGGCGCATTGGCACAGGGGACAGCCGGGAACTTCGTGCCGGGAGCCACAGCGATGACCGGCACCTGTACGACCGGCACGGCGGGGACGTGTAGTGTCTTCTGGTCTAGCAACGATCCCAGCCCGACGACTCCGCTGCCTGCTGGCTTCGCCATCAACGCGACGCTGAACGGGACGGATATCGGCAACTGCGCGGCGAATCCGAATACGTGCAGCCCACAAAGGCGCGAGTTCTTTGGCACGGTCGATTGCGGCCAATCGACGTTGGCATTGAGCGATTCAATACTGGCTGCGAACGGCGCCAGCACCTCGACCGTCACCGCGACGTTGAGAGATGCGCAGGGCAACCTCGTGTTGACGCCGCAAACACTAGTGAACTTCATTCTGCCGACCGCGAGTCATGGCAGTTTCGTGTCGGGCGCGACCTGCCTGACAACGAATGGCGTGTGCTCGGTCACCTACACCAGCCCAACCGCGATACCCGGCGGCGGCAACGAACTAACGTTCCCTGTGACCGCGAGCGTGGACGCGTGTGGAAACATCACGCCGGTCAATCTCACTTTGTCGGGCAGCCCGAACCGCACCGTCACCGTGACCAAGACGGTGAACGGCAGCGGCGCAGCGGGTGGTTATACGGGCGGCGCGTTCAACATCAACGTGGACTGCGGTAGCCCGGCCTACACCAAGCTCATGCAGCTTGCCGATGGCCAAAGCGACACCATCGTCGTGCCGCTGAACAGCACTTGTACGATCACGGAAACCGTGCCTGCTGGTGTGGTGAGTGCGGGCTACATCAACAAGGCGACCCATCCGTCCACCATCATTGTGACGAACCATCGCTCGATTGAGGTGGTGAACACCATCACCCAAAACAATACGCCGCCTTACACACTGACGGTACACAAGACCGTGGAGGGGATCATAGGGCAGCACAACCCGAACGCGGTGTTTGCGATCAACGTTGTTTGCGATGGCGATCCCGAAACCAAAGTCTTGAATCTGATGCGTGATGAAAGCGGCAAGGTTCAAGTAGAAGCGGGCAGCCGCTGCACGATCAGCGAGCCGGGGCAGTTGCCGCCCACCGCAAACGCGCCGACCACCTGGTACGTTCCGAACATCAGTCCGGAAGTTATCGCCAGCGTGAATTCAAACAGAAACGTCGAAGTGGAAAACTTCGTGACGAGCGATACCTCGCTGAGGAAAGTAACGCTGACCAACCTGGTGGATGGCAACGCGAGCTGGTACGACGCTCTGGGTTACTTCACCGTGAGACTGGAGTGCGGTCACGCAGATTACGATTGGGCGCCAGAGATGCGCGTGGGCGATCAGGCGAGCTACAACGTGCCGAGCGCGAACACCTGCGCCATGACCGTGAACGGCAGACCGACGCCCAGCGCGAATTACATGTGGTATGCCGATCAAACCATTTACGCTCCGTCGCAATCGTTCCAGGTGCAGAACGGTCGTGATGCCACGGTGACGCACAAGATCGACGGCGAGACCGACGCGGCGTACTCCACGCTGACGGTGACCCCGGCGGGACCGCTGGGGACGACGTATTACACGACGAACAACACCTACACCGTGACCGTGACCGCGAGAAATGCGCAGAACGTTCTCCAGCCGAACCAGCCTATCGTGATCACCGTTGAGTACGGTACGCTGACGGCGGTTGCCGGATCCAACTTTGATCCGGTGACAGGTACCTGTACGACAAGCAATACAGTGGGCGCTTCGTTTGGCACCTGTGCTGTGACTTGGCAGAGCGACATGCCTAGCCCGACCAGTGGCTTCGAGATCGCTGCCACACTCGGCGGGACGCATATCGGCAACTGTGCGGCGAATCCGAACACATGCAGTTCGCAGAGTCGCGTGTTTTACGATGAGCCGGATTGCGGCCAGTCGACGTTGTCGGCGAACCCGACAATACTGGTGGCGAATGGCTCAAGCACTTCGGAGATTACGGCGACCTTGCGAGACGCGCAGGGCAACCTCATTCGTACTGAGACGCCGGTGAGCTTTTTGTTGCCGACCACCCAACATGGCAGTTTCGTGACGGCGACCTGCAACACGAATACCACAACAGGGTCGTGCACAGTTATTTACAGAAGCCCGAGCACGATACCCGGCGGCGGTAACAGTCTGATATTCCCGGTTAACGCAAATGTTACTGCGTGTGGAAACATCACGCCGGTCAATCTTGAGCTGTCAAGCAGTCCGAACCGCACCGTTACCGTGACCAAGACCGTGAACGGTACCGGCAAGGCGACCGGCTACGTTCTAGGTAGCGAGTTCAAAATCGACGTGAGTTGCACCTATGGCAACGACACCTTCGACAAGACCATGCTGCTTGCTGATGGCGGAGACGACGAAATCGTTGTGCCGCTGAACAGCACCTGTACGATCAGTGAGGACGTACCGGCTGGCGTGGTGGCTGCGAACCACACCAATAAAGCGACCTATCCGTCAACCATCATTGTGACGGGTAACCGGTCGATTGATGTGGTCAATACTGTCACTGCGGGCGGCACGACGACGCATACGCTGACCGTGTATAAGACTGTGGAAGGAGCCACTGGGCAGCACAACACGAACGCAATGTTCACGATCAACGTCGTTTGCGACGGAGATCCCGAAACCAAAGTCTTGAACCTGATGCGTGATGAAAGCGGAATCGTTGAAGTTGAAGCGGGCAGCCGCTGCACGATCAGCGAGCCGGGCATCCCGACGCTGGCCGGTGGTTACAGATACGTTCCGAACATCAGTCCGGAAGTTATCGCCAGCGTGAACTCGGACAGAGACATCGACGTAGAAAACTTCGTGACGGACGAAACGCTGTCCAAAGTGACCCTGACCAACCTGGTGGATGGCAACGCGAGCTGGTACAACGCGCAGGGCTTCTTTAGGGTGACGATGAACTGCGGCGCGGCAGAATACACCTGGACATCGGAGACGCGCACAGGCGATCTGTCGAGCTACAACGTGCCGAGCGCGAACACCTGCGCCATGACCGTGAACAGCAGACCGGCGGCCAACACGAATTACATGTGGTATGCCGATCAAACCATTTACGCTCCGTCGCAATCGTTCCTGGTGGGGACGGGCGAAAACGCCACGATCACCCACAAGATCGATGGCGAGACCGACGCGGCGTACTCCACGCTGACGGTGACCCCGGCGGGACCGCTGGGGACGACGTATTACACGACGAACAACACCTACACCGTGACTGTGACCGCGAGAAATGCGCAGAACGTTCTCCAGCCGAACCAGCCTATCGTGATCACCGTTGAGTACGGTACGTTGACGGCATCGGCGACCGGAACCTTTACGCAAGGTGCTACGCAAAGCACTGGCACTTGCACGACCAATGCGTCGGGCGTCTGTACCGTGACTTGGACGAGCGATCTGCCGAGCACCCCTGATGGATACATCATCAGAGCCACATTGGGTGGGGCGGAGATTGGTTCTTCCATCGTCGCGCCGAATCCGCAGAACCCGGAGTACTGTAACGCGACGACCGCTTCATGCAGTCCGCAGAGTCGTGTGTTTTATGGAGCGATTGATTGTGACGAAACGACCCTGGAAGCGGTGCCGACGAGCGTGAGCGCGAATGGCGCCAGCACCTCGGTGGTCACCATGACCTTGAGGGATGCGGAAGGCAACCTTGTGTTGACGCCGACCGTCGTGAACTTTGCGTTGCCGACCTCGATCTACAACCAGGGCAGCCTGTCGTCGGCGACCTGCAACACGCAGACCACTGGCTCGTGCTCCGTGACCTACACCAGCCCGAATGCAGTACCGCCGGGTGCGAACAGTGTTACCGTGACCGCGACGACTGCGGCGTGCGCACCCAAGACCGTGAACATCGGACTGACCAGCGTTGGCAACTTCCAGACCGTGACCGTCAAGAAGACAGTGGAAGGGACGGGGTACGTTTCGGGCGAGACCTTTGCGATCACCGTCAACTGCGGCACGGGCTACACCCAGACCATGAACCTGGCGCATAACGGCCAGCAATCCATCGTCGTGCCGGTGGGCAGCACCTGTGTTATCAGCGAAGCCGAGCCGGGTCCTGGCGTGATAGGAGCGGGCAACACCAACACCTCCGTGATCTCGCCGTCGAGCTTTGCCGTTGTGAGCGGGATGGACGAAACCGTTGAGGTCGTCAACCGTATCAGCAACCGTCCGGTGACCAAGGGCGTGCTGAACGTGGCCAAACGCATCGCGGGCGATGCAGCTGCCATTCATGATGGGCATATTGCGTCCAACGAATTCGACATCACCGTCACCTGTACGGGCACGAACCCTGCGGAATTCACGCTGAAAGGTGGGCAGAGTGCGAGAGTCGAAGCCGAACTGGGGGCATCCTGCACCATCGTTGAAGAAACGCCGCTGCCGGACGCCATGCCGGGCTACATGTACGTGCCGAGCATCACGCCGTCAAGCATCCCGAGACTGCCGGCGACGCGCGACGTGACCGTGACCAACACCGTTGTGGAGGATAACGGCACCTTGTACCACAAAGTGACCCTGAAGAACGAAGTGTCCGGCGATCAGGTGCCGAGCCTGTTCAACAACAACGGCACCTTCGGGCTGTCCCTGACCTGTGGTACGTTCACAGCTACGCCGTCCATGCTCGTCAACGAAATTTCGGACTACAGCGTGAAACAAGGCGAGACCTGTAACGTGACCACGACGTCGCGTGCGCCGATCCTCAACACGGTGCTCTGGACCTGGGGCACCACGGCCTACACGCCGTCCGCTTCGTTCCTCGTGAACGCGCCGACCAATGCCGTGGCGACCCATCCGATCATACAGACGACGATGCGCACCATCACCGTCAGCAAGACCGTGACCGGGATAATGACGACCCAGCCGTTCAGCATCACGCTGAACTGCGGCACGGGCTACACCTGGCCCGACATGCTCATTGCCCACGGCGGATCGCAAGAGCGGCAAGTTCCGCTTGACAGAGTATGTACCGTCAGTGAAGCCGAACCGGGGCCGAGCGTGATTGGAAACGGCAATTACAACACCGTTGCCATCAGCCCGTCGGAATTCATCGTCGATGATCACACGACCGTGTCGGTGACCAACCGTATTGCTGCCGGGACGATCAACAAAGCGACGCTGGAAGTGACCAAAGAAGTGGTTGGTTCCCTCAAAGGCGCGGGGCACATCGAAGGCAACGCCTTCGACATCCTTGTCCAATGCGGAGCCGTATCGGAGACCTTCCGTCTGAAAGACGGCTGGAGCGCGATCATTCAAAGCGCCGTTGGGCAACAATGCACCATCACCGAACCGGGCATACCGTCGGCGAACACGGGTTACACCTACGTTCCGAACAACACCGGAACCGTGACCCTGAGGCCGGATGTCGTTATATCGACGACGCCGCTCGTGACAGAGCCGGGCACCTGGGTGGTCGTTGAGAACATGGTTGTTCCTGACAACGTGACCTTCTATCCGGTGACCCTGACCAATGCGGTGACCGGAGACACGACGCCGAGTGCGTACCACCAGACGCAGCCGTTCGTGCTGACCATGAACTGCGGTGTGGGCACAGACTACGTCTGGAACGACATCGCGGCGACCGTTGGCGACACGAGCATTCGCTACGTACCTGCTGGTTCGGTCTGTACGATGGGCACGGCAAGCCGTCCTGGCATTGCCAACGGCAGCTACAAGTGGGACACCACGACCGGGATCAACGGGACCACCTATGCTCCGTCCAGTCCGTTTAACGTGACCGGTGCGATGACCCAGACGGCGACCCACCGGATCATTCCGGCGGAAATGCGGGACATCACCGTGACCAAGACCGTGACCGGCGGCACCAACGCCAGCACGTTTACGATCCGCATGACCTGTAACGATGGTCCTGGCGGTGCTCTTGTTACCAGACCGCTCATGAATTTGGCGCACGGCGGCAGCAACATCGTTCAGGTGATGGATGGCGTTCGTTGCGAAGTGACCGAAGACCAGACCAGCATTGGTGGCGTTGATGGTTACACCGCGCTGATCGTTCCGTCGGCCTTCACCGTGGACAGCAACATGACCGTTGCCGTTGTGAACCGGATCGAAACCGGCAAGCCGAATCTCGACAAGGCGCTCGTCAAAGTGACCAAAGAAGTGAACGGGCTCTACAAGACCTCCGGGCACGATGCGGCCACACTGTTCAACATCAATGTTGAGTGCGATAGCACGACCATCGCGGACTTCAACCTGAAAGATGGCTGGAGCGCGAGCGTTGAAGGTGAAATTGGGCAGTTGTGCAAGATCACTGAGCCGAGTGTGCCGAATACGACGGATCCGTCCATGTACCGGTACATCGTGTCGAGCATTTCTCCGTCGCAGGCGACGCTGACTGTGGCGGGCATTGCATCGACCGTGACCAACACCGTGGATCTGGTCGGCGTTACAACGCGCACCGTCACCCTGAGCAACGCGGTGACCGGAGACACGACGCCGAGCGCGTTCAACCGTGCGCAGCCGTTCGTGCTGACGCTGAACTGCGGTGTGGGTACGGATTACGACTTCGGCGAAGTGTCGATGCTGGTTAACGCTGTTTCGACCTTCAGCGTGCCGGTTAGCTCGACCTGTAACGTGGACACGGTACTCTCGAAGTTGCCGAACATCGTGAATCCGAGCTACGAGTTTTACCTGCACACTTACAATCCGAGTGCTTCGTTCAGCGTGAACAACAACATGAGCGCCACCGTGACCCATGCGCTGAAGCCGAAAGACATGTACCAGATCATCGTGAAGAAATTCGTGGAAGGTACAGCCAACGGCACCTTTGCGATCACCGTGGACTGTGGTGGTACTCCTCAGGTCATGAATCTGGCGCACGATGGCGAAGAAAGAATGCTGGCGCCGCTTGGTGCGGTGTGCAGCGTCACCGAAGCCGAACCGGGTACAACCGTAATTGGAAACGGCAACCACAACACCGCCGTGATCTTCCCGTCGGACTTCGTGGTGGCGAGGGACCAAATCGTGACCGTGACCAACCGGATCGGTAGCGGCTCCATCACGAAGGGCACGTTGATCGTGACCAAGACCGTGACCGGCAACACCGGGCCGCACGATGCCAGCACTCCGTTTGACATTCGTGTTGCCTGTACGGACACGCCGGTGGCAAACATCCAGTTGCTGGAAAACCAGAGTGCGACCGTTGAAGGTGAGCTTGGCAAAGTCTGCACCATCACCGAGCCGGGCCTCTTGGCGACTCCGCCGGTTCCGGCGTTGGCGGCGCCCTGGCGCTACGTGGCGAACATCTCGCCGACGACGACGACGTTGAAGGACGAAGTGTACGTAGGCGTTGAGAACATGGTGGTGCAGGGTGATCACCATCCGGTGACCCTGACCAACCTGGTTAATGGTGATCCGGTGCCGAGTGCGTACGACAACGATGGTTTCTTCACGCTGGCGTTGAACTGCGGCACGGGTTACACCTGGACGCCGGAGATGCACATGGGCGACACTTCGGTGTTCCATGTGCCGGCGAGTGCGAGCTGCAACGTCAGCACGACAAGCAGACCGACGATCATCGATCCGTTGACTTGGAAGTGGGATATCGCCAAGACCACCTATGTTCCGGCCAGTCCGTTCACCGTGACGGCGGCAACGACGGAAACCGTGACGCACTTCATCAGCAGTGTGACTGAAGCGTCGTATTCCACGCTGGTGATCACGCAGCCGGGTCCGCTTTCGACGAGTTCTACGGGTTACACCGTGACCGTGACGGCGAATAACTCGTCGATGCAACCGCAGCCGAACGTTGACATCGTGATCACCGTAGGAGGTGGTACGTTGGCAGGTGCGGGCACGGGGAGCTTCAATGCGGCGACAGGCGTGTGCACGACCAGCAACGTTGCGGGTCCGTCGTTCGGTACCTGCGTGGTGACTTGGACGAGTACGACCCCGAGTCCGACCACCGGGTTTGCGATCAACGCCAAACTGGGGGCAGACGACATCGGCAACTGTGCGGCGAACCCGAACACATGCAGTCCGCAGAGTCGTGTGTTTTATGGAGCGATTGATTGTGACGAAACGACCCTGGAAGCGGTGCCGACGAGCGTGAGCGCGAATGGCGCCAGCACCTCGGTGGTCACCATGACCTTGAGGGATGCGGAAGGCAACCTTGTGTTGACGCCGACCGTCGTGAACTTTGCGTTGCCGACCTCGATCTACAACCAGGGCAGCCTGTCGTCGGCGACCTGCAACACGCAGACCACTGGCTCGTGCTCCGTGACCTACACCAGCCCGAATGCAGTACCGCCGGGTGCGAACAGTGTTACCGTGACCGCGACGACTGCGGCGTGCGCACCCAAGACCGTGAACATCGGACTGACCAGCGTTGGCAACTTCCAGACCGTGACCGTCAAGAAGACAGTGGAAGGGACGGGGTACGTTTCGGGCGAGACCTTTGCGATCACCGTCAACTGCGGCACGGGCTACACCCAGACCATGAACCTGGCGCATAACGGCCAGCAATCCATCGTCGTGCCGGTGGGCAGCACCTGTGTTATCAGCGAAGCCGAGCCGGGTCCTGGCGTGATAGGAGCGGGCAACACCAACACCTCCGTGATCTCGCCGTCGAGCTTTGCCGTTGTGAGCGGGATGGACGAAACCGTTGAGGTCGTCAACCGTATCAGCAACCGTCCGGTGACCAAGGGCGTGCTGAACGTGGCCAAACGCATCGCGGGCGATGCAGCTGCCATTCATGATGGGCATATTGCGTCCAACGAATTCGACATCACCGTCACCTGTACGGGCACGAACCCTGCGGAATTCACGCTGAAAGGTGGGCAGAGTGCGAGAGTCGAAGCCGAACTGGGGGCATCCTGCACCATCGTTGAAGAAACGCCGCTGCCGGACGCCATGCCGGGCTACATGTACGTGCCGAGCATCACGCCGTCAAGCATCCCGAGACTGCCGGCGACGCGCGACGTGACCGTGACCAACACCGTTGTGGAGGATAACGGCACCTTGTACCACAAAGTGACCCTGAAGAACGAAGTGTCCGGCGATCAGGTGCCGAGCCTGTTCAACAACAACGGCACCTTCGGGCTGTCCCTGACCTGTGGTACGTTCACAGCTACGCCGTCCATGCTCGTCAACGAAATTTCGGACTACAGCGTGAAACAAGGCGAGACCTGTAACGTGACCACGACGTCGCGTGCGCCGATCCTCAACACGGTGCTCTGGACCTGGGGCACCACGGCCTACACGCCGTCCGCTTCGTTCCTCGTGAACGCGCCGACCAATGCCGTGGCGACCCATCCGATCATACAGACGACGATGCGCACCATCACCGTCAGCAAGACCGTGACCGGGATAATGACGACCCAGCCGTTCAGCATCACGCTGAACTGCGGCACGGGCTACACCTGGCCCGACATGCTCATTGCCCACGGCGGATCGCAAGAGCGGCAAGTTCCGCTTGACAGAGTATGTACCGTCAGTGAAGCCGAACCGGGGCCGAGCGTGATTGGAAACGGCAATTACAACACCGTTGCCATCAGCCCGTCGGAATTCATCGTCGATGATCACACGACCGTGTCGGTGACCAACCGTATTGCTGCCGGGACGATCAACAAAGCGACGCTGGAAGTGACCAAAGAAGTGGTTGGTTCCCTCAAAGGCGCGGGGCACATCGAAGGCAACGCCTTCGACATCCTTGTCCAATGCGGAGCCGTATCGGAGACCTTCCGTCTGAAAGACGGCTGGAGCGCGATCATTCAAAGCGCCGTTGGGCAACAATGCACCATCACCGAACCGGGCATACCGTCGGCGAACACGGGTTACACCTACGTTCCGAACAACACCGGAACCGTGACCCTGAGGCCGGATGTCGTTATATCGACGACGCCGCTCGTGACAGAGCCGGGCACCTGGGTGGTCGTTGAGAACATGGTTGTTCCTGACAACGTGACCTTCTATCCGGTGACCCTGACCAATGCGGTGACCGGAGACACGACGCCGAGTGCGTACCACCAGACGCAGCCGTTCGTGCTGACCATGAACTGCGGTGTGGGCACAGACTACGTCTGGAACGACATCGCGGCGACCGTTGGCGACACGAGCATTCGCTACGTACCTGCTGGTTCGGTCTGTACGATGGGCACGGCAAGCCGTCCTGGCATTGCCAACGGCAGCTACAAGTGGGACACCACGACCGGGATCAACGGGACCACCTATGCTCCGTCCAGTCCGTTTAACGTGACCGGTGCGATGACCCAGACGGCGACCCACCGGATCATTCCGGCGGAAATGCGGGACATCACCGTGACCAAGACCGTGACCGGCGGCACCAACGCCAGCACGTTTACGATCCGCATGACCTGTAACGATGGTCCTGGCGGTGCTCTTGTTACCAGACCGCTCATGAATTTGGCGCACGGCGGCAGCAACATCGTTCAGGTGATGGATGGCGTTCGTTGCGAAGTGACCGAAGACCAGACCAGCATTGGTGGCGTTGATGGTTACACCGCGCTGATCGTTCCGTCGGCCTTCACCGTGGACAGCAACATGACCGTTGCCGTTGTGAACCGGATCGAAACCGGCAAGCCGAATCTCGACAAGGCGCTCGTCAAAGTGACCAAAGAAGTGAACGGGCTCTACAAGACCTCCGGGCACGATGCGGCCACACTGTTCAACATCAATGTTGAGTGCGATAGCACGACCATCGCGGACTTCAACCTGAAAGATGGCTGGAGCGCGAGCGTTGAAGGTGAAATTGGGCAGTTGTGCAAGATCACTGAGCCGAGTGTGCCGAATACGACGGATCCGTCCATGTACCGGTACATCGTGTCGAGCATTTCTCCGTCGCAGGCGACGCTGACTGTGGCGGGCATTGCATCGACCGTGACCAACACCGTGGATCTGGTCGGCGTTACAACGCGCACCGTCACCCTGAGCAACGCGGTGACCGGAGACACGACGCCGAGCGCGTTCAACCGTGCGCAGCCGTTCGTGCTGACGCTGAACTGCGGTGTGGGTACGGATTACGACTTCGGCGAAGTGTCGATGCTGGTTAACGCTGTTTCGACCTTCAGCGTGCCGGTTAGCTCGACCTGTAACGTGGACACGGTACTCTCGAAGTTGCCGAACATCGTGAATCCGAGCTACGAGTTTTACCTGCACACTTACAATCCGAGTGCTTCGTTCAGCGTGAACAACAACATGAGCGCCACCGTGACCCATGCGCTGAAGCCGAAAGACATGTACCAGATCATCGTGAAGAAATTCGTGGAAGGTACAGCCAACGGCACCTTTGCGATCACCGTGGACTGTGGTGGTACTCCTCAGGTCATGAATCTGGCGCACGATGGCGAAGAAAGAATGCTGGCGCCGCTTGGTGCGGTGTGCAGCGTCACCGAAGCCGAACCGGGTACAACCGTAATTGGAAACGGCAACCACAACACCGCCGTGATCTTCCCGTCGGACTTCGTGGTGGCGAGGGACCAAATCGTGACCGTGACCAACCGGATCGGTAGCGGCTCCATCACGAAGGGCACGTTGATCGTGACCAAGACCGTGACCGGCAACACCGGGCCGCACGATGCCAGCACTCCGTTTGACATTCGTGTTGCCTGTACGGACACGCCGGTGGCAAACATCCAGTTGCTGGAAAACCAGAGTGCGACCGTTGAAGGTGAGCTTGGCAAAGTCTGCACCATCACCGAGCCGGGCCTCTTGGCGACTCCGCCGGTTCCGGCGTTGGCGGCGCCCTGGCGCTACGTGGCGAACATCTCGCCGACGACGACGACGTTGAAGGACGAAGTGTACGTAGGCGTTGAGAACATGGTGGTGCAGGGTGATCACCATCCGGTGACCCTGACCAACCTGGTTAATGGTGATCCGGTGCCGAGTGCGTACGACAACGATGGTTTCTTCACGCTGGCGTTGAACTGCGGCACGGGTTACACCTGGACGCCGGAGATGCACATGGGCGACACTTCGGTGTTCCATGTGCCGGCGAGTGCGAGCTGCAACGTCAGCACGACAAGCAGACCGA
>Ga0209737_10001354_pt1 | contig 17742 bp, 13 predicted proteins | sample TergutCu122P3_FD_187284 | JGI IMG/M metagenome (GOLD analysis project Ga0209737, IMG submission 187284) | Cubitermes ugandensis P3 segment gut microbial communities from Kakamega Forest, Kenya - Cu122 P3 (SPAdes) (version 2) | ecosystem: Host-associated > Arthropoda: Insects > Digestive system...
GGCCAATTTGCTCCAGCTCTGCCCGTGCAAACGGCGCCATTACTGCAAGTAGTGCCGCCGTTCACACGAACAGACCTGGAGCAAATTGATCCACAATCTGTCATACAAGCAATACTTCGGCACTTCTCTAGATTGCCACGTCGCGCTCGCGCGCTCCTCGCAATGACGGGGTGGGTGCGCTACGCGCTCCTCGCAATGACGGGGGCAGGTCTGAACAGTAAGCAAGAATTGTCTCCCGTTCGAAAAAAACAACATTTCTAATTGCCATTTATGCAGCATAGGCGTAGAATGCTTGAGAGCTCAGATGGCTTGCAACAAGCAACACATCTGACCAGCAAGGGGCTGCTGGTGCGATGCAGCATTATCCGATGCAGCATAGTACGTCGTAGCGTTGCGCGATGCAGCATCGTATGCCGCAGAACTATCACCTAAGAGAAAGGGCTATTGTGAAAGATCACCCTCATAGTAGCGGTAATATTCACAAACGTTAGCCCATTCGGTCTCCTTCCTGGCGGCCGAAGGGCTGCCGAACCACCTGCGAATAGTTGCGAGTTGGTTCCACGTTGTGAAACCGTGGGTACCAGAACTTGCGCGCAGTAAGGAAGGAGTAAACAGATGCTTTATCTTTCCCAGATGCTTGGAAAGCCGGTTTTCGACTCAAATGGAGAAGAGATCGGTCGCATCAGTGACCTCGCCATTCAGACAAAGGAGGTCTTTCCGCGCATCACCTCACTCGCATTCCTTGGGCCTTCCAAGACACCTTTCATGGTGTCGTGGCGAAAGTACATCGAGAATTACGAAGACGAGAAGATCTTCCTGAATGTGCCGTCGCACGAAATCAGGTTCAGTTATCTGCAGCCAGACGAGCTCTTGCTTGCCCGCGACCTACTCAACAAACAGATCGTTGATACACAGGGCCTCAAGGTTGTTCGGGTAAATGACCTTAAACTGTCAAGTTCAAGAAACCAGCTGCGTCTGCTCGGAGCTGAAGTTGGCATCCGCGGGATATTACGGGCTCTCAGTCCTGCATTTGAGCGTTTCGTACTTGCACTCACCAGGTTATTCAAACGTAAGATCGACGAGAATATCATAGCCTGGAACTATATGGAACTGGTCGACCGTGACCTCTCAAATGTCAAGCTGTCGGTTACACATAAAAGGCTTTCGGAGTTACATCCGGCTGATGTTGCAGACATTCTTGAGCAGTTGGAGCCACGGCAGAGAGCGCTGGTTTTTGAGCATCTCGACAGTCAACAGGCTGCAGAGACCTTCTCAGAACTTGGGGATGAGTTCCAGGCGGACATGATCGATGATCTGACCGAGCACGAGGCAGCTGATCTGCTCGCCTTGATGGATCCGGATGATGCAGCCGACATTCTAGGCGGTCTCTCCTACGACAAGGCAGAAAAGTTGTTGTGGCTCATGGGAGTGCAGGATCAAAAACGCATCCGATCGCTGCTTGGTTACAAGGAAAAGACTGCCGGCGGCATCATGACACCGGAGTTTGTGGCTATCAGCGAGAATGCCACAGTAGGGGAGACGATAGAAAAACTTCGCAATCTGGAAGAGGATCACGAGGCCGTGCACTATGTCTACACGGTAGACGATGACAACAAGCTGACCGGAGCGTTGTCATGGCGCTCACTGGTAATGGCAGATAACAGTCGTCAGGTTTTTGACCTTGCCACCCGTGACCTGATTACCGTACCACCTGATGAAGATCAGGAAGCCGTTGCAGAGGCAATATCGAAGTACGGCCTGTTGGCCATGCCGGTTGTTGATGAAAACGATGTCTTGCTCGGTATCGTTACGGTAGACGATGCCTTTGATGTTTTGGAAGAGGAGCACACAGAAGACCTGCAGATCGCTGGTGCGAGTGGTTTGGGGCGCGCCAACGAGAAACAGGGGCTCGGCAGTCTGCTGCTCTGGTTGTTGCAGAAAGAATCATGGTTCATCGTCTGGGCTTTGATCGCCTTCCTTATCACCATGAGCGGAAACCTGGTGGTTTTATCACCAGCACTTATCTTCATGCCCTTTGTCTTGCTTATCGCCGCCGATATTGTCTCATACTCGATCACAGACCTCCTCGAGTACGGTTCATCCCAGGATGCTCCGACAATAGGACGCTTATTTGGTCGCAACTTCATTGCCAGCATTCTCACTGCATTTATCGCGGCGTTGTTCTGTATGTTGTTTTACTATTCGGTTGGAAGCAGCCTGTCTGATCCTGGCAATGCCGCCTCGGGGGTATTTGCCGCCAAACCGCTGCAGGAACTCATCATCGCAGGGTTTGTCCCTGCAGTTTTTGCCTGTTTTGCCATAATCGCAGCCGGCACGGTGGTAACGATGATAGGGAGGCGCAGGCTGGATCGGGGCAAGCCTCTGTCAAATATCATGCTTACTCTGGGGATGATGGCCTTTGGGTTGCTTGTTCAGATAGCCTTGCATTTCATAGTGGTTGCTAGCGGCATCTTCGACGCTTTGCCTGTATAGCCGGAGTGTATGATGGCAAAAGCCAACAGGGAAATACTCGGGAAGGATCTCGAGAACGAGCAGCTGAATCCCGGTAAGTCAAGGAGTAAGTCCAAGCTCTGGATAATACTTGCTGCGATGGGGCCCGGAATCGTTGCAGAACTTGCCGGTAACGACGCCGGTGGCATCTCGACCTTCTCTGTTGCAGGAGCCTCCTACGGATACTCGACTCTGTGGACCATCCCCATTGCGATGCTCTTTCTGATGGTGGTGCAGGAATCAGCGGCGCGTATGGGGGCGCAGACAGGAAAGGGATTCTCTGCCCTCATCCGCGAGAACTTTGGCATCAAGCTCACCGCTTTTGCCATGATTGCCCTGCTCATTGGCAACTTTGGGACGACACTCAGCGAATTTGCCGGCATTGCAGCAGGCATGGAACTCTTTGGTGTGAGCAAGTACATCAGCGTTCCAATTGCCGGTATCGCTGTCTGGACACTGATACTGGGTGGCTCGTACAAGCGCACCGAGAAGATATTCATGATCATCAGCCTGGTGTTCATAGCTTACGTGTTTGCGGCGTTTAACTCCAAACCCGATTGGGGAGAGGTTGTCGTAAGTACCGTTGTGCCAAAGCTTGTGTTTGACAGCGGCTTTTTCGCGCTGATCATCGCCATAATAGGAACGACTGTAGCGCCCTGGATGATCTTCTTTGGACAGAGCAATGTGGTGGAAAAAGGCACCACCATAAAGGAAATGGTACTACATCGGGTTGATGTCATTGCAGGAGCTGTGATTGCCTGCCTGGTGGTGTGGTTCATCATCATCACCACAGGAACAGTACTCCATCCTCAGGGGATTGAAATAATCGATGCAGAAAGCGCCGCCATTGCACTTGAGCCTATAGCTGGAGTCTACGCCAGACATCTGTTTGGCATCGGTTTTGTTGGCGCTTCTTTTCTCGGAGCCTGTGTCTTGCCGTTGACTACGGCTTACTGTATCTGTGAGGCCTTTGGATGGGAGCGCGGCACCGAGCGCACCTGGGCAGAGGCACCTGCGTTCAGGTCACTTTTCACCATATTGATAGCCATCGCCTGCATAGTAGTGTTAATTCCCGAGATCAACCTTATCACCGTCATGCTGACCGCGCAGTTTGTCAATGGCATTCTGCTGCCGATACTTCTGGTCTTTCTCGTGCGTATCATTAATAACCGTCGCGTGATGGGAGTATACAAAAACGGCAGTCTTGCAAACGTGCTCAGCTACCTGACAATTGTTGTAGTCGTTGTACTCTCCGCCGTCCTTCTCGTCATGCAGGTATTGGGATATTAACTACCTTACTCTAAGACAGCAACTTCTCAAGTGCGGCGATTTTTACGCAAACGCAGAACAGCTCGCTGGCCAGTGCCAACTCCTCTATCGAGGGAAAGGTCGGGGCGATGCGGATGTTGCTGTCGCGTATATCAACGCCATAGGGATAAGTTGCGCCTGCATCAGTGAGGATTACGCCGGCTTCCTTTGCGAGTGCAATAGTGCGCCGAGCAGTGCCTTCAAGCCCGTTAAAGGAGATGAAATAACCACCGCTTGGTTTGATCCACTCAGCGATACCCAGCCCTTCAAGCTCGCTTTCAAGCGTGTCGAGCACTACGGCAAACTTGGGCGCGACAATGGCAGCCTGCTTGCGCATATGTGCCTGCACTCCGTCAAGGTCGCATAAAAACCGTACATGACGCAGCTGGTTGACCTTGTCCGGCCCGATATTCTGTAAGCTCGTGAGCCTCTCAATCTCAGCAAGGTTACCCGCACTGGTAGAAAGCGCACTGAGACCACCAGTTGCAAAGGTAATCTTGGAGGTAGAAGCAAACTGGTAGTAAAGATCAGGGTTTCCGGCCTGTATGCAGGCGTCTCTGAGACTGAGCAGGGCAATGGGAGGATCAAAGAGATCATGGACGGCATAGGCGTTATCCCAGAAGATTCTGAAATCCTCGGCAGCAGGTTTGAGTGCTGCAAATTGGCGGACAACCTCATCAGAGTAAACCACACCTTCAGGGTTGGAGAATTTTGGCACGCACCAGATGCCTTTAACCGCAGGGTCACCTTCTACATAAAAACGCACAGCATCCATATCAGGGCCGTCAGGGGTCATCGGTATCACGATGTTTTCCATGCCAAGACTGGCAGTTAAGGCAAAGTGGCGGTCATAGCCGGGTGACGGACAGAGAAACTTCACGCTATCCAGAGCGCACCAGGGCTTTGAACCGCGCAGGCCATATAACATCGAGCGCATGATGGTGTCATGCATCAGGGCAAGCGAGGAATTGCCACTGACCAGTACCTCAGATGCGGGTACACCAAGGATCTGGCCAAATAAAACCCGCGCCTCGGGGATACCGAGGATCAAGCCGTAGTTACGTGTGTCCTCACCTGTGCTGTCAAGCGGACGTTCGCAAGAGGGCACCATGTCGAATAAACCGTTTGAAAGGTCAAGCTGTTCAGGCGACGGCTTACCTCGCGACATATTAAGTTTGAGGCCGCGAAGCTTGAATTCCTCAAACTGTGCAAGTAAAACACCAAGCTCTTCGTGCAGCTGCTTTTCGTTTAATTCCATATAGGCAGTCATGAGTTACTCCTTGCTGAAAACATTATTTCTTTACCAACTGTTCTTTCTTCATTTCTACTCATCTGGTACAGCAGCTTGTTGCTCTGAGTACCATGGCTTTCTGTCATTCTGAGCAACGCGAAGAATCTTTACATGCGCTTACAGATAAAATCCTTCGCCTATGGCTCAGGATGGCAGTGGAGTACCATAGTAATCTATATCAAAAACGATTGTAACGTATTCATAACGTATACTGTTCAGGTGGATGATTTCTCTTGACCCGGTGGTGATAAGGACTAAGATTGCACAAGTTTTATAACAGTGTTAGCTATTATCTGATGGGGAGAACAGACAGATTGTTGCATGATGAGAGAGCAGGCTAAAAGGCCAGGGAGAAAAGCTTGTTGAAGCTCAGTCGTTTTCTTAAACCATTCATAGCCAGTATTCTTCTGGCAATTGCCTTGCTGTTTGTTCAGGCCATCTGTGAGCTGAACCTCCCCAACTACATGAGCAAGATTGTCAATGTGGGTATCCAGCAGGGCGGAGTGGAAGAATCCGCGCCTGCGGCTATCTCACAGGACGGATTCACCTTCATTACGACTTTCATGGATGACAGCGAACGAACCATCATGAGGCGCAGCTACGAGCTTGTCTCTGGCGACACACTCGACAGCAGGGGTAAGGCATACAGCGAGACCTTTCCCAGGGCAAAAGATGAGCAGATCTATGTACTCAGACAGGGTTTGTCCAGTATGGAGATGGCGGAGGTTGAAGCGGCTTTTGGCAGTGCAACCTGGACAATGGTAAACCTGCTGAGGATTATTCAGAGGGAAGGTGAGACCCTGGGGCTTGACAGCTCAGAGCTCCTCGATGCCATAGGAGGAACAACCGATGGCAACTCAGGCGGCTCAAGCAACTCAGGCGGCTCAAGCAACTCAGGCAGCAACACCACCGACACCACCGACACCACCAATATTCAGAATCTTGATTTTGCGGAGATATACAAGTTCCAACCACTGCTGGAGATGCTCCCAAAAGCCTGGTTTGAGGAAGCACGCAGCCAGGCAGCTGATGTCGACCAGAGCCTGCGCTCTCAGAGCGGCAAGATGATGGTGGGAGGCTTTTATCGCGAGTTGGGCTGCGACATGGGCGCCATCGAGATTAACTACATCCTCCGCATCGGATTGATAATGCTGATAATTACTGCGCTATCCGGTGTGACAACCATACTGGTGGGCTATCTCTCTGCAAAGATTGGCGCAGGTCTTGCGCGCAATATACGCAAGGAAATCTTTACCAAGGTTACCAGCTTTTCACATACAGAGTTCGACCGGTTTTCCACAGCCTCACTTATCACCCGCTCCACCAATGATGTCAGTGTGATTCAGATACTGCTCACAGCTGGTCTCCGTATGATTTGCTTTGCACCGATCATGGGCATAGGCGGTGTGTTCATGGCATTGCAGAAATCGGTATCCATGAGCTGGATCATAGGGGTTGCAGTGGTCGTAATCATTGGTCTTTCGATGATACTGCTTGCTGTTGTCATGCCAAAGTTCAAGATCATCCAAACTCTCATCGATCGTCTGAATCTGGTTGCCCGGGAATCGCTTAATGGACTGATGGTTATCAGGGCTTTTTCTCGCACCGGGTTTGAAAAGGAGCGCTTTGATGTTGCCAACAGAGAACTCACAAAGGTAAACCTGTTTGTCGGTCGTGCAATGACCTTTACCATGCCGGTCATGACTTTGTTCATGAACGGGCTCATGATACTCATCATCTGGGTTGGTGCCCATCAGGTGGCACAGTCTCAGATGCAGGTTGGCGATATGATGGCCTATATGCAGTATGTCATGCAGGTTATCATGAGCTTCATGTTCATAGCAATGCTGTTTGTCTTTGTTCCGCGGGCTATTGTCAGTGGCAGGCGCATCAATGAAGTGTTGGAGACAAAGCCGCTGATCGTCGACCCAACAGAGCCGAGTCACATCGACCCAACAAAACGGGGGCTGGTCGAGTTTTGTGATGTGAGCTTCAGGTATGAGGGAGCACAGACAGACGTGCTTCGCCATATCAACTTCACAGCCAGGCCCGGGCAGACCACAGCGCTTATTGGCTCGACAGGCTCTGGCAAATCGACGATCATCAACCTCATCCCACGTTTTTACGATACAACCGAAGGCGAGGTCAGAGTTGGTGGCGTAAATGTTCGCAATCTTACTCAGGAAGAATTGCGGAGCACGATAGGGTATGTACCACAGCAAAGCGCGTTGATAGCCGGAACCATTGAGAGTAACATCTGTTTTGGTTCGGGAGAATTGCCCAGAGAGGATCTGCTCAAAGTAGCAGAGGTTTCTCAGGCGCTCGAGTTCATCAACGGGCAGGAGGAGGGCTTTGACCTGCCCGTCTCCCAAAGCGGAACGAATGTATCTGGCGGGCAACGTCAGCGACTCTCCATCGCTCGAGCTCTGGCGGTAAAACCAGATATCTACCTGTTTGATGACAGCTTCTCGGCGCTCGACTTTAAAACCGATGCCGCCTTGCGACAGGCGCTTGCTGAATACACCAGCGAAAGCACGCTCATCATCGTTGCGCAGCGGGTCTCTACAATCATGGAAGCCGACCAGATTTATGTTATCGATGAGGGAAGGATTGTTGGCTCAGGCACACACAGTGAACTGCTTGCAACCTGTGCAGAGTATCTGGAAATAGCATCTTCGCAGCTCTCTGAACACGAGTTGGCCAAAGAAGCCGGGAAAGGCGGTGAGCGACATGTCTGATGAGAGCCTGAAAGTCCAGCAAGACTCAGACGAGCGCAGCTCAAAGCTCTCTTCCAGTGACAGAGTCCGGCTTGCACAGCTGCGTGAAGCCCAACGTAAAGCCCAGGGCAATCAACGTCGTGGCCGTGGCCGTGGCCGTGGCCCCGGCTCTGGCGGCCCCTACAGGCCCAGAATGCCGGAAGATAAAGCAAAGGACTTCAAGGGAACCTTCCGCAAACTTCTCAAATACCTTGGCAAACACAAGCCCACTGTTGTCATAGTCATCATATTCTCCATGGTTTCAACGGTATTTGGCATCATCGGGCCAAAGGTTATGGGAATGGCGACCACCGAGCTCTTCAATGGTGTAATGGCCCAGATTGCCGGCACCGGCACCGGCGTGGACTTTGATGCCATTGGAAGGATATTGTTTTTACTGCTCTGCCTGTATTTTGTCAGTGCGCTGTTCCAGTTTATCCAGGGCTTCCTCATGACAGGGGTTGCCAACAGGATTTGCTACTCGATGAGAAAAGACATCGACGAAAAGATTATGCGCTTGCCCTTCTCGTACTACGACAAAACGGCGACCGGTGACGTGATGAGCCGCATCACCAACGACGTGGATGCCGTCCAACAAAGCTTCGACCGCTCCATAACCCAGATCATCACATCGGTTACCACCCTGGTTGGTATTCTCATCATGATGATCTCCATCAACTGGCTCATGACGCTGATAGCCATCGTGACGCTTCCTATCAGTGCGGGCGTTATAGCCTTTATCGTCAAGCGTTCACAGAAACACTTCGTTAACCAGCAGGCATACCTGGGTGAGGTTAACGGAATGGTGGAGGAGAACTACGGAGCGCACACCATCATGCGCGCTTTCAATGGTGAGAAGCGGGCACTGGCGTTGTTTAACGAGAGCAACGACACCTTGTACAACGCCGCCTGGCGCGCGAACTTTCTCTCTGGCCTGATGATGCCGATCATGAGCTTCATTGGCAACATCGGTTACGTGGTGGTCTGTGTTGTAGGAGGTTATCTGGCAATCAACGGACGGCTTGCCGTTGGAGACATCCAGGCTTTCATGCAGTACATGCGCAACTTTCAGCAACCGATTCAACAGGTCTCACAGATCTCAAACGTGCTGCAGCAAACCATGGCCGCAGCTGAGCGCATCTTCAGCTTTCTTGAGGAAGAGGAGATACCTGCAGACATCAGTGACGAGGCGTGCGTTAATCCTGCTGACATCACAGGCGCTGTGAGCTTTGACCGGGTGCGCTTTGGGTACAGCGCCGACAAGCCAGTCATCCATAACTTCTCCGCTGACGTCAAACCCGGCCAGAAGATTGCTATCGTAGGGCAGACCGGCGCAGGGAAAACCACGGTCGTGAAACTCCTCATGCGGTTTTATGATGTGGATGAAGGATCGATCATGGTGGATGGTTTTGACATCCGGCAATTCAAGCGTGATGACCTGCGTTCGCTCTTTGGTATGGTGCTGCAGGAAACTTGGCTTTACAACGCAAGCATTGCCGATAACATTCGCTATGGAAAGCTCGATGCAACCGAAGAAGAGGTGCGTCGTGCCGCGCGTATAGCACAGGCTGACCATTTTATCTCCACGCTGCCAAACGGTTATGACATGGTGCTCAACGAGGAGACCACCAATGTCTCACAGGGACAAAAGCAGCTGCTGACGATTGCCCGTGCGGTACTGCATGACCCCAGGATACTCATTTTGGACGAGGCAACATCCTCGGTCGACACCCGCACAGAGCTTATGATCCAAAAAGCCATGGACAACCTCATGGCAAACCGCACGAGCTTTATCATCGCCCACCGGCTCTCGACAATCCGAAACGCCGACCTGATACTGGTAATGGACAACGGCGACATCGTCGAGCAGGGCAGCCATTCAGAGCTGTTGGCCGCCGGCGGCCACTACGCCTCACTCTACAACTCCCAATTCGCCACCATCGCCTGAGCTTTGAGAGTCCTGGCTTGGAGTGAAATGCCGGATCGTTGCGGAAGTCAGGGGGGAGGCATCCTAATCTATCTGCTCGATCTTGAAAAACACTGGGCGCAAGCCATCTGTGCAGCAGGCGATCTGGGTATGCGGGGCTTTCATCCAGGGGAAGCTGCCGCCAAACTTGATTGTCTCAACATCACGGTTTATGTCTGCCCACGCCCAGGAGCAGAAACCGGCAGGAACACCCTCGCCCTTTGCGTGTGTGAATGTGTCACCAATTTTAAACTTGTCGCAACTGGTGTCTTCTCCTTCAGCATAGCATCTGGAGCCGTATTCCGCCTGGAGGTTCTTCATCCCAAGTTTATCTACTACGGTGATTCGTACTGTTGGCATGGCACCAAGCCTCTCTTTCCAGTATTGACGTGCAGGGACGATATCGCTGCCAGTATTGTATCCAAGCAACCTGCATCGTCAATAGTTGCTATATTTCTTATTGCCTGCCAGGTTACTGATTACACTATGGCAGACAAACAACGCTAATCCACGCTTTAGTCTAGTAAAATGAGACTATATACCCCTGAAAACTAGACAAAAGCGCGGAATAGTGTCATTTTCTGCCACAGTGTAATCAGTGGCCTGGCAGATGCCCTGGCAGATGCCGGCCCTGGCAGATGCCTCGCTCAGGCGCTTGAATCTCGCAATGACGTAGTAGGTCTGAACAGTGCTATTATTCTCATCACAGGCAGGGGGCGCAGCTGACCTGCAGTGACATCAGTCATGCATAAATGAAGTAATGCTGGGAGGTTCTTCAAATGAAGCGTTTGCGAGAGCACGATTCTGGAGATAAAAACAAGAATCACATGGAAAAACCCGCTGAAGCCCATCCCAAAAGCCCAGTTACTCAAAGTGCCGAACCATTGGTCAAACTTGAGAACGTGCATAAACGCTTTGGCAAACAGGAAGTGCTCAAGGGCATAGACCTTGAACTGAGAGCTGGTCTTATCACCGGTCTTCTTGGTCCCAGTGGATGCGGAAAGACCACGCTGATCAACCTGATAGTAGGAAGCCTTGTTGCCACTTCCGGAAAGATCACTGTTCTTGGAAAGCCTGCGCCGCCACGCTCTGTCAGGTCTGAGATGGGATTCATGCCACAGAGTGAGGCTTTGTATAACGACCTGACAGCCAAAGAGAACCTTCGGTTCTTTGGGGCGCTGTATGGTTTGTCGGGCAAGCAGCTCGAAGTGGCTATTCCCAAAGTACTGGGTCAGGTTCATCTTGAGGATCAGGGAAAAAAGGTCGTGAGCTCGTTTTCTGGTGGCATGAAAAGACGCCTTTCTCTGGCTATAGCGTTACTGCATTCTCCGCGCCTTTTGATTCTCGATGAGCCTACCATCGGGCTGGATCCCTTACACCGTATTGAGCTCTGGAGGTCTTTTAATGAGCTGGCTGAAGGTGGGGTTACCATGCTGATAACCACTCATGTGATGGATGAAGCAGCCCTCTGCGACCATATCATAATGCTTCATGATGGCCAGATCATTGCGCAGGGCACAGCAGATGGAATAATTGCAAAGGCTCAGGCAACAACGCTCGAAGAGGCTTTTCTCCTGTTTGAGAATCATGAGAGTACCAGGGCGCTTGAAGCAGGAACACCCTTATCCCACGGATCTCGTATCCCAGGAAAAAGCCAGGCGCCCTCTCATGAGTCTGAAAAGGAGGCTCATGATGTCTAATGCATTTGCTCTCATGAAGCGTATTCTGCAACAGTTTCGCCATGATCCACGCACGATAGTCATGTTCATCGTAGCGCCCGTGCTTGTGCTGTGGTTATTCAGTGTGTTGCTGGGTGGATCCGGGTACAAACCCAAACTCGCGGGTGTTGATCTACCTGATGAGATTGTAACCGTGATGAAGGGGCAGGATGCCATTTTCGAAGAGATGGATGCTGTCAGTGCCGCAGATCGGCTTGCTCGTCAGGAGATCGATGCTGTCGTAACGCTTAAGGATGGCGTTTTATCCATCAAAGTTGAGGGAACAGATGCTTCGCGTACCGGTGCGGTAATGAGTGTGATAAACACGGTTGTGCAGGAGGTCGCCGCCAATCAGCGTGAGAAGATTTCAAGCGAGCTTCGCGATAAACTTGAGACAATGATCACGATAATCGACCAGATCAAGACAGGCCTTTCAGCTGTTCCCAATGCTCCGGTTTTGCCGGATTTCCCAAAGGTAGACGATCTTGAGTTCCAGATGATCATCAGCGATATAGAACTCAGCTATCTCCACGGCTCGGATGACTGGAACAGCTTTGACTTCTTTGGCCCCGTGTTCATCGGAATATTTATCTTTGTCTTTGTCTTTATCACCAGTGGCATGTCGTTGATCACCGAGCGAACAGGTGGAACCATGGAGCGCCTGCTGGCAACTCCTATCAAGCCCTGGCAGTTGGTGCTCGGTTTCTGCCTTGGCTTTGGTCTGGTTTCTCTCATTCAGGCAGCGCTTGTACTCTGGGCCTGCATCACACTGGTTGGTTTTCCCAACGAGGGGTCACTGTTTACTGTGATTACCATTACGTTCTCTCTTGCCCTGGTGTCGCTGACTTTGGGGCTTCTGGTAAGTGGACTTGCACGCACGCCATTGCAGGTTATCCAGTTCATGCTGATTCTTGTCATCCCCCAGGTGCTGCTCAGCGGGATTTTTGATCTTGCTCAGAGTCCGGGTTGGATGCAGGTTCTCAACAGGTGTTTTCCCATAACCTATGGAGCCGAGGCCCTCAGAGATATCATGTTGAGAGGCGCCTCCCTGCCCGATATAGGCACTCAGCTTGCTATCCTCTGGGCCTTTATCGCAGTATTCTTCCTGCTGGCTACCCTGAGCTTTGCAAAACGGAGAACCAGCTGAACAGTAACACTATGCGCGGTTACTCGTCACTCCATTGCTGAAAATGGCACTAATACACGCTTTTGTCTAGTTTTTCGATACATTTTGCTCAAAATAATAGACAAAAGCGTGTATTAGTGCCATTTTCAGCAATGGAGTGACGAGTAACCAGTGCGCTCTCTCTGGACTATGAAGAATTGGATTTATTTGATGCACAAGATGCTGTGTGATACCCTCTGTAAGACACCAGAAACGAGGGATTTATGCGTTGTATATCGTGTGGTTATTCAGAATCCAAGGTAGTAGACTCTCGTCCGTCGGATGATGGTCTTTCCATTCGCAGGCGCAGGGAATGTCTGCAGTGTGCAGAGCGCTTTACAACCTATGAACGCTTGACCGAAGTTCCGCTTATCGTCATTAAAAAAGACAAGAGCGCAGAACCCTTTGACCGCACCAAACTGCTCAGAGGATTGCTCATCGCCACGGCAAAGCGTGGTGTTGAGGCAGGGGTATTAGAAGCTCTGATAAATGATGTTGAAGCTGAGATTCGCAATACGCTGAAAAACGAAATCCAGTCAAAAGTGCTGGGCGAGATGGTATTGGAGCGTCTGCGCGAGATTGACGATGTTGCTTATATCCGCTTTGCATCGGTGTACAGGGATTTTAAGGATATCGAGGAGTTTCAGGCTGCATTGAAGGGTATGAGCTGACATGCCCGAAACCCTGACCCTTCAAGTCCAGCGACTCGACTCAACCACTCCTCTTCCAGAGTATGCATATCCGGGAGACGCCGGGCTTGACCTTAGAGCTGCCTGTGACTGCATGTTACTGCCCGAGCAGCGAGCGCCTGTTCCCACAGGCCTGAAGATTGCTATCCCACAAGGTTATGCCGGTCTTGTAGTGCCTCGGAGTGGTATGGCATCTCGTCTTGGCTTGTCCGTGGTAAACACGCCCGGTCTTATCGACAGCCAGTACCGGGGTGAGGTTGTTGTGCTTGCTGTCAACCACGACGCGAATGAGGCAGTCACCATCAAGAAAGGTGACCGCATCGCTCAGCTGGTGATTGTGCCTGTACCATTGGTTGAGCTTATTGAGGTAACTGAGCTGGATAAAACGGAGCGAAACGAAAAGGGTTTTGGCAGCAGCGGCTCTGCGTAGTGCTGTGACTCTTGGCAACAAAGTATAATAAGGCAGCAACAACTTGGCAGCAGCTCAGCTTAGCAGCGTGGCAGATGTGACAGTTGGAGGGAACAACACCATGGAGTGGAACAAGTTTTTCAGGAGCAACCTCGTGCCGGTAGTGGCTTACAAGCCGGGTCTTCGCGAGGAGCAGATCAGGCAGCTGGTAGAGGGCAACACCATCTACAAGCTTTCCTCAAACGAAAGCCCCCTGCCGCCATTCCCCTCAGCGATCGAGGCCATGCAGAAGCACCTGGTAAATCTGAACGAGTACCCTGAGGGCTCCTGCCACCAACTTGCCAGGTTGCTGGCGGAGCACTACGGCGTCTTTCCTGAGCAGATAACCGTAGGCAACGGCTCCAACGAGCTTGTTGACCTCATAGCAATGACCTGCCTTGAACCCGGCGACAACGCCGTCTACTGCTGGCCGTCCTTTGTTGTGTACCGCTCCAGTGCTCAAATCGCAGGAGCTGAACCTCGCGAGATACCGCTGGACGCTGATGGCTCTTTCAACCTTAATGCCATGCTTGACGCAATCGACGAGAAAACCAAGATTGCCTATATCTGCACCCCTAATAACCCCACGGGCCCAACGGTAAGTACAGCGAAGTTCGAAGCTTTCATGGCTCAGGTGCCCGAGCACGTGTTGGTGGTTGTCGATGCTGCCTACGAGGAATTCGTTGACGACGAACAGGCAATGAAGCCACTGCGATACTTTGACGGGAAAAAACCCTATGCGGTGCTGCGAACCTTCTCCAAAGCTTATGCCCTGGCCGGCTTGAGGTGCGGTTACGGGATTGCTCCCGCTGCTCTTGTTGAGATGATAAACAAGGTGCGCGAGCCCTTCAATGTCAACACGCTCTCACAGGTTGCAGCTGAGGCTTGCTTTGGTGATACCGCCGAGCTGCAGAAGCGAGTGGCGCTCAACGCAACCGGAAGGGCGCTTCTACAACAGCACTTTGCAAAGCTGGGGCTCAAGGCCTTCCACTCGCAGGCAAACTTCATCTGGGTCGAGGTGTCCGATGTGGGCACAGTCTTCGACGCGCTGCTGAAGAAGGGCATCATTGTGCGCACCTTCCCAGGCACTCAGGGCCTGCGCGTGGGCGTTGGTGACGAGGCAGGTGTTGCAGCTACCATGGCTGCCTTTACGGATTTGTTTGGATGATTGGTAATTGGTGATTGGATAAACATGGGAGAGACAAAAACAGGCCTTCCGTTCTCCTCGGTGCTCATAATAGGAGTAGGTCTCATCGGTGGCTCGCTGGGAGCCGCACTCAAAGCGCTGGACGGAGAAAAGCCCCTGGTGCGTGGAGTCGATATCGATGCGCGGGTGATTGAAACAGCCCTGGCAAAAGGGTATCTTGACGAGGGAGCCGTGCTGGGAAAAGACGACGAACTCATCGGTGCCTGGTTGGAAGCTGATAAACAAAGCGACAAACCAGACGAAAAACCAGGCGACAAGTCAGGCGACAAGTCAGACGACAAGTCAGGCGACAAGTCAGACGACAAGTCAGACGATAAACCAGACGACAAGACAAACCTCGTAATTCTCGCCGTGCCGGTGAGCGGCGCCAGAGACTGGCTGACCAGGATAGAAAACAGCGGGTATTCCGGCGCCATCACCGATGTTGCCTCTACCAAGGGAGTAGTGACAGACCTGGCACAGGAGATACTGTCGCAGCCGTCGCGTTATATCCCCGGGCACCCCATGGCCGGCAGCGAGGTTAACGGCATCGAAGGCGCGCGCGCCGCACTCTTTCAGAATGCGCACTGGATACTGTGCCCGGATGAAGAATCCGACCCCGATATCTTCTCGCAGCTCTACGAGTTTGTTACGTCGATAGGTGCACGAGGCATATCACTACCGCGCGAAGAGCACGATGAGACGATTGCAGTAGTCAGCCATGTGCCCCACATGATAGCCAGCGCACTCGTCTGTCTTGCCGGCTCACATGCCCAGGACAGGCAGGAGATATTCCGCCTCGCAGCGGGTGGCTTTAAGGACACAACGCGCATTGCAGCCGGCTCTCCCGAGCTCTGGTGCGGGATTGCTCTGGACAATCACAAGGCTCTGGCGCAGGGCCTGGCTGAGATCAAGGAAATCATCACCGCGATGCAAATGTCTATCGAAGACGGAAACGCCCAGGAACTCACACGGCTGCTGCTTGAAGCAGCCCAGCTGCGCTCGTCCATACCTGCTGCCTGGGTGCCCGACTCAGCACGCCTGGTAGAGGTGCGGATACCGATGGCTAACCATTCAGGAGTGATAGCCCAGGTCACCGGCTTCGCAGCAAAAGCAGCCTGCAACATCCAGTCTATCAACATCGACCACATCAACGAGGCAACAGCCATACTCGAACTGATTCTCACAGACGAGGGAGATAAAGGACGCTTCATGAGCATGCTGATCGACGGCGGCTTCGACGTCTCATTCAGGCCACTCGGCTACAACGTATCTTAACCGTAATACAGGTTGGGCCCTGTGATGGTTTGTCGTCCAGTGCCAGCATCCTGTGGCAGTATCCTCGCAGCCCGTCATCCTGAGCCGCAGGCGAAGGATATTATCGAAAACGCACGAAAGATTCTTCGTTTCACTCAGAATGACAGAGAAGAGAGAAGAAAGACAGAAGGTGGTATGAATGGTAGCGCGAGCACTAAGAGGCACGATTCGGGTACCGAGCGATAAGTCGTTGTCGCATCGCGTTGCTCTGTTCTCAGCAATGGCTCAGGGAACATCACAGGCCTCAAACCTTCTCAATTCTCTGGATGTCCTTTCGACTCTGAGTGCCGTTGAAGCGCTGGGCGCAAAGGTAGACCTGCACAGTGACGGCAAGAGCCTTTCCGGGACGATAACCGGCTGGGGAAACACGGGGCTTCAGTTTCCTTCAGAATCACAACAGCCTGGTAGCTCAAAGTCCATTTCCCAAAAAGAGCCGCAACTGCCTGGTGGCTCAGGGCCCTTATCCCCAAAGGAGCCGCTGCAGTGTGGAAACTCTGGAACAACAGCCCGGCTATTACTTGGGATGCTGAGCGGTTACGATGTCCTGGCTTGCCTCAAGGGAGACGAGTCTCTTTCCCGGCGACCCATGGGCAGGGTAACACACCCCTTGTCGCTCATGGGGGCACACTTTTCAACTGTGACTGCTGGTAACAGCTGTGCGCGCTGTGAGTCAGAAATCCCCGCCACGCTACCAATGGCAGTAAGAGGCAGCGCGCATCTCAAGGCAATTGAGTATTCAAGTCCTGTTGCTTCCGCGCAGGTGAAAAGCGCCATTCTGCTGGCAGGGCTGCACGCCAGTGGAACAACTTGTATTACTGAGCCTCATAAAAGCCGTGACCACACGGAACTTCTCCTGCCGGCCTATGGGGTACAGGTTGAGGTAGATGGTCTCACGGTGAGCATACAGGGAGGACAGCAGTTGCACGCGAGCGATTGCAGGGTTCCCGGTGACCCCTCATCAGCGGCGTTTCTGCTGGTGGGAGCAGCACTCATTCCAGGCAGCGAGGTTACGGCAAGCGATGTTTTGCTCAACCCGACACGCATCGGTTTCATTGAGGTCATGAGAAGGATGGGAGCAGACATCGACATACGGTACAGAAGTGCCGGGCAACTCGGTGCTGAGCTGGTTGGCGATGTCACCATTCGTTATCGTGAGGGATTGCAGGCAACTGTGGTGAAAGCCAGCGAAATAGCCTCTCTCATCGATGAGGTGCCCATACTGGCTCTGCTTGCTACCGCTGCCGAAGGCGAAACAGTCTTTGAGCAGGTAGGAGAGCTGCGCGTCAAGGAGTCAGACCGCCTGGCGGCAGTTATCTCCGGGCTTCGCACGCTCGGGTTTGATGCCTTTGCAGACGGAGACAACCTGCATGTACGATTTGGAGCCGGT
>Ga0209737_10001355_pt1 | contig 17735 bp, 20 predicted proteins | sample TergutCu122P3_FD_187284 | JGI IMG/M metagenome (GOLD analysis project Ga0209737, IMG submission 187284) | Cubitermes ugandensis P3 segment gut microbial communities from Kakamega Forest, Kenya - Cu122 P3 (SPAdes) (version 2) | ecosystem: Host-associated > Arthropoda: Insects > Digestive system...
ACAACAGACTAAAACTCACTGCTGCTCAAGACGTTAAACTTACTTCAACAATGGGCTTAAATGTTGACAGAGTAGATATGACTGCAGGCAGAAACAATGAAGTTAGCGCAAGAGGCGCCATCAACTTCTCACACTCAATCCTTAAAGCTGACAATGGTGAAAACAAAATTGTCGCAGGAAATATGGGCGGCGTAAACTTCGATACAGTAGCCGCAACTTCTAAAAATGGTACAACAGTAACTGCAACAGGCGCTATAACTACATCGGGTGATGACAAAGGCATCGATATGAAAAACACCAAGTTGATTCTAACTACACCCGGCGACATTAACATGTCAATTGCTAACAGCAACGGTCTTAGAGCTGAAGGCGGAGTTGTTAACCTTAAAGCTGTTAACGGCAGCGTAGGCTACCCTGGCTCTCCTATTGACAGACACAGCCGCACACTTACACCTACAGGCCCACGTGCAGGCGCTACACTATCAATCGACAAAATCGTAGCTGACAGATTATATCTTGACAGCACCAACAACAAGTTCGCTGCGGTAGGCGAGAAAACCATCGAAGTTAAAGAATACGGCGGTTTCAACTTGGATCCTAAACCTGAGTTCGTATACAATGATGACGGCACTTACAACACTTATCCGTTCTACAAAGGCAGCACTGACCAGGGCTTAATCTCAACCGGAGTAGACGGCTACAAAAAGCACGAAATCGATATCTTGAATGACGGTAACAAATTCACTCTAATCTACGAAAGACCAACTATCGACTGTCCTCCTGAGCCACCCGTTATCCCGGATGACAGTAACGACTACGTCAGACTACCACTACAAACTGCTTTCACAAGCCAAGGTCAAATCGTTAATAACTTAACTGATGCGACTGCAAACATAGTAGCAGCTGCGGCAGGCATAGTTCTAACAGATGAAATGTACGAAGACGAATACACTCTAGAAACATACTAGAAAGTAGTTTAATAAATTAAAAAAGACGGAAGCGAAAGCTTCCGTCTTTTTAGCATGCGCAAGCCGGTGCAACGGCGGCGAGGGCGATGAGCCCTTGACGCGAAGCACTACGATGGCAACGTGGAACGACGCGACTCCTGTTGGCGCGAGCCTTACGGGGTCGGTGATGCCCTTTACGGGTGAAGTTCCACAGGAGCAAAATGTATGGTATAATTGAACAATGACTTGGCATAAAAGGGTTTATACATCTTTATTTATTATGGCGATGTTGCTTTGCACTTCGGTGGGGCATGCCGATGAAGCCTTCGAAAAGAGGCTTTCAACTCTGGAAAAAAGCTTTTATGCTAACGACGGCGCACGCCACCAGCGCAAATATGCCGAGCTTCTTGTCGGGCGCGCAAAACAGTTTGAGCGCGCGCAAAACTATGCAAATGCTTCCTACGACTTAATGGGTGCGCTTTATTTGCTGGATGAAACGGGTGAATTATACAAAAAAACTTTTAAACAGCTGGATGAAGTCCTGACGCGCTCGGGTCAGGACCAGTCGGAATCGGGCATGCTCAATCTGGCGAAAAATTTATATGCCCAAAAAAAATATTACGCCGCACTCTGGCTTTTTGAAAATGCGGCCGAGCAAAAATATGAGCGTGAAGTCTGTTACGCCTATATTGGCGATATTTTGGTGGCGCAAGGGCAGTTGAAATCAGCCACCGGCTATTATAAAAAATCTCTGGATATTTACCCGCAAAATGTACATTTAAAGCTCAGGCTGGCCTATGTTCTTGAAGCATTAAAGGAATCTGATCTGGCGCTTGAGCAGTACAGGCAGATTTTAGCGCTTACTTCAGACAGACAGATTGTGGATGAAATTGCGACGATATTGAGTAAAAGAATTACCGCTAACCCCACAAATCAGAACGATTACGAGCTTTTGGGTACATGCTATGCCAAATTGGTTGAATATGATAAAACATATCTTTTGTACAAAAAAGCCCTTGAAATCAAGCCTAATGACATTTTCTTAAAATATATTCTCGCGGGAATTTTACACGAAATAAAGGAATCAAGCCGCGCAATTGAAATTTATGATTCGATTTTGAACGATGATATCTATGAGTCGCAAATCCGCATCAGTAAGGCAAAATGCCTTGAGAAACTCGGGAAAATTAACGAAGCGGTTAAAGAATATCAAAGTGTTTTGATTTTCTACCCCAACTCTGAGCAGGCGAAATATGGTATTTATAACCTTTTGAGGGGTCAGGTGAGCGTTGATGATATTCTGGCAAGTTTTTATCCGCTCGATAATTTTAAGCCCACTTCCGCGTTTTTATCGGATTTTGCCTATACCCTGAGCGAGTTTAACCGCAATGACGATGCGCAAAACTTTTATAATATGGCGCTCAAGGCTGATTCCAAAAATAAAACGGCTTATGTGAATTTATACACTCTCTATGCTCAGGCGGGCAAAGATGCTCAGGCAAAGGAATTGATTAAAAAGGCGAATGCGACATTCCCGAATGACGCTGAAATTTTGAGACTCTACTCAGGCGCAAATAAAGCCGTAGTCACCCAAAAAGTGAACACTGCGGAAGATTGGGTCAAAGCCAAAAATTATCAGAAAGCAATTGAGGCCTATAATTTGGTAGAACCTAAAACGGCAGACACTTATTTTGCAATTGCAAACTGCTACAATGAGCTCAAAAATTATCAGAAAGCCGTGGAATTGTATAAAACCGGCTTAACGATTGAGCCTAAAAACATCGAGGGGCTCTATCGCCTTGCTATGGTGTATTTTGAGAATAATGATTTAGATAATTCGCGTGCCTATCTTGAAAAAACCCTTCAGGTGAATAAGGGCTACACAAGCGCCCGCAAGCTTTTGGATGTAATTACCACGAAGCAGACCGATGAAATTCTTAACGTTGCTTATGATGCGTTTGAAAAAAAGAATTACAAAAAGGCGCATGATATTATCACCGAGGGTCTGAAAAAATACCCGAATAACGCGAATCTTCTATATTACCGCGGGATTAACTTTGAGGCGCAAAACGACCTTAAAAACGCTGCAACCGACCTCTATAGTGCAATTAAGGTCAACCCGGGCTTTGAGCTTCCTTATTTCACACTGGCACAGATTTTAGAGAGAACGGGCAACGGCAAAGAGGCTCTGGGCTTGTATGAGCGTTTTTTGAGCGGCGATTCGGACGATAGGGAAATGGTTCAGGAAGCGCAAAAACGCGTTGAGGAATTGACTAAAAAGTATTATTAGCAAGGTTTTCAGGAGGCAAATATGTATAATTTTGAATTTAGATGCCCGACAAAATTGATTTTCGGTAAAGGCACGATTTCAAAGATTAAAGATGAAATCCCGCGCGACGCGAAGGTTTTAATGACCTATGGCGGCGGCTCTATTATGAAAAACGGGGTTTACGAGCAGGTTAAAGCCGCACTTAAAGGCTTTGACGTAATTGAATTTGGCGGGATTGAGCCCAACCCGACTTATGAGACCTGTATGGAAGCGGTCGAAATTGTTAAGCGTGAAGGGGTGGATTTTCTTCTAGCGGTAGGTGGCGGTTCGGTTTTGGACGGTACGAAATTTATCGCTGCTGCGGCGAAATTTGAGGGTGCTGCCCCTTGGGATATTTTGGCCAAAGACGCGCCCGTGCTTAATTCCATATCTCTGGCATCTGTGATTACGCTTCCCGCGACGGGTTCCGAGATGAACTGCGGCGCGGTAATTTCGCGCAAGAGCACAAATGAAAAACTTGCGTTTATAGTGCCGCAATCTTACCCGCAGTTTTCGGTTGTTGACCCTGAAACCACATATTCTTTGCCCCCGAAACAGACTTCAAACGGCATTGTGGACACGTTTGTGCATGTTTGTGAGCAATATGCCACCTATGATGTCAACACGCCTCTGCAGGACGATTGGGCGCTCGGGGTTCTGCGCACGCTCATTAAAGAGGCGCCGAAGGTTTTGACGAACCCGCATGATTACGACGCGCGCGCGAATATCTTCTGGGCTGCAACTTGCGGGCTGAATTACTGGATTTCGCTCGGCTGTGTGCAAGATTGGTCGACGCATATGATAGGCCATGAAATAACAGCTTTCTACGGGCTCGACCATGGCGAAACCCTTGCTATTATTATGCCGCGGCTCTGGGAGAACAGGTTTGAGGCTAAAAAAGCAAAGCTTGCTAAAATGGGGCGCGAGGTTTACGGGTGTGAAAGCCCTGATGACGAGCTTAGCGCCAAGTTTGCAATTTTAAAAACGGAAGAATTTTTTAATTCAATCGGCAAGAAAACAAAGCTGGCGGATTACGGGGTTGATGCTAAAGAGGCAGCAGAGCGCGTGTTTGAGCGTTTTCGCGTTAGGGGCACGATTCTGGGCGAAGACGGTAAAATCACGCCCGAGGTTACACGCGATATTTTAAGGACATGTTAATTGCAGGGGCAGGTTTACAAAATTCATTCGGATTTTTATTACGTGAAATGCAGCAATAGCGGCGAAACCTTGGAATGTAAACTGCGCGAAAACCTTAAAAAACAAAAGCTTCAGGTGTGTGTTGGCGATTTTGTAGAGATGAATGAAGGCGCAATTGAAAAAATCCTGCCGCGCCGAAATTTTATAAAACGCCCTGCTGTTGCGAACCTTGATTTACTTGTGGTTGTGAGTTCGATTAAAGAGCCCGTGCTTGATTTTGCGCAATTGGACAGGTATCTGGCGTTTGCGAAGTATCATAAAATTCCCGCGGCACTTTGTTTTAATAAAGAAGATTTGGAGCATGAAAATAGCCTGGAGAGCGATATTCTGGCGATTTATGGCAAAGGAAGAGAGCGGAATGAAAACGAAGTTTTTACCCATTCGGGTATCCAAAAGAGTACGGCTCACAATTCGCCTACTCCTTTGTATGATTCCCGAGCGAGTGAACCAAAAGGGCAAAGCCCTTACGGCTCGTTGGGCTATGACATTATTTTCACATCAGCCTTAGAAAAAACAGGCTTAGAGGGGCTGATTACACTTGTAAAAGGTAAGGTGGCGGTGCTTTGCGGGAATTCTGGCGTGGGGAAAAGCTCGCTTTTAAACGCAATCGGCGCGGCAAATTTGCGTACAAAAAATGTGAGCCAAAAAACAGACAGGGGCGTTCATACCACGCGCCACGTCGAGATTTTGGAGTTTGACGGGTTTAGGATTATGGACACGCCCGGGTTTTCGCTTCTTCGCTTTGATTTTTTAATGCCACAGGAGCTAACGGAACTTTTCCCCGATATCGCGCAATTTGCAGAGCATTGTAAATTCAGCGATTGCAACCACGTTGACACGAAAGATTGCGCCGTGACAATAAACCTCGACAAAATCCCCAAATCGCGCTACGAAAGCTTCTTAGAGCTTCTTGGTGAAGCGCAAGAGTATAAAAAGAAGGTCACTTATTCAGGCATAAAAGCCGAAACAAGCGCGAAAGACAGACATAAAAGAGTTGTTCCAAAGATTTCAAACAAGAAGCGTTCCCTTTCAAGAAAAGTTCAAAAACAAAATGTGACAGATGATTTATTTTAGCTCCTGTGGGCGGCTCGGCTCTATAGCCTCGTTCGTCCTACGTCGCTATCGTAGTGCTCGCGTCTTCCGCCTGCGCGGACGCCGCTTAGCACCGGCTTACGCTTACTGCAGTAAGCCGATGGCGCTTTGTAACAGCTGTTTATAGCTTGAAACAAGTTTGTTTGAAAGCTCCATTTGCATTTTTGCCTGCTGGTAGTAGGTGATGTTGGCTTTGAAATCCGTGTTTGAAAGTTCCAGAAGGCCGCTTCGGATTTCGCCCCTGCCCGCAACGGGTTTGCCCGAGTTTTCGGTTTCAATGAACCTGCCCTCGGCAATTTGGAAAAGCTCTTGCGGGTTGTGGAAATTGGCGGTTGCAACTTTATACAGAGGCGTCATGTCCTTGCCGCCGTTGTTTTTGCCGTATAAAATGCCGTCGCCTTTGATTTCATATTCATCATATTTTCCGAGAAATTTCCCGTTATCGGGGTCAATCCAGAGTTTGATTTCAGTTGTGGGGATGCTCATTGCGCCGCCCTGAGCGAGTGTTGCGTTAAATTCTTCTTTATTCATGGTTTTCATGCCGCTCATAATCTCGCCCTTGTCGTTGAGAATATACCCCTGAACTTTAGCACCGTCGGTTGATTTATAAACCCCCTGACCGTCGAATTTGAATTCGCCCAGACGGGTATAAGACAGGCGACCGTCCTCGTTTCTTAAAACGAAAAAGCCCTGTCCCTCAAAGAAAAGGTTCTCGGGTGAAGTGCCGGGGACAGATTTTCCCTGGTCTTGATTTTTCAGGTACCCGTCCCCAATTGTGGAATCCAGAAAGGTTTTAAAAGTCACCTGATTTTCCTTATACCCCGGAGTGTAGAGGTTAACCATGTTCTCGGTCACCGCGTCCATCCAGTTTTGCGCCGCATATTGCGTGTTTATGGCGTTTACAAATGAATCATTCATCTTCTTGTTTCTCCTTTTGTTTTCCCTGTTGTCTGTTGTTATGGTAGCTTAATTTTGAGTAGGGTATTTCTTTTTCTTCGAATTGTTGTCTTAAGTATGGAATGTTGTTTCTTAAGTATTCTTCGGCAACTTTGTCGCCGGGGAAGAATTGCGCGTTGATTTTGCCGTCCGCACCTATGCGCAAAACAAGGGTTATATTGTTGTCAAAGTCAATTCTGACGGGCTTTTTAGCGTCGTTTGCTTTTGCAAGTAAATCCAGAAGAGCTTTTGAAACATTAGCGGATTTTTCGCTTTGCTGAACCTGAGCATCGCCGTTTTGGGTGGCCGTGAAGCTTGATATAACGCCGTTTTTCTCGAGTAACCCGAGGAAAAATTGAGCGTCGTTTTTGTCAATTTTTACGCTTTCAAGGTTTTTGCAGCCGGCAAAGCTCAGGCTTCTGAGCTCGTCAAACACCATATTTTCCGCGATTTTACACAGCTCTCTTTTGAATGCGGTATTGCTTTTAATGAGTTCATTGCCTGTGTCCATAGTGAATTTGCCGCTCCCAGCGATGAAAGAAAATTTGTTTGCAAGCTTGCCTCCGCCCGTTTTACCCCCTTTAATACCTCCGCCCGCGACGCTGCCTCCGCTCAATTTTGCGCCGACATCCGTGCCGCCGCCACTTGTAGTGCCGGTATTCATACCCTGGAAACTAAATAAATTTTCTTTTGATATGTCCAATTATTCTTCGCCTTCTTCGATTTTCTTTTCCCGTGCGACCCGAAAGTGCTTCTGGGAGCCGATTTCATTTAGTGTTTTCAGTTCAATTGCCTTTTGTTCTTCGATATACTCTTCTTTTTTATGCTCTTTGTGCTTTTCAAGCACATTAACTTCTTTTTCGCGTTCCTTGAGAATTTCCATTTCCTGTCTTAGAACCTCAAGGGCTTCTTGTCTTTCAATTTCGAGCTCTTCGCCTTTTACGTAGAGATGTTTGAGGAATTTATCAAAACCGTCGTACATCATCGGATCTGCTTTTCGCATTTCTATGCGGGTCTGGCGGATTTGCTCATTGTTTTGTTCAATCAGTCTCTCAATGCGCTGAACCTCGCGCTGCGCCCTGATTACCACCTGCACCTGCTCTTCTTTTTTTCTGATTCTTATTTCTAAGATTTTTTGCAAACGATAATTGAACGGCATAATATAAAATTTAACGGTATTTATCGGCTATTGATTTAACGATTTTTAGCTAAAAGTCAAAAAATTAGGCTAATTATATGATTTTAAAGGGCACAAATTGCACCATAATTCTGGTATGAGGAAACTGTTTTTTGTACTCGGGGTATTTTTGTTTATTTTTAACGCTGACTTTGCCTTCGCGATTGAGCGCATAGGCGTTATTTCGGATAACATTATGGTTGAACAAACCGCCTACAGCGCGTATTCGCGCACTCCAGATTTTCTGGTGCAGGATATTATTGATGAGTTAAATAAAAGCAGGCACATTCAGGCAGTTCCCGTTTCGCAGGTGAAAGCGGCGATTTTAAAGAGTAATTTGTCTTTTAGAGACCTCGCGCAGCTCCACGACATTCAGAGCGGCTACTCGCTTGACTTTGCGTTTTTGAAAAAAGTTGCGGATGCAATCGGTGTTTCACGTATGGTGATTGTAACATCGGGCATTGACACCCAGAGGGATTTTTTGAAATCGACCCTCTGGAATTCGCTTAATGTGCCGGGTTTTGACACCGTGAACCCGACGCAAAAAATTACTGTCTATGCGGCTTTTGTGGATGTGAATCGCGAAAGCGTCCTCTGGGAAGATATTTTTGCAAAAAATATTCGCAACAATAAGATGAGAAATCTTGATACAACCGTGGCAGGCAATTATGAAGGCCTGATGCGCATTAAGCAGTATTCAAAATATATTTCACCCGAAATTTCAAATGCCGTGATTGCACGTGTTGCGCCAGCGAGCCTCTCGCCAAAGCAATACGGCAGCAAGCTCGAACATGTTGTTATGGGTGTGAACCATAAAATGCGAATCGGCAGCCAGAAGCAATTGAGTAATACCGGTTATATCTCGGACGGTTTTGATGTTTTTGATGCAAAAGTGGCGCAGACCAAGGAAAATATCAACCGCAAAAAAGAAAACTGGGCGCAAAGAAGAGAGGAAGCCAGAGCGGCAAAGGCGCTTCGCGAGGAGCAGAAAATCTTCAACACAAACTATGTCACGCCCAATTCAAATGAGGCTACGCCTGTGCAACTAAAAGGCAGATATTAGAGCGTATGCCCCCGCGCCCGCTAGCTATTCCCCGACCGCCTCGTTAATTGACGCAACCAGTTCATCAGGGTCAATGCCGTGAACTTTTGCGCCGGCTTCAAGATTTTCAAACCTTGCCGCAGCACAGCCGACACAGCCAAGGCCAAACTTTACGAACACTTCAAGAGATTCGGGGTAATTTTGAATTACATCAATTATGCTCATATCCTTGGTAACTTTTGCCATTTTTTCCTCTTTCGTTGATTTTTTGAATTCCGTTATTAAACATAATAACATGAAAAACGAAGTTATAGGTTTGCGCGGAATAAAAAAGAACACTGTTCGCAGAAAAATTACTTTTCAAAGCCTCAGAGGCAATTGGTGGAACACTGTTCTTATTTACTTAATTAGTTTTCGAAAACATATGGAATCAAGGAAGCTTCCCTTGAGCGTTTAACGGCCAGAGAGATTATTCTCTGGTGCTTTGCACAGGTGCCCGTCACTCTTCTGGGAAGGATTTTGCCCGCTTCCGATAAATATCTTTTCAATTTTGAAACGTCTTTGTAGTCAACGGTTTCAATCTTGTCTGCGCAAAATGTGCAGTTTTTTTTCTTTTTGTCTTCTGTTTTAGTAACTCTTGCCATGGTTTTCCTTATCTGTTTTTTCTAATTTATCTTTTTAGCTCCTGAGGGACTTCGTCCCACGTCGCCTTTCAGGTGTCTCCGCTCTCGTCGGGCTATCCCTTCGCTCGAGCGTGGGCCCCAGCCCGCCGTGCCGCTTCGCACCGGCTTACGCATTTAGAAGGGAATTTCATCCTCGTCAATTAAATCTTCAACGATTTCTTCATCCGCAAATTGAACAATTTCTTCTTTTTCTTTCGTGGGAGCTGCGGGTTTTGGTTCGGCTGCCGGCTGGGGTTTTGCGGCAGGTGCGCTCTGTGCGGCCGTTGCACTGGCTACACTTGTCACGGTGCCGATTTTTTCCACAAGGCTTGCATTAATTTCAACGACGCGTTTTTCTTTGCTGTCCTCCGTTTTCAGGATTTCAATCTGCGGTCTGCCCTCAACAAGAACTCTGTCGCCCGTTCCGATTGTTTCTGCCACGGTTTCCGCGGCATTGCCCATAATAAACGCCCTCACAAGAGTTTCATCGTTCTGGTTAATGTTGATTGTGAAACTTGTGATAGGAAGGTTATTCTGGGTGAACCTTTTTTCGGGAGCTTTTGTGACGATGCCGTCAACCACGATTTTAGCTAATGCCATATCTCAATCCTTACTTTAGCTTGCGCTTTTAGCTTTTTTAATTTCTGTAAACATTGTTCTGATAATGTTTTCATTCAATTTCAACTGGCGTTTGAATTCGGTGATTTTGTCGGGCGGCAGTGTCAATTTTTGAACGAACATAAAACCGTCCCTGAAGCCTTGAACATCGTAAGCGAGCTTTTTACGGCCCATTTTTTCGGTGTCCAGAACGCTTCCACCAAAGCCCGAGGCCAATTCTTCAACGCGCGCAACAACTTTGTCTGCTTCGTCGATATCTAAATTCGGTTTCAGGGTTGCCAGTAATTCATACTTTTTCATTTGTTTTTCCTTGTTTTGTTTAGTCGTGTAGGACGATATTAACATAAACATTTTTGAAATCAAACTCATTTGACAGAAAGTTTTGTCTTTGAAATAATGTGTGAGAAGTTCGGAGGCATGGCCAAGTGGTAAGGCAGGGGCCTGCAAAGCCCTTATCCCCGGTTCAAATCCGGGTGCCTCCTTTTAAGCAAGTTTTTTACTTGATGATTTTTGTAGTGTTGTGATTACAGCAGCAATTTTACCCCGGACTTATACCTGCAAATCGGTTGAAAAATCGTTCAAAGCCCCTGTGAAATCTTACGGGGTATCATTTTGTTCTTTAAATCAAGACTTGATGACTACTAAAGCAAGCACTGTCTCAAGAAATGCAACCACACCTTTTCTTCAAAGGTCCAAAGCTGTCTTCAATTTTGCGACTGTGGATGAGGCGGTTGAATATTTGAAGAAAAACTATGATGTTGATGCTGAATTTCTCAATATTTATCAGGCTAATTTATTTGCCGGAGCTATTGAGGATTTTGTTAAATTAAACAATAATCGCGATATGTTTTGCGGGTTAAGGATAAAAAATGCCGACTCTGAATCTTTTGACGAGTATCACAAGATTAAACGCATACCTTGGGCGCAGGTGCAATATAGATATGTAGCTGCCGGTAATATTTACCGGCTTGAAGAGTTGCTTATGCGGTGCAACTCATCCTTTTGGCTGCAGCAGCCCGATAGAATAATCGAGGAGCACGCTATAGCTTATGAAAACGGTTCACATCCATATAAAGACCCGTCCGGCACAATATACCATGAGCTTGCACATTGGTTGGAATTAAAAAATAAACCGACGATTTCTCCGAAGGCACTCGTTTCGCGTGACAATCCGCCGCTTGACTTTGAAGACATTGAAATTACAGCTATGGTGTCCGGGTATACGCAGAAGAGCATTGCAGAATTTAACGCCGAATATGTGGCTGCAAGAATGTGCGGACTGAAATTTCCGGAAATGGTTAATAAACTTCACAAAGAACATTATGGGCTTGATTTAGTGTTTCCTTAGATGCATAATAGTAATGGCTTTATAATTGAAATTTTTACAGGAGTGGGTTATGGATAAAATGTTTGAAAATGTTACTAAATTGCAGTTAACGCTTTTCGGGGTTATTCTCGGCGTATGCATTATTTTCAGCGCATCTTTGATTTCAAATAACTTTTCGAAAGATGAAATCACGGTGACAGGCACCGCGGCGGAGATTGTAAAATCTGACAGCGCAAAGTGGTCAATATCCTTCAAAACCGAAGCCCCGACGCGGCTTGAAGCGTACAATAAAATGCCCGAAGCGCTTGAGGCCGTGAAAAAATTCCTTACTTCAAACGGGTTGAGCGAAGAAGATATTGAGCTCGGCGCTCTTGAATCTTACCCCAGATACAAGGTAAACCCCGTTAACGGTCATTCTACACAGGAAATCAGCAGTTGGCAGTACACGCAAATGCTGGATGTAAGTTCAAAAAATGTGGAGCTTGTTAAAAATCTGCATACTCAAATACAGGGGCTTGTTACAGAGGGTGTTGATATTTCAAATTCATATGTGCAATATTATTATTCTGAATTGCCGAGTAAAAAAGCCGAACTTCTTAGCGCTGCAACGCTTGACGCTAAAAACAGAGCGGCAGGAATGCTGAGGGCAACGCACAACAGCGTCGGCAAAATGCGCTCGGTGAAAATGGGCGTTTTTCAAATCACGCGGCCTGAATCGAATGATGTTTCCGATTGGGGAATCAACGACACGAGCACAATAGAGAAGAAAATTACCGCTGTCGCGAATGTTATTTTCAGTATCAGGTAGAGCAAGACGCGAATGATTGAAATTCTGATTTTATACGTTTTAAACAGGCATAATTTGACGATTTATAAGCTTGAGCGTGCTATTGAGGAGCTTTTCGGGCCGTTTGCAAAACCTTCGCTCGGGTCAATTGCGCCTGCTTTGAATAAATTAAGTGCAGCGGGGCTTGTGAGCTATGATGAGAAATTTTCGCAAGGGGGGTTGAAGTCGAAAACCTATTCCGTTACCCCTGCGGGCGTTGCGCATTTGCGGCGGTTGCTTGTTGATTTTAAATTTAAGGGGTTAAATACTGTCCCAAAAACCGCTTCGGCATTGCTTTTTTGCCTTGATGTCCTTGATGATGAAGGGCGCGCAGCGGTTTTGAAGAATGTTGAAAATAATTTGAAAATTTATGCCACAGCGATTGAAAAAGAGGCGAAAAACCCTTATATCAGGCTTAACGATTTTCAGACGGCGGTTTTGAACAATGAAGCGGTGCAGGCGGATGCGCTTCTGGCGCTTGTGAGGAATTTGGGTTGAAACGGCTCGGGGCGACAATTTCAAACGTTGAAGCGGGTTCAATTGCTGATGAACTGGGGATTTTGGCTGGTGATGAGATTGTTTCAATCAATGGTGTTGTGCCAAATGACATTTTCGAATACAGTTTTTTAGTGCAGGACGAGGTTTTGAGCCTTTGTGTCAGACGTAGCGCTTGCACAAAGCGCACGGGGCGCGGGGCGATCGAGCAAACAATCGAAATTGAGAAAGATTACGAGGACGATCTTGGTTTGAGCTTTGAGAGTGCGGTTTTTGACCGTGTGAAGCCTTGCGCAAACAAATGCATTTTTTGTTTTGTGGACGGGCAGCCCGAGGGTTTGCGCGAGAGCTTGTACGTGAAAGATGATGATTGGCGGCTTTCTTATCTTCAGGGGACTTATGTGACTTTGACGAACCTGAGCGCCGCGGATTGGGTGCGACTTGAGGCTATGCGTCCCTCGCCATTGTATATTTCCGTTCATACAACAAGTCCCAAATTGCGCGAAAAAATGCTTCAAAACAAGCGCGCGGGCACAATTTTGGAGGATTTGAAGCGGCTTTCGATTCTCGGGATAGAATTTCACGCGCAAATTGTTTTGTGCCCGGAATACAATGATGGCAAGGAATTAGAGCGTACAATTGCCGATTTAAAAAAGTTTAAAAATATGTTGTCGCTGGCCGTAGTGCCCGTCGGAATTTCACGGCATCATAAAAATCAGATGGTGCGGGTGAATAAAAAAATCGCGCTTCACACAATCAAAGCCGTTGAGGGAGTGGGAATGGCGAGCGACGAGTTTTTCCTCACGGCCGGGCTTGAAGTTCCGCCTCGAAAATACTACGGCAAATTTCACCAGATTGAGGACGGTGTTGGCGCCTTGAGACTCTACCTTGATGATTTTGAAAAGCGTAAGGGTAAACTCAAAAAGGCGCTCAAAAAACCAACGAAACTGAGCCTGATTGTAAATTCGGGCGCTCTCCCTATGTTCTTGAAAATTACTAAGCAAATTAAGGTCAAAGGGTTGGAGCTTGAACTTATTGAAGTGAAAAATAAATTTTTCGGCGAACATATTAACGTTGCGGGGCTCATTTGCGGGTGTGACATTCTTGAAACGCTGCAAGGGCGGGAGATAACAAATTTAGTCATCCCCTCTGTTATGCTTCGCGAAGGCACGAAAGAATTTTTGGACGGCGTTATTTTAAAAGATATTAAAGTCAAAAAAATCCACGTAATCAAGGATTACTACAGCACAAAAGAATTAATAAAAATAATTAACTCGCTTTAAAGCGACGCCCAAAAATCCTTTAAAATCTTGCAATCGCCTTCAATGCTCGGGCTTTCGCACACAACAACGCCGCGAACGTCAAATTTTTTCATCGCGCGCAATAAGTCTTTGTAATTCATATCAGAATCTGCGAAATTAAGGTGGTTCCTCTCACCCTTTGCGCCGTAGGCTATACCTGCAATGTGGGCGTGAAAGTTTTCAATTGCGGTGTCGCCCAAACCCTTTGCAATTTTATCTAAAATTTTGCAAAAATCGTTGTAGGTGTTGAACCCGCCGCCCGAGCGCGCGTGGATGTGAGAAAAATCAACGCAGGGGAGGACTCGCTTGAAATGAGTGCAAAGCTCAATGATTTCATCAATATCACCCCACTGACTTCCCCTGCCGGTGGTTTCGGGGCGAATCCAGATAGGATTTTTTTCCCGCTCTAAAATCCCAACAATTTTTTCGTGCTGTTTCAAGATGTTGTCAAAAACTGCGCGCTTTTCCCCTCCGAGGTAAAACCCTGCGTGGTAGACAATTGAATAGCCGCCGAGTGAATTTGCCATTCGTGCGGTGTCTAAAATTCTTTCAATTGAAGCTTCAATTTTCTCGGGCTCTTTAGCGTTGAGATTAATATAATACGGTGCGTGGGCGGTGAAAATGAGCCCCTTCTTGCCTATGCGCATAATATCCTGTGTTCTGGGCGACATCCTGACGCCATGTACAAATTCAAGCTCCATACCGTCAAGACTTAGTTCACGCAAGGTATCGCAGGCGCGATCGTAATTGGCTGCGGCAATCGGGATGCCCGCTGTCAGAAAATTCAGTTTATCCACCGCCCATAAGCCTTTCACCGCTTTGCGGGTTGAATTTTTCGACAAATTCTTTTGTGTCAAAAACGCCCCAGGTGCCAACCTGAACGATTTTCGGGGTTAAAAAGCCGCCATTCATGGCAATTTCGATATTGCCGCCCGTTTTAATAATTTGCCCGTAAAGGTGGCCGTGCGTTTCTTTTCGGATTTGCGCGCTTATAATTCTGAGCATTATTCCGCGGAAAAATAAAGTCGCGTTATAAAAGGGGTTTGAGGCGCGGATGATGCGCTCGATTTCCTCAATGTCCTGCGCGAGATTAAGGACAAGATTGCTCGGAATCCTTGGTGCGCGGATGAATTGCCCTTGCGGCTGTTTTACGCGAATGAATTTACCCGTGGCTTCGTAATGCTGTAAGGTTTCAATCAGACAATCGGCAATGACGTAATTTGAGCGGTTAAAAAGCGTGCCCGTGGTTTCGTTTTTTTCAATGAGAATTTCTTTTTGCATAATAACATCGCCCGTGTCAAAGTTTTCGTCGGCAAAGTGAAGCGTGACGCCCGTTTTGGTTTCACCCCTTGCAATGATGTGAAAATAGGGGTTTGCGCCGCGGTATTTAGGCAAAAGCGAAGGGTGGCAATTGATATAGCCTTCGCGCGTGGTGGCAAGAAATTCGCGCGATAATTTTTTGTCAAACGAAGTTATAATGCCGATATCAGCCTCCAGAGAGGCAATCTTCTCAACAAATTCGGGCTCGTTGGGGCTTTCCTCATATGGATAAATCGGCACTTTGAGTGAACCCGCGTGCGCAACGGCGCTATTAAAAGTGGGGTTGTCCTGAGGCGGCGGAATAAACCCGACGATGTTAAAGCCCGCTTCCACAAGCTTTGCGAGGCAAACATTCATCATATCGGGCATTCCGATAATAATTATTTTTTTAGAATTGTTTTGCAATTAAAACCCCCAAAAATACTGCTATTATTGAAACAAGTACACTTGCGCCGATGTAGAGGGCGGCTTTAAAAAATTCGCCCTGCGTTAACATTAAATAATTTTCATGGGCAAAAGCCGAAAAGGTTGTCAGGCCGCCGCAGAAGCCCACTGTTAAGAGCAGACGCACTTCTTCGTTCAAATGTAAGCGCTGGGCAAAATAATAGAAAACGAAGCCCAAAATCAGACTGCCAATGAAGTTTACCAGAAGCGTCGAATGGTGCGCTTCGGTTTTAATACAGCAATTTGCTGCATACCTCAAGGCCGAGCCCAAACCGCCGCCTATAAAAACCGCAATAAATTTTAACATGGCATGTATTATACAATAAAATAAGTTGATACAATAAAAAAGTGTTGACGTGTAATTATGTTTGTAATAGATTATTCGTACGTATTCAAGAGAAATAAGGCTGAAGATGACCACCAAGAGTAACAAGCAGGGTAACAGACAGAGAATCAGAGTATGTTTAAAGGCTTACGACCATAAACTGATTGATAGTTCCGCTCAAAAAATCGTCGAAACTGCGAAAAGAACTGACGCAAGCGTTTCAGGCCCCATTCCGCTTCCGACGAAAAGAAGAGTTTTCTGCGTTCTTCGCTCGCCCCACGTTGACAAAAAATCGCGCGAGCACTTTGAAATGAGAACCCACAAAAGAATTATCGATATCTATGATCCGACAGCTCAAACAACAGAAGAACTTTCAAGAATGGATTTGCCCGCGGGCGTAGACATTGAAGTAAAGTTATGACGCGCTAGCGCGACATACGAAGTATAAGAATTGCCGTTAGGCGTGACCCGTGCGCGATAAGAGATTGCGCGACAAGTAAATACAAAATGTGAACTGCGTTATAAGGCGGCGTCCGAGGACAAAACCAAAGCAGCTCTGACAAAAGAAAGGTAAAATCGAATATGACACTAGGTGTGATTGGCACAAAACTTGGTATGACACAAGTTTACGACGAGGCTGGCCTTTGCGTTCCCGTTACGGTAATCAAAGTTGACCCCGCTGTTGTGACGCAGGTGAAAACAGTTGACACTGACGGCTATAACGCAATTCAGGTCGGTGTTATTCCCGCAAAAGAAAAGCATTTAACAAAGGCTCAAATCGGGCACTTTGCTAAAAATAAAGTTGGAAACTTCCGCCACCTTCAAGAGTTCAGGGTGGATAACCCCGAGGACTACAAAGTCGGTGACCTTGTTGATTTGAGCATTTTAGAGAATGTTGAAAAGGTTGACGTGACGGGTAAATCAATCGGTAAAGGTTTTCAGGGTACCGTTAAATTACACAACTTTGGCCGCGGCCCGATGTCTCACGGTTCTAAAAACCACAGAGAGCCCGGTTCAATCGGCGCGGGTACAACGCCCGGCCGTGTTATCAAAGGCAAAAAAATGGCCGCAAATATGGGTAATGAAAGGGTTACCACCACAAAATTAAGAGTTGTGAAAATTGATGCGGACAAAAATTTATTACTAATCAAGGGCGCGGTTCCCGGCCCTGAGGGCAAGCTGGTTACAATTAAACCGACTCGCACCAAATGGAATTAATTGGAACCAAGGGGTAAATAAAAATGACAGAATCAAAAGAAAAAACACCAAAAAAAGCAACGACTGCTAAGGCTGCGACTAAAAAAGCAGCCCCTAAAAAAGCGGCAGCTCCTAAGGCTAAAGCGGCGGCAGCACCCAAAAAGGTAGCGGCTCCTAAAGCAATAGAGACTCCCGAAGCGGTAGTGGCGGCAGTTGAAAATAACGAGGTAAAAGAAGTAAGGGCGCCAAAGGCACCAAAAGCCGGCGGCAAGACGGTTCAAATGCTTAATATCAAGGGTAGTGCGGTCGGAGAAGTGAGCCTGGATTCCGATGTTTTCGGGGTTGAGCCCAACATTCACGTTATGCACTTAGCGCTTAAAAGACAATTAAATAATGCGCGCCAGGGTTCCGCTAACACAAAAACCCGCGCGGAAGTTCGCGGCGGTGGAAGAAAACCCTGGAGGCAAAAAGGCACGGGCCGCGCAAGAGCGGGTTCAATTAGAAGTCCATTATTTGCGGGC
>Ga0209737_10001356_pt1 | contig 17734 bp, 16 predicted proteins | sample TergutCu122P3_FD_187284 | JGI IMG/M metagenome (GOLD analysis project Ga0209737, IMG submission 187284) | Cubitermes ugandensis P3 segment gut microbial communities from Kakamega Forest, Kenya - Cu122 P3 (SPAdes) (version 2) | ecosystem: Host-associated > Arthropoda: Insects > Digestive system...
CCAAATCCTGCAACAGACAAAATTAGCATTACTGCTGCAAGCAACTTTAGCAAAGTAGAAATTGTTAACTTCTTAGGACAAACCGTTTTTTCCCAAACGACAGACAAAAACAGTACAACAATTGATGTTGCTAACTTACATTCAGGCATTTACTTTGTTCGCATAGTTTCAGAAAATGGAAGCCATGTTCAGAAATTTGTGAAACAGTAGTAGTAAATGAGTGGACAAGTGAACAAGTTTACAAGTTAAAAAAAGGCTCTCTTTTCAGAGAGCCTTTTTTGGTATGGGTATTAGGTTTTGTTTTTTAAAATGGAATGGATTTATTCATAAAAAACCATACTTTTGCTCGCTGAAATGGCGTTATGTAGATTATTGTCTTTAAAAAATATAGATTATGAAAAGGGATTCACAAGTTTTTGAATTAATACAAGAGGAGCGAAATCGTCAAACTCATGGTATTGAATTGATAGCTTCAGAAAATTTTGTTAGCGACCAAGTTATGGAAGCCCAGGGTTCAATATTAACCAACAAATACGCAGAAGGGTATCCGGGCAAGCGCTACTACGGCGGCTGTCAAGTTGTGGATAAAACCGAGCAACTTGCTATTGACCGTGCTAAGGAACTATTTGGTGCCGAATGGGCGAATGTGCAACCCCACTCAGGAGCACAAGCCAATATGGCAGTTTTACTTACTTGCCTAAAACCCGGCGATACGTTTATGGGCTTAGACCTGTCTCACGGCGGCCATCTATCGCATGGCTCTCCCGTTAATTCATCAGGTATTTTATACAAAGCCGTTGCTTATTGCGTAGAAGAAGAAACAGGAGTGATCAACTACGATAAAATGGAAGAAGTAGCGCTCAGAGAGCGTCCAAAACTAATTATCGGGGGTGCCTCTGCCTATTCGCGCGACTGGGACTGGAAGCGTATGCGTGAAATTGCAGATAAAATAGGAGCTATTCTCATGGGCGACGTTTCGCATCCTGCCGGATTAATTGCCAAAGGACTGCTTAATAATCCAGTTCCATACTGCCACATTCTTACCACTACTACCCACAAAACTCTACGAGGGCCCCGTGGAGGACTTATGCTCATGGGCAAGGATTTCCAAAACCCATGGGGGCTTACAACCCCGAAAGGAGAAGTGAAAATGATGTCGCAACTTTTAGATTCTGCTGTTTTTCCGGGCATACAAGGCGGACCTCTTGAACACGTAATTGCTGCCAAGGCAGTTGCATTCGGAGAAGCCCTATCGGATAATTACTTAGAATATATCAAGCAAGTGGCTAAAAATGCCCAAGCAATGTCGAAGGCATTTACCGATAGAGGCTACAAAGTGATAAGCGGCGGAACTGATAATCACTTAATGTTAATAGACTTACGTTCCAAATTTCCGGAAATTTCCGGTAAACAAGTGGAAAATACATTGGTACTGGCAGACATAACCATTAACAAGAATATGGTACCCTTCGATAGTCGTACACCTTTTACTACTTCTGGAATTAGAGTAGGAACGCCCGCCATTACTACCCGCGGATTGAAAGAAAATGAAATGGAGGCTATTGTAGAACTAATTGATGAAGTTATCTCAAATATTAATGATACTAAAGTGATTGCTAAAGTGGCCGAAAAAGTTAAGGCAATGATGGCGCATCGCCCCTTGTTTGCCTGGTAATGTTTAAGGAAAAATTATGAAGTCGTTATTACATGTACAACCCACACTGTTAAAGCCTGTTGCAGGAAGGATATTAATTTCTGTACCTTACTATAATGACCCTTTTTTTAATAGAAGCGTGGTTTTACTGATCGACAAAGACGAAGAAAACTGTGTGGGTTTAGTTATTAATCAGGAATTAAACTGTATTGTGCAAAAGGAAACAACAGGAGCAAAGATTGATATGCCTATTTATGCAGGGGGCCCGGTGATGCACCATACCCCCTTTACATTGCATAATAATGAGGATTGTGAATATGCCGGGGAGATTTTGCCTAATGTTTATTCAGGATACCATGATATTTTGTTAACTATTTTTGAAGGGGACGCGCTCCCCAAGATGGATTTTAAATTTTTTATCGGCTATTCGGGATGGTCGCCCGGACAATTGGAAGATGAAATAAAAAGGAACATGTGGGTGGTTGGAGAAGGGAACGAAGAACTTATACTAAAAACGCCTTCTGCCAAAGTTTGGGAAAGAGCTGTAAGAAATTTAGGAAAAGATTATTCACACTGGTTAGAGATGCCCAAAAATATTCATGATAACTAATATCCCAAAATCTTCAACATAGATTTGTAACTCTGTTCTTTTGCAAAGAGTTTTGTAGATATTTCCCCATCTTCATCTAAAGTAATGATAATGTGTTTTGGCGCAGGCGTTAAGCAATGCTGTATTCCTCCATACCCACCAATCGACTCTTGGTATGCGCCGGTGTTAAATAATCCAATATATTGAATATCAGACTCATCACGTTCAGCAGTACTACTTTCTATGGCCGCACTGTTTTCCTTTATTTTGGGTAAAAAGACGGCATTCAAGTAGGCTTCCGAGTTATAAAAATCGTGGCTGTCGCAAGTAAGTCCTCCTAAGAAAACACGCTCGTACTCGTGCTCCCAATTATTAATGGCAAGAATAATAAATTGTTGGTTAATAGCCCATGTGTCGGGCAATGTAGTCATAAAAGAACTGTCAATCATATTCCAAAGCTCGCGGTCGTTTTGCCTTTTCTGCTGCAATATAGAAAACAAAACTGCACTCGATTCCCCAACTGTATAAGAGCCAAACTCAGTAAAGATGTCGGGTTCTTGTATTTTTTCTCGCATACAAATTTGCTTTATCTGGGCTACAATCTCTTCTGCCATATACTCATAATCGTAATTAAACTCAAGTGAGTTTTTAATTGGAAACCCTCCGCCAATGTTTAAAGAGTCTAATTCGGGACATATTCTTTTTAAATCACAATACAAGTTAACACACTTGTTTAGCTCATTCCAATAGTATGCAGTGTCATTAATTCCCGTATTGATAAAGAAATGTAACATCTTTAGTTGAAATTTTTTATTCTTCTTAATCTTGCTTTCATAGAAAGGGATGATGTCGTTATACCTAATTCCTAAGCGAGATGTATAGAATTCAAAACGAGGTTCTTCTTCTGCAGCAATTCTAATTCCAATCTTACATTTCGATTGAATGGCTTCATCAAGTAAGGTAAACTCATGCTTGTTGTCTAAGATGGGTATCACATTTTTATAGCCATTTTCTAAAAGATTTACAATATTTTCTATGTACTGTTGCTTTTTGTAACCATTACATATTATATAGGTATCTTTATTGAACCTTCCTTCTTCATTCATGGTTTCTATGAGATTAAGGTCGAAGGCTGAAGAAGTCTCAATGTGTACTCCATTTTTAAGCACTTCACTCATAACAAATTCAAAGTGAGAGGATTTTGTACAGTAGCAGTAATGGTAGTCCCCCTGATAATCGGCTTTAGCTATTGCCACATTAAACCAGCGGCGCGCGCGCTGGATATTCTGTGAGATTTTAGGAAGGTATGTGATTTTTAGCGGTGTTCCATACTGTTTGATAATATCCATTAAAGGGATATTGTGAAAATGCAAATCTCCATCTTCAACATGAAACTCTTCTTGCGGAAACTCGTAAGTTTGTGAAATTAAGTCAATGTATTTGGTTTTCATAACAGAACAAATAAATTATCAGTATATTTTTTGGGGTCGCGAAAATATATTAAAATGAATTGAATGGGAAGCTAAGTAGTAATTTAACTCATTTACTTGTGTGTGTTTTTGTGAAAGTAACTCACTTGGATTGTGAATGACAGAATTTAAGAGACTAATCTATAATCAGTATGGATAATCTGCAGTCATGGGGTTGTTGGTTTGGTTTTCGTCACTATAATCATTATTCATTCGTGAGTCTATCATTTCGAAACTCTCGTTAGGGGCGATGGCAGAAAAGGATTCATTGTGAATGCCAAAGTCAAGGTCGGTAAATCTTGTATATTGGCTTTGAAATCTAATTCTTATGTTTTCTGTTGCGCCATGTCGGTTTTTTTGAATCATAATGTCAGCCAAACCTTGCGAAGGCACCTCTTCATCTTCAAATGTGGTTAGCCCGTAATACTCGGGGCGGTAAATAAACATTACCAAGTCGGCATCCTGTTCAATAGAGCCTGATTCGCGCAGGTCGGAGAGTTGTGGGCGTTTAGAAGCGGAACGTTTTTCCACTTCGCGAGAGAGCTGCGACAGTGCAATTACGGGAACATTCAAGTCTTTAGCCAAAGCCTTCAGTGAACGTGAGATATAACTAATTTCCTGTTCGCGGTTTCCTTTGCCTTTGTCGGTTTCCACACTCGCCTGCATCAGTTGTAAATAGTCCACAATAATAAGTTGTATGTCGTGTTGATGTTTTAGACGACGGCATTTTGCTCTTAAATCGAAAACTGACAGTGCGGGCGTATCGTCAATGATTAAGTTAGCGGTATTTAGTGGTCCGAGTTTGTTTGTTAACAGTAGCCAATCATCGTCCGATAGTTTTCCTTTTGCAATTTTCTCTGAAGGGATTCCGGTTTCGATAGAGAATAAACGATGAACTAACTGAGTTGAAGACATTTCCAAAGAGAAAAGTGCAACGGGTCTTTTGTGGTCTATCGCAGCATTTCGGGCAATAGATAGCACAAACGAAGTTTTTCCCATACCGGGTCTTGCCGCAATGATGATAAGGTCAGATTTTTGCCAGCCGCCGGTTTTTTCGTCAATAGCACGAATGCCGGAGGGTACGCCATGAAACTTATCCTCAGCATCTTTCATTGCCATTAGCTCTTCTAACGCTTTTTTCATCACAATGTTCAGCTCTTTACTGTCGCGTTTGAAATTCTCTTGTATAATTCCAAAAAGATTTGTTTCCGCTTTGTCTAACAATTGCAACACATCTTTTGAATCTTCATAAGCATCTTTAATAATGATGTTACAGTTGTTTATAAGCTCGCGCAACACAAATTTTTCCATTACTATGCGCGCATGATACTCAATGTTTGCAGATGAGGCTACGCGGTTGGTTAGGGAAGCTAAATAGGAGGGGCCGCCCACAAATTCCAATAGCTTTGCCTTCCTTAAATGGGAGGTAACCGTAAGCAAGTCGATAGGCTCAGATTTGCTAAAAAGCTCTACAATAGCTTTATAAATGTGAAAATGTGCTTCTTTATAAAACATTCTGGGCGAAAGGAAATCAACCACTTGCCCTACGGCATCTGTATTAATGAGAATTGCGCCCAAAACGGCCATCTCTAAGTCTAAAGCTTGTGGGGTAAGTTTCCCGGTAACCCCTAAGGAAGACTCTATAGTGTTATAGTTTATTCTCGATTCCGTTCGCTTTGTTGTAAGATGCTCGTTTGCCATTAATTAATAGTATTGTTTACCATATTAAAATTTTTGCCAAAAATATGGGAATAATGATACTTTGGCAGATATTTGTTGATATGTTGAAAGAATTATGAAAATATTAACAACCGCACCCCCCCGAACTCTTGTACTTAGTGTTGCTTTTGAATTTGTAGGTATTGCTTTTCGAAGATGCACAAGCTACAAGCAAACACGCCAACAAAGCTATTATACCCCAAAAAAACAACCTGTTTCTTTTCATTATTTCCTCATTATCGTTTGATTTCTGTCGGGGCCGGTAGACACAATACGAATAGGTACACCGGTTTCCTCTTCAATAAAAGCAATATATTCTTTGAAAGCCAAAGGCAAATTTTCAAACTTTTTTTCTTTTGCGAGACTTTTTTCCCAACCTTTAAAGCTCTTATAAACAGGTTTGATGTCTGAAGTAATTTCTGTAGGAAATCGGTTAGTTCTATCGTTATCTATTTCATAGTGGGTGCAAATGTTGATAGTTTCGAAATTATCTAAAACATCTGCTTTTGTGAGAACCATTTCAGTAACTCCGTTAATCATAATGGAATATTTTAGGGCTACTAAGTCGAGCCAGCCGCATCTGCGCGCGCGTCCGGTAGTAGAGCCAAATTCATGTCCTTGTTTTTGTAGTTTTTCTCCTGTTTTGTCGAACAATTCAGTAGGGAACGGACCACTTCCTACTCGGGTACAATACGCTTTCACGATACCTATAATGCGTTCTGTTTTGTTGGGGGCAACCCCCAAGCCGGTACAAGCACCGGCCGCCACCGTGTTTGAAGAGGTTACAAACGGATAAGAACCAAAATCTATGTCTAAAAGCGTTCCTTGCGCGCCTTCTGCCAACACCTTTTTCCCTGCTTTTAGATACTCTGTAATTTCGTATTCGCAATCAATTAACTTAAAACGTAAAATAGTTTGCAACGAATTTAGCCAATCGGTAAAGTTTTTTGTTATGTCTTCTTGAAGTTTGAATCCATTTTTTATAAGAATATCCGTGTGTTTTTTATAAATAACTTGAATTTTCTCAAAGAAATTTGAAGATAGGATGTCGCAAACGCGGAATCCGTTTCGGGCAGCTTTATCAGTATAGGTTGGGCCAATTCCTTTTAAAGTTGAGCCAATCTTTTGTTCTCCCTTTTGTTCCTCGAGCATCGCATCTATCCATTTGTGGGTGGGTAGAATAAGGTGTGCTTTTTTAGAGATAAAAAGATTTTTTACTGGCTGAACTCCCATTTCTTCCAATGCAACAATCTCTTTTTGAAAAATAACAGGGTCAATCACTACGCCATTTCCAATAATATTAATTTTTTCTTGGTGAAAAATACCGGAAGGGATGGTATGCAGTACGTGTTTAATACCGTTAAATTCGAGCGTGTGCCCGGCGTTAGGTCCTCCTTGGAAACGTGCAATTACATCGTAGTGCGGGGTTAGCACATCTACAACTTTGCCCTTGCCCTCGTCGCCCCATTGTAAACCTAAAAGAATGTCAATTTTCATATTGTTAGGGGGTTAAATATTTACGATAACATACTCTTTGCTTTTTTTACAGCCTCTACAAATATATCTATTTCTTCAAAGGTGTTATAAAAGGCAAAAGAAGCTCGTACTGTTCCGGGAATTTTAAATTTTTTCATAATGGGTTGAGTGCAGTGGTGTCCGGTGCGTACTGCAATTCCGTACTGGTCTAAAATAGTCCCTACATCGAAAGGATGTATTTTATTAATATTGAATGAAATAATAGAAGTTTTACGGGACGCTGTACCATAAAACTCAATGTCTTCAATTTTCGATAGTTTATGAAAAGCGTACTGGTTTAGTTCTTGCAGACAAGCCGCAATTTTTTCGATACCAATGTTTTCGAGATATTCTATTGCGGCTTTCAATCCCACTACATCTCCTACGCTCGGAGTGCCGGCTTCAAACTTATAGGGAAGTTCATTGTATGTAGTTTTTTCAAAAGTTACTTGCTTCACCATTTCGCCTCCGCCTTGATAGGGGGGAAGTGCGTTGAGCCATTTTTCTTTTCCGTATAACACACCTACGCCCATAGGAGCGAACATTTTGTGTCCCGAAAAAGCAAAAAAATCGCAATCTAATGCCTGCACATCAATGAGTTCATGCGACATAGCCTGCGCCCCGTCAATGAAAACAGGAATATTCTTTTTATGCGCTTTCTGAATGATGGTTTTTATATCGTTAATCGTTCCTAATGTATTTGAAGTATGGGTAACCGCAACTATTTTTGTTTTTTCTGTTAAAAAATGGTCTAATAACTCTATACGAAGTTCTCCTTTTTCATTAAATGGTAATACCTGCAATTGCGCTTTTTTTTCTTCACAAACTATCTGCCAGGGAACGATATTTGAATGGTGTTCCATTTCTGTGATAAGTATTTCATCGCCTTCGTTAACAAATTTTTTTCCTAAGGATGAAGCTATAAGATTAATGGATTCGGTAGTGCCACGCGTAAAAATAATTTCATGATTTGCGGTGGCATTAATGAAACTCCTTACATGACTGCGCGTTTCTTCAAAGAGTACTGTAGCTTCCTGACTAAGGCCGTGTACTCCGCGATGGATATTACTATTGCATTGGGTATAATAAAACGACAACGCATTTATTACCGTTTGAGGTTTTTGCGTTGTCGCTGCGTTGTCGAAATAAATGAGACGACGATTGTTAATGTCTCTTTTTAAGATTGGGAAATCGTCACGGTTCATTATTATTTACAATTCTTCGTCGCCGGTTGTTTGTTCTATATTCTCTCTTACCGGCTCATCTCGTTTAAACTCTTCTTTTACGATAAAGGCTACTACTAAACAGAGTGTCATTACTATACCTGCTAAAACCCATGTAGCTTTTTCCAAAAAATCTGCTGTTTTGCGCACTCCCATCACTTGGTTTGAACCGGCAAATTGAGAAGCTAAGCCACCACCTTTTGAGTTTTGAATGAGTACAAAGAATGCCAAAACAATACAAGATAAGAGGATTAAAATGATTATAAGCGTCAACATATTAAATTGTTTTTATTGATTATTTTCTTCTAAATTTTCGTTGGTGTTCATTGAATTTTTCACTGTTTCAACGAGGGCTGCAAAATAAGCATTTTTTTCCGGATTTTGCAACATTAGTTTTTTAATCATTTGAACGGCTTTTCCGGTGTAGCCCTGTTCGGCGTAAACCATTGCTAATGTTTCGCTTATAAAGTCTATATTTTCAATTTCACCTTGTTCTGCCAAGTTGATTTCTGCATTATGTTTAGCAGGGTCATACTTGATTTTGGGAGAATTTTGCTGAAATTGTGCTACTAATTTTGCAATTTCATCTCCATTAGCAGGGGGGGGCTCTGTCGCTACAAAATATTCCAGTTTGCAGTTGCGAAAAAGATTTCTGTTGCAAATGGATAGAAGAAGTTTTCCTTTTTGTAACTCATACTCTTTGGGACTTTTTTCTTGCAGCATTTTTAAATAGAAAAAAGTAACAAAATGCGAAGCAGGGTATTTATCATGATACATTTCTAACATATCTAACTGAAGTTCCGGCTCCAAAGGAAAGTTTTCAAAGAAGGGAGTGATATCTATTCTTTTCATTATTAATTACCAGTTAACAAATGCTTTATTAAAAATATCTTCGGTTAAATAATCCACAATCTCTTGCATCAGCCCAAATTCAATACTTGAAAAATCTTGTGCGCTTGAGTAGTCGGCGTAGCGGGAAAAGGTTTGCTCAAAATTTAGATTTTCTTCAAATTTATTTTTAAAAGATATTCTTACAGATATAGTTAGCCTATTCATGGCGGCAACATCGTTCCCTTGAATAGCAATGGGGCTAATAGAATAGCCGGTAATTGCACCTTCGAAAGCGTAATCTCCATTTCTGGTATCTATAATTGTAAGAGGAGTTTGATTTTGAATTCTATTTTTCAGCGCAGTAGTAAATTCAAGGCTTAGGCTTGGGTTTACCAGCGTAGAGTTATTAGGGAAAGTTGCCACATAAACAGTTTTGGCGTTGGGATGTATTGAGCCTCCTGTAAAAGACACGTGCAAACGGCATCCAACAAAAGAGATGAGCAATACGCAGAGGAATAGAGTTTGTGCTATTTTTTGGCAACAATAAAGGTTCCCCCCACATCTTTCTGTCTTCTGCTTTCTGCCTTCTGCTTTTCTTCTATATTTCATATTCTTTTATTTTTCTGTATCAACTTCTTGTCCTTCTTGAAATTCTATAGGTTGATAATCTATAATTTCTACTGTTTTATTGTCGGCTAAGCGAGGCTTGCTGCTCTTCAATTCATTTACTAAAATTTTGAGTTCTGCCATCTCTTTGGTGAGATCGGTCAAGAATTTATAGATTAACTCACGCTCAAAAAACTGTGGAGGTATATTATTTTCCGGGACTATTATTGCCGGCAGATTTGATGCTGCGGGTGTTGTTAAATATTTCGTCAGCAATTCTTTAGTAACGGTACGTTCCTTTTCTATGAGTGAAATTTGCTCGGTTATATTTCGTAGTTGTCTTACATTTCCGGGCCACGAAAAGTGTGCCATTTCTTCTTTTGCGTCTTCAGTAAGTTCTATCGGAGGAATTTGATATTTGAAGGCAAAATCTGTTGCAAATTTTGTAAATAGCAAGAAAATATCTTCTTTTCGTTCTCGTAGGGGCGGGATATGGATAGGCACAGAATTTAAGCGATAGTACAGGTCTTCTCTAAATTTTCCTTTGGCTATACGTTCAGCCACATTTACATTGGTGGCTGCCACTACGCGCACCTTGGTTTTTTGTGGTTTTGATGAGCCTACTTTAATAAACTCTCCGTTTTCCAATACACGAAGAAGGCGCACTTGAGTGGATAGCGGAAGGTCGGCCACTTCATCTAAAAAAATAGTACCCCCGTCAGCCACTTCAAAGTAGCCTTTTCGAGATTCTGTAGCGCCTGTGAACGCTCCTTTTTCATGGCCAAACAACTCAGAATCAATAGTTCCTTCCGGGATGGCGCCACAATTAACCGCTATATATTGGCCGTGTTTGTGTGCACTAAAATCGTGAATAATTTTTGGAAAACTCTCTTTTCCTACTCCACTTTCTCCGGTAATAAGTACAGACAAATCGGTAGAGGCTACTTGTACGGCGATATGAATAGCATGGTCTAACGCAGGGTCGAAGCCTATAATGCCGTAGCGCTGTTTTATGGAAATGAGTTGTTTGTTCATCGCTCAAATGATGGAGTGCAAAATAACATAAAAACTCGGAAATTGTGTATTTTCGCGCCGAAAAAAAACCAGATGCCTCATAAAACCCGGAATTGGATATACCTCTTTTCTGCCAATTTTTTTGGAATCTTGAATGATAATTTTCTCAAAAACTGCATCATTTTTATAGGAATTACATGGACAATCCCTGCGTGGCTCAATCTTTCGCAGCTTACCACCTTAGTTGCAGCAGGGTTAGTAGTACCTTATTTGATTTTTTCTCCGTTGAGTGGAAAATTAAATATAAAATACGCCAAGCAAGCCGTTTTTCGTGTTTGTAAAATGGCTGAATTTCCTGTTGTTTTCATTGCCTGTATTGCCTTTTGGAAGGAATGGATTTTTGTATGCATTCTGTCCGTATTCATAATGGGAACGCTGAGTTGTTTGCTCTCCCCTTCAAAATATGGTTTGATACGCGACATTGGCGGTGAGAAAGGGATAGCTTTTGGGAGCGGAATGTTGGAGATGGTGGCTTTTTTGGGAATTCTAATTAGTACTGTAATTGCAGCCGTAGTAGCAGACTACGGCTCGCTTCCTTTTGTTTATGCTTTACTATTTGTGTTTGCCTTTTGCAGTTACCTTTTTGTGCGAAGTATTAAAGTAGAAGAGTTGCCTGTTGAAAAATCGCAAAACAGTTCGCTCAACCCCATACGTTTTTTAATACAGTCGTATCAATATGCGAAACAATATCCCAATATTAACAGTGGGGTGTTTGGTATTTCTATGTTTTGGTTAATCGCTTGTATCATTCAAATGAATGCTATTATTCACTGCAAGCTCACGCTCGGCGTATCTTCAACGGCAACCGGCATTGCACTGGCAACCACAGCTATAGGTATTGCGCTTGGGTGCGGGTTAGCCGGAAAATTAGCAAAAATAATACGAAACAAACATTTAATTTTAATAGGATTATCCGGAATGATACTCTTTTTAGCCTTAATTATCCTTATCAATCCCAACATTTACATCTTCGCTGGTTTTCTTTTTATTATAGCACTCATGGGCGGTTTGTTTGAAATCCCATGCCTAACTATGATTCAAGAAGCAAACATTGGGAGAAAGCTGGGAGATATGCTTGCCTACATGAATTTTGTATCTTTCCTGTTTATTTTCTTCGGAAGTGTTATCTTTTCTGTGGTAACTTATTTTAGCAACGAAAACAGCATAACCGTATTTTGGACAGTTCTTGTTTTGTGCCTTTTTACTTTGGTGTATATGTTTAAGAAGTAGTCTCGCTTTTTTTACTATATTTGCACACTTTTTGAAAAAATAGATTTATTTTGACTATGAACGATTTAGAAAACTTAAACAACCAACAGTCTGCTGATTATACTGCCGATAATATCCAAGTTTTAGAAGGCCTTGAAGCGGTGCGAAAACGTCCGGCCATGTATATTGGCGATGTGAGCGAAAGAGGGCTGCACCATTTAGTGTATGAAGTGGTGGATAACTCTATTGATGAAGCGCTCGCAGGACATTGCGACCATATTGTTGTTACCATTCATAATGATAATTCGATTTCAGTATTAGACAACGGACGCGGAATTCCTACCGATTTTCACGAAAAGGAGCAACGCTCTGCCTTGGAGGTGGTGCTTACCGTACTCCACGCCGGCGGGAAGTTTGATAAAGACTCCTACAAGGTTTCAGGCGGCTTGCACGGGGTGGGCGTTTCATGTGTAAATGCACTCTCTACACACCTGCGTGCCGAAGTGTTTAGAAATGGGATTCACTACATGCAAGAGTTTCACTGTGGAAAACCGGCTTACTCAGTTAAAGAAGTAGGAAAAACAAACCAAAGAGGTACGTTGGTATGGTTTAAACCTGATGACTCTATTTTTGTTGCTACCGAATATAAATACAGCACATTAGCCACACGCCTTAAAGAGCTGGCATTCCTAAATAAAGGAATTACACTCGAAATTATTGATGAAAGAGAAACAAAAGAGAATGGCGAATTTCTAAAAGATAAATACTACTCGGAAGAAGGGTTGAAAGATTTTATCAACTATTTAGATGGTGGACGTGAAAAAATTATGGAACACTCCATCTATATGGAGGGCGAAAAAGATAATGTTCCGGTTGAAATTGTGATGCAATACAACACATCGTTTTCCGAAAACATTCACTCTTATGTAAACAATATCAATACAATAGAGGGAGGAACACACTTGGCAGGTTTTCGACGTGCATTAACAAGAACGCTGAAAAAATATGCCGATGAAAGCAAGATGCTTGAAAAATTGGAAAAACAAAAAATTGAGATTTCCGGCGATGACTTCCGCGAAGGACTCACAGCCATCATCTCAGTGAAAGTAGCGGAACCGCAGTTTGAAGGACAAACAAAAACCAAGCTGGGAAATAATGAAGTGATGGGGGTTGTTGACCAAATGGTGGGTGAGATGCTACGCAACTATTTGGAAGAAAATCCAAAAGATGCAAAAGAAATAGTGAATAAGGTAATATTGGCGGCTACCGCACGACACGCTGCGCGTAAAGCAAGAGAATTAGTTCAACGCAAAAATGTGTTCGGCGGCGGCGGACTACCCGGAAAACTTTGGGACTGCTCATCAAAAAAATCTGAAGAATGTGAACTTTACTTAGTGGAGGGCGACTCAGCAGGGGGTACAGCCAAGCAAGGGAGAGACAGTAAGTTTCAAGCGATTCTCCCTCTACGTGGCAAAATTTTGAACGTGGAAAAGGCAATGCCTCATAAAATTTTTGAAAGCGAAGAAATTAAAAATATCTTCACTGCCTTAGGCGTAAGCATCGGAACAGAAGAAGACAGTAAAGCACTTAATATTGAAAAATTGCGCTACGGAAAAATCATCATCATGACAGATGCCGACGTGGACGGAAGCCACATTGCTACACTCATTCTCACTTTCTTCTTCCGACACATGAAAGAACTCATAGAATTTGGACATATATATATTGCTACACCACCTCTCTATTTAATAAAAAAAGGAAAACAGGAACGCTACGTGTGGTCGGACAAAGAGCGCGAAGCCGTTACTTCCGAGTTTACCAACAACGGAACCAACCCGGGCGGATTGCATGTGCAGAGATACAAAGGTTTGGGAGAAATGAACGAAACGCAACTTTGGGACACAACGATGAACCCCGATACACGTACATTGAGGCAAGTTACTATCGAAAACTTATCAGAAGCCGACAGAGTATTTGCTATGCTAATGGGAGATGAAGTACCCCCACGACGGGAGTTTATTGAGCAAAACGCACATTACGCCAAAATAGATATTTAAACATGGAAGAACAACCCATCATTTCACTAAAAAATATTGATATCCATCAGAAAAAATTGTTGATTCTCCACGATATTACACTAACTATCAATAAAGGAGAGTTTGTCTATTTGATAGGAAAAACAGGAACAGGAAAATCTTCCATACTCAAATTATTAATTGCCGATGAAAAAGCACATGGCGAACACGCAGAAATAGTGGGCTTTGACCTGAAAAAAATAAAAACAAAACAGATTCCGTTTTTACGACGCAAGTTAGGAATAATTTTTCAAGATTATCAATTATTAGCAGAAAAAACGGTTTTTGAAAACTTGGACAATGCTTTAAACGCTATAGGCTGGAAGATAAAAGAAGAGCGCCAAGATAGGGTAATGAAAACCTTAGATATGGTAGGGCTTAGCACCAAACACTTTAAGTACCCACACCAACTTTCCGGCGGAGAACAGCAACGCGTTTGTATTGCACGTGCATTGCTAAATGAACCGGAACTCTTAATTGCCGACGAACCCACAGGAAACTTAGACCCCATAACCTCAGAAGAGATTTTCCAAATTTTTCATCATATCAATAAAAAAGGAACAACTGTACTCATTGCAACACACGATTTTTTAATGATTGACAAATTCCCTTCACGCTCTCTACTTATTGAAGATGGAAAAATTATTGATTCAGGACTATAATTATGATTTCAGTACTTATCCCTATTTATAATTTTAACGTTGCCAAATTAGTTAAAGACCTGCACTCACAATTGGTGTACGCGAATGTAATTTTCGAAATTATTTTAGGCGATGATGCTTCCACAAATCTACACAATAATGATAAACTAACAAATTTAGAAGGAGTTACTTTTTTTTCCTTAACAGAAAATATGGGTAGAGCAAAAATGAGAAATTTATTGGTGGAAAAAGCAAAATATCCTTTTCTGCTCTTTATGGATTGCGATGCTGCTGTCTCATCAAGTTTATACATCAACAATTACATTGTAGAAATATCACGAAGTACGCCCCCTTTCTGCATCATTGGCGGAGTAGCTTATCGTAAACAAAAACCAAACCCAAAATATTATTTACGTTGGAATTATGGTAAAAAGCGGGAAACCACCGATGCAGATATTCGTAACAGAAAACCATATAAATCGTTTACTTCTTTTAATGCTGTGTTCTCTAAATCAATTTTTGAAAGCGTAAAATTTGATGAATCTTTTTCTACTTATGGTAATGAAGATACTTTTTTCGGCGACCAGCTTCGAAATGCAAACATCCCTGTGATTCACATAAATAATCCATTGTACCACGATGGTTTAGATTCTAATGATGAATATTTAATGAAGGTGGAAACTTCCATCGATAATTTAATCTCATTACTTCATTCAAAAAAAATTGATTCTAATTTTGTGAACGAGAACAGATTGCTGTCTGCTTATTTTATTTGTAAGAGGTTAAGTTTCAACCCACTATTACGATTGTACTATAAAAAATATCTCCAAAGAATTAAGAGAAGAGTCTTGCAAAAGCACTCCGTTTTTTGGTTAGATATGTATAAATTAGGCTATCTCCTGCAAAATGTGTAAATGAAGCGCATCATTATTTCTGTAACAAGCGATATTAGCACCGACCGGCGTGTCTTGAAAACGGCTCAAAGCTGCTACCAAGCAGGGTATGACGTTCTTGTAATTGGGAAAAAACTCAAAAAAAACAACCTTCCACTTCGTTTGCCGTACAAAAATAAGCGTTTAAGACTTCTCTTCAAACGCACGGTTTTGTTTTATGCAGAATATAATATCCGATTGTTTTTTATCCTACTTCTTTCGAAAGCAGATATTTTTTTATCGAACGATACCGATAGTTTGCCTGCGAATTATTTAGCAAGTAAAATCCGTTGTAAAAAATTGGTTTTCGATGCACACGAACTTTTTCCCGAGCTTCCGGAGCTGGCCCACCGCCCGAATGTGAGAGGGGTATGGCAAAAAATTGAAGATAGAATTTTCCCGAAACTAAAATATTGTTATACAGTTTGCCATTCTATTGCAGATTATTACAACCAAAAATATAATATCCAGATGGAAGTCGTACGAAATGTTCCGTATGCTTCAGATACAACTACTGAAAAGCTACTTTGTTATCCGGAAAAGAAAATAATTTTGTATCAAGGCGCTGTGAATCTTGGACGTGGGTTGGAATGGGTCATTGATGCAATGCCGTTAGTTGAAAATGCAGTTTTAGTAATTATCGGAGATGGGGAAATGTTGAACGAGTTGAAACGACGTGTTAACCAACTACAATTATGCGAAAAAGTGCTCTTTTTGGGTTGCATATCCGGCTCTGAACTGCACAGATACACCCCTTCTGCCGATTTGGGACTTTGTTTGTTGGAAAACAGAGGACTAAACTACTATTATTCCCTTCCAAATCGGATTTTTGATTATTTACATGCAGGAGTGCCTGTGTTGGCAACCGATTTTCCTGAAATTTCTAACATTGTGAAAAAATACAATACCGGCATTCTCGTTAATCAGTACAACCCTGAATATTTGGCAAATGTAATCAACAATTTTTTTACAAATGACTTTGATACAAGTGGATTCGCAGAAATTGCCAAAAATTATTGCTGGGAAGAAGAGGAAAAAATTTTACTGAAGATTATATCATCTTAATGGAAATAAAACATTTTAAACATTCCGAAATCGACCGTCAAAAATGGGATGCTTGCATCCAAAATGCTTGCAACCCATTAGTATATGCCGAAAGTTGGTTTTTAGATATCGTTTCCCCAAACTGGGAAGCGCTTGTTTTAGATGATTACGAGTATGTAATGCCCTTGCCCGTTAAGAGAAAATATGGCCTCTCTTTTTTAGTGCAACCTCCATTAACGCAGCAGCTTGGTGTTTTCTCAGCCCATACTATTGAGGAGTGTATTGTAGAAAGTTTTATTCAAAAACTACCTTACTGTAGCTATCATTTGGATTTTAACGAACAAAATTCGTTGAGAAAAGGAATAAAGCAACACAATTTTATTTTGAACTTAAAAGAAGATTATAGTACTATTTTTTCTAAATATTCTACCAATACGAAGCGCAACGTAAAGAAAACGGAATTTTATTCTTTTGAAATTAAAACAGATGTATCGGCAAACGATTTTTTGGAATTTTATCATAACACAGAAAAAAACTATGCAGTGGCTCCGGATGCAAAAGTAAACCAATTGATTCGAGAATCCATTCAAAAGAATCGAATAACCATTTATGGCGCTTATAATTCTGAACATTTATTAATTGCAGCGCTTTGCTTGCTTCATTCTTTTAATAGGTTGATCTATTGGCTACCTATGTCAAACAAAGAGGGAAAAGAAACCTCCGCGATGTTTAAAATTGTGGATACAATTATTCAAAAAAATGCAAATAGTAATTTAATGTTAGATTTTTACGGTTCAAATGTTCAAAGTATTGCACGTTTTTACGAAGGTTTTGGAGCAAAACTAACTTATTACTATGAAATTAAACGCCTAAGTATCAACGATTTTATCAAACGCCTCTGTTTTTGGAAATAAACTATAATAAATGAATTTGATTCAGACACTTCAAAAAATTACTAAACAAAAAATTATCCTCCCGTTTTATCATACGGTATCTGAAATTCCTTTGCTTCATATTAATAATCTGTATCGTATGAAAACAGTAAGTGAATTTCTGAAGGATTTGAATTTTCTGCTAAAAAATTTCGAGCCTGTTGGTATTGACACTCTCTATCATCTTATTATTTATAATATTGCTCCCCCAAAACCGGTTT
>Ga0209737_10001357_pt1 | contig 17734 bp, 13 predicted proteins | sample TergutCu122P3_FD_187284 | JGI IMG/M metagenome (GOLD analysis project Ga0209737, IMG submission 187284) | Cubitermes ugandensis P3 segment gut microbial communities from Kakamega Forest, Kenya - Cu122 P3 (SPAdes) (version 2) | ecosystem: Host-associated > Arthropoda: Insects > Digestive system...
CCCTGCGAAAGCAGGGGTCCAGAGCTGCGTGGCTAAAGGAAATAAAGTCAATGGTTTTCCGACTGCACTCCTGGACCCCCGCTTTCGCGGGGGCGACGGCAAGGGCAGATCAACTCAACTTAGAAACGGTCTAGCCGGGGGCAGGGCCCCAAAGCCCCCAACTCAAAAGCGACAAAACCTAGGGCGGAGGTGCCTGCTCATGGAGCAAGGGCGCCTGGTCCAGCACTGTAAAACGCCGAGCGCCTCTCTCTTCAAAATGCCACCACTCCATCCGGTTGGAAATGAAGCCCTCTGCCTCCATGGCGGCTTTCAGCTTGTCGCGGTTTTGCGCAGCTGTCTTCGAAATGCCTTCGGTAGCCCCCTGGCGCGCCCTGGGGCTGAATTCATCAAAGGGCGTTGGCATTTCAAGCTCAACACCTTCGGCATTTGCCAAAGTCGCATCCACGGCGGCGCCGCGGTTGTGGTGAGAGGCTGTTGCCGGGTTTGCCACGAAGCCGGGTTTGGGAAAACGTTCCCACATGGTTTTTTGTACACTCAAGGGGCGATAGCAGTCCCAAAGCTTGAGGCGAAGCTCCTGCGTGGCCAGGCGCTCGGCGACGCGAGCCAGGCGCTTGGCCACACTCTCGCGCAGCAGACAGCGCGCCTGTGGGGGGTAGACGGCGCGACCTAGGAAATTGTCCTCTCGCGCATAACGCAACTCCACAATGGCGTTGGGAATATGCTCTGCAACATCCACCAGGGGCTCCTCGGTATTCCCCCACGCTGTCACCCCCATCAACACAACAAAGGGCGCTCTCATGAGTATCTCGTTGGGTCTGCCACTCCCGCTTGAAGAAATCCACGTCTTCTCAGGCGACAACTTTCACACTGGCCGCAAGCAAGCCCGCAAGGAGACGGTGCATAGCAGCTGTGCGTCATCGAAAAGTCCACGCCAAGCGCGAGTCCTTTGTGGATGATTTGCGCCTTGGACAAGCCTGCCAAAGGCGTGTGGATGTGAAATGACGCGCCTTCGACACCCGCTTTGGTGGCAAGCCGGGCAAGGTTTTCAAAGGCTGTTACAAATTCCGGCCTGCAATCCGGATAGCCGCTGTAGTCAACGGCATTTACCCCCAAAAAAACATCGTTCGCCCCCTGGGCTTCTGCAAAACCCAGGGCCAGCGCGAGGAAGATGGTGTTGCGCGCAGGGACATAGGTGAGGGGAATGCGTTCGCCAGGGGCGGCTTCCTCCATGGGGACAGGCAGCTCCGAAGTCAGCGCGGAGCCGCCCATTTCTCGGAGGGAGCAATGCAAAATGTGCAAAGGTGCGCCCATGGAGGCGGCAATGTGCTGGGCGGCCTTCAACTCAATGGCATGTCTTTGCCCGTAGTCGACGGCGAGGCACAAGGGAAAGAAGCCTTGCGCGTGCGCAATGGCCAAACATGTCGTCGAGTCCAAACCTCCCGAGAAAAGAACGATGGCCTTCTTCACTCTCTTCGGATTCCTTCCAGATAATAGTCCATTTTTTTCTCGTTTTCTTCGCGGCATTTTTGCGGGCAGTCTTGTTCTGTCAGCGGCTCCACGCGAACCTGCAAAACCCCACAGGCGCGCACCGCGTCAAACCCGCCTGGAACAGGCCGCGGAGGAAAAATATTTCTCGCCTCATCCACGGGGATTTCTTCTTCCAAGGCATTGCATGGACATTGGCCATTGAATGCCTCATTTTGAGTCTCACTGAGCAAAACCACCTCCAGGGTTTCCAACACACGCCACTGGCAACCTTTGCAGCCTTGTACGGGGCCGTGCTCTGCCTCATGCACAGAGCGCATGTTTTGCCCATTAAACTGGGCGCTGCGATGGGTGTTGCGATAGACGAAGTGGCCGTCGACGAGGTTGTTTTCCAAGCGAAACCGCCCCTCGAATGTAAAGTTGTCTCCATCGGCCCTATGAGGTTTGCAGTTTTCTTCCTGGGCGGTGGAGGCAAAAAAGTCAAACAAACCTGCGTCCACTTCTCCGGGCAATGAGGCTGTACATGAAAGCCCCAGCAACAGAAACGTTGCGATGATGCGGTGTTTTTTCAAAGGGTTGCCTCTGGATTTGCTTCTGGTTGCCCTGCCATTTTTGTCTTAACATTGACAGGCAGTCCAGGCAATTTCTGCAGGGGGCTTCACTGGCTGAAAAACAAAACCATGAGAATGCCAAGGGCGCAGCCAATGCTTGTAAAGAGGATGGGGTGCTGGAGCACCAGCCTTGAAAATCTGTCCATACACAGGTGGAGCCAAAAATCTCGTCCAGCCAACATGTGTGCAGCCAATAGGGTTTCAGGCAGGTTTTCTGTAGGGAGCTTTTCGGGGCTCAACTTTTTTTGGGCCAACAATTTTTGTTCAGCCAAAATTTGCTCAAGCAGTTTTTGTTCATCCAATAAAATTTGCTCAAGCGAATGCTCCGGGTCGACGCTTTGCTCAGGAAGGTTTTCTTCAACCAAGCCTTGTCCAAAAAGCGTTTCTTCGGAAAAATTTTGTTCAAACAAATTTTCTTCAGTCAAAGCTTCTTCACTCAAAGCTTCTTCATCCCAAACCCTTTCATCCAACACTTCCGCATGCGGCTTTTCTTCTGCGAAGCTGTATTTCAGCAAGCTTTCTGCGGGCGGTGTTTTTTCATCTAACCACGCTTTGGCCAACACTTCCGCATGTAGCTTTTCTGCAGCGAGGCTTTGTTGCAGCAAGCTTCCTGCGGGCGGGGTTTTTTCATCCAAACCCACTTTGGCCAACACTTCCGCATGCAGTTTTTCTTCAGCAAGGCTTTGTTGCAGCAAGTTTCCTGCGGGCGGTGTTTTTTCGTCCCAAACCGCTTGGGCCCATATTTCTGCATGCGGCTTTTTTTCAGCAAGGCTTTGTGTCAGCAAATGTTCTCTGGCCGAGGTTTCTTCAGCCAAAAGTTCTTCAGGCGATTTTTCTTCAGCAAAGCCTTCTTCAAACACATTGTCTTGAGTCAGGAGTTCTTCAGGCAAAATCCCTTCAATTTCTTCAGGCAAAATTTCTTCGAATACATATGCTTCGGCCAAACTCTGCTCAGAAAACTTTTCTTCGGCCAGGCCCCATTCAGCGGGTTTTTCATCGGCCGGGTTTTGCTTAGACACTGTTTCTGCTGCCGACTTTTCCTTAGAGAAACTTTTGTCCGCGGCGGAGGAGGCAAGCCCCCCCTCAGAAGAGAAAAAGAAGGAGGGGGCTTTCCCCGAAACAGGCGTAAGGGGCTTCAATGCAAAGAGCCGGTCAAGCGTCACCAGCTGGGGGGTACCGTTACGGGAAGAAGGGCTGGTTTTTGAAACCTCCTTGTTGTGGGGGCCAGGGTTAGGAGCGCTGTTTTTCTGAGCGCTCTTTCTCGAAGGCCCGACAAGCTCGGTACGCTCTGCCATGTGCAGAGTGTCAAAGCGGAATTTGAGAGAGCCCAGCCCCACAATGTCCCCGGGGCCCAGCACTGAATTCAGCAGAACGGGGACGCCGTTGACAAAAGTGCCGTTGATGCTGTGCAAGTCTTCGATGAAGACGCGGTTTTCTTCCTGATAGAAGCGACAATGTCGTCTGGAAATGGACGGGTGATAGAGGACGACATTGCACGCCTCTGTACGTCCGACAAGGATGGGCAGGTGCTCAAACACAAACTCACGTCCCGCGTCTTCCCCCTCTAGAATGGCCAGCACAATGCTCATGTGATTCCCCGGATGATGGTCAGCAATTCCATCGAGCCCCTTCGACGGTTTTTACAACGACTTCTCACACCTTATAGCTTAACCCCGGTGTAGGTTTCTAAGCGCTTGAGCAAGGCATACAAAAAACGAAAGCCGTTTTCAGGTTTCAGCCTCTAGGAAGGCTTGCAACTCCTTGGGCAACGCCGACTCAAAACGCATGGGCGCCCGGCTGCGCGGATGCTCAAAACACAAGACGCTCGCATGCAGCGCATGGCGCGCAAGCATAAGCCGCTCCATGGCCGCAGGCTCCAAAAGGCCCCGCGAAAACCGGTCAAAATACATTTCATCGGGGCCATATATTTTGTCGCCGACGAGTGGAAAGCCCGCATGCTTCAGGTGTACGCGAATTTGGTGCTGCCTGCCTGTCACCGGCCTGCAGTTGAGCAGGCAAAAGGGGCGGCCTTGTCGGTGAAATGTGCGGAGGACTTCCACATGCGTGGTGGCGGGTTTTCCCTCGGGGCAAATGCGTACCGCAATGCGGATGGCGGCGCTGCCCTCGGCAATGGGGGCCTCCACGGAAAACCGGGGGCAAAGGGGGTGCCCCTCCCCAATGGCGAGGTACTCCTTGTAGACAAGGGAGGAAGCGAAGGCCCGCATGAGTTGGCGGCCGGCCTCGGGGGTTTTGGTACACACCAGAAGGCCGCTGGTTTCGCGGTCCAACCGGTGTGCCGGGGAGGGGGGCCGAAGGAAGCGCCCAGCCAGCTGGGCAACGAGGGTGTTATGGAAGTAGCGCGCCGAGGGGTGCACCGGAAGGCCCGCGGGTTTGTCCAGCACCAGCAAGTCCTCGTCCTCAAAAACCTGGACGAGGGCCTCGGGGCCGGGGACAGAGGGCTCCTTCGGGAGGCTACGCCAAAGCTGGAGGCGCATACCCGGTTTGACGCAGGAGGAGGGTTTGAGGGCCGGCAACTGCTTGCGGATGAGGGCCTGAATCCGGGTACGCGAGAGGCGCCCGAGTTTTTGGCCCAAATAACAGTCCAAACGCCAGCCCGCATAGTTGGGCTCCACGATGAATTCCACCAGGCAGGTGTCGGCCTTGCCCTCATCTTCCATGGTGGGCCCCGCCGGCTTGGGCTAAGCTGGGGGCATGCCCACGCCTTTTCCAGAGGAGCCCCGCCCCCGCTTTTGGCTTTCTCCTTGTGGCCTTCGCCCCCGCGGCGCAGGCCTTTGCGCCCTTGGCGCGTTGGCGCTTGCCTGGACCTCTTGCGTCACCACAACCACCACCGACACGGTACCCAAGCGAAACCCGGGCAAGGCCGAAGCGATACAGTTTGTGCTGGCAGCAACCAATGACTGGCATGGCGAATTGTTTGCAAGCCCTAGCACGCCTGGCGCCTTGCCTCAAGGCGGCGCGCTGGCATTTTCAGCGCAGCTGTCAGCGCTGCGCGAGGCTTTCCCCGGGCGCGTCCTGTGGGTAGACGCGGGGGACATGCTGGTAGAGGCCGCGCGCGCGCCAAAGAGGTGCTGGGTGGTGGATGTTTTTTCCCTCATGGGCTTGGACTTTGCAACCCTGGGCGAGCGCGACTTTGGCTTTTGGGAGGAAGCAGAAGAAGAGAAAACCCAGGCGCAAGGGGCGCTGAAGGCCTGCATGTTGCGGGCGCGGTTTGCGTGGAGCTCCGCGAATGTATACTCAACGGAGGACGGCGCGCGCCCCGCGTGGCTGGGTGGGGACGCCTTGCACATGGTGGAGAGGCAAGGGGTGCAGATGGGGTTTGTAGGCCTCACCACCCCCTCCGCGCCTTTGTATATTGGCGCCTCCAACATAAAAGGCCTCTATTTCGGCGACATGGCATTGGCCGCCCAGGAGAGGGCCCAGGCCCTCCGAGAGAGGGGGGCCCAACTCGTCATTTTGGTTGTACACGCAGGAGGGGCCTGCGCCCAGGAGGGCAAGCCCTCGGAGTTGTCAGCCTGCCAGCAGCAGGAAGGAGAGTTGGGGGCACTCTTGGAAGCCCTGCCCGAGGGCCTGGTGGACATGGTGGTGGCCGGCCATACGCAAAAGCCGCTGGGAGGTTTTTTCAAAGGGGTGCCCGTGGTGCAAACGCGGGGCCTGGGCACGCATTTTTCGCTGATAGAATTCCACTGGGAGCCCACGGAGCGCCGGCTTTTGCATGAGAAGACGCGGATACAAACGGTGCCCATTTGCGAGAAAACATGGCCAAGCCTCCAAAGCTGTGAAGGCCCCCCGCCGCCGGGGGAGGAGGCCGAAGCCCTTTTTTGGGGAAAGCAGCTGGAGGTGGACGCCCGGCTTTCGGCCATGCTGGCGCCCCTAGCCCGGCAGTTTGAGGCCAAGGCCCAGGAGGCGCTGGGCATAGAGGTGAAGGAGCGTCTTTCTCTGGGCGAAGAAGAAGAGTCCGCCCTGGGAGGCATGTGGGCGGAGACTTTGTTGTTGGCAACCCGGGCGGATGTTGCCTTGGTACACCGGGGGGCCTTTCGCGAAGCCCTGGAAGCGGGGGCGCTTTCGGCAGGCAGGCTTTGGCACAGCGTGCCCTACAACGGCCGCCTTAGCCTGGTACGCTTTTCAGGAGGAGAGCTCCGGCGTTTGTTTCAGCTGGCTTTTGGGCAGACGCGTTTGCGCTTTGACGTAGCGGGGGTGGAGTTGCAGCTTAGCTGCCTTCCTTCCGGGAGGAGGCAGGTAGCGGTACGGCTGATGTCTGCCAATGGCCAAAGGCGTACCCTGGAAGAGAAGGCCCACTATTGGGTGGCAATGCCCGAGTTTTTGGCCCAAGGAGGCGCCGGCCTAGAGGGCATGGTGGTGGGCGCGCCGTCCCGGCCGACGCAGTTGAAAGGGGGCATGCGCGACGAGGCGCTGCGTTTTTGGCTTGGGCGGAAACAAGCCTTGGAAGCGCCACTTAGGCCGAGAGTTTTATGGGGAAATGAAATAGACTCCTGCAAAAACCCTGAAACCTCCCCTGAAGAATACCCCAAGGAACAGCCATGACTTCGAGCGATTTCGCGCCTCCTTCCTCGTCTGAAGCCTCCGCGTCTGAAGCCCCCGCTTTGCCCACGGCGCCTGCCGCCCCCAGGCCAAAGCGCGCGCGCCGCAGTGCGGACTTGTTTGACGCCGAGGGAAACCCTGTACACATTAACCTGACGTGCCTGTGCTGCAAAACGGTGAAGCCGCTGGCTGCGTTTGGCCTGAGGAAAATGCCCAACGGCATCATCCGCAACCAGCCCTGGTGCCGTAACTGCCGCTCCAGCAAAAGCGCCGAGGCCAAGGCAGCGACGCCCCCCGAAGAAGGCAAAGACTAGACCGCTTCCACTTGGGCGAGTGAAGCGAGCCCAAGTGAAACCAGTCTAGGGGAGAGGGAAAGTCCCGCAAAAGGGGCCCCCCAGGGACAGCCCCCGCCCCCGCGAGGGCGTAGGGAAATGTAAGCCAAACCCTATGGAGGTGGCGGGAATCGAACCCGCGGCCTTCGCATTGCGAACGCGACGCTCTCCCAACTGAGCTACACCCCCGGCCTTGAAACGACCTGGGGTGCGAATAATGGAGGGCTCTTCTCTTGTCAAGGAAGACGAACATTCGCCAAACCCCCAAGAGCGTGCTAGAAAGACTCTCCAGTGCATTCCAGGGTTTTGCAGACATTCCATCAAGCAATACAAATTTTTTCAAAATGTCCTCTTTTTCTCATTCTTCAAAGACAGTTACAGCGGCAGAGCTCGTAAAGCTGGAGCAATCATTTGCCGCAAACCCCAGTTCCGACGCGTGGTTGCCGCTGGCAGAGGCCTACCTCGCCATGAGCCGCTACATGGAAGCCATGGTGGTAGCCCGCAAGGGCGCACGCGCGCAGCCCAACAGCCCAAGGCCCCGCGTTGTGCTTGCCGAGGTATACGCAGCACAGGGCAAGGACGCCAAAGCCAAGGAGGAAATTCAAGCGGCTTTGCAGATGGCGCCTGGGGATATGGTGGCGTTGAGGCTGTGTGGCCATTTGCAGATGAAGCTGGGCGAAAGAGAAGAAGGCACCGCCAAACTGCTGGCGGCGGCGAAGGCGGATGTGACGGACATGAAGACGCAGGCGCTTTTGGCGGAGTGGGGCATCCCCATGCCGGTGCCTCCACCCGTAACCGTGGCAGCGGCGGGGAGGGTTTTGGCTTCGCCTTCTTCCCCTACGCTTCCTTCGGCGGGCCCTCCTGTCGTCCCCCAGGGGTTTGCGCGTCAGGTGGCTGTTTCTGCTGCCCCTACCGCCCCTACCTTTCCTGCTGCCCCTGCCTTCCCTGTTGCCGGGGGGATGTCCGCCCCCGTTTCTGCTTCGGCGCCTCCCATGCCTCTGATGGTTTCTGCGCCTCCTGTGCGTCGGCCTGAATGGATAGCGCCTGCTGACCTGGAGGAGCCCAAAAAGCGCGCCAGCTCCAACACGGCCCTGTGGAGTTTGGTTATTCTCTTCATAGGCGTCGCAGGAGGCGGCATCTATTATTTTTGGGGACAGCACAAAGCCGAGCAACAGCAGAAGGTGACGCGCGCTTTGCTGGAGGCTGAGACGCAATTTAGGCTTGACAACCACGCAGCCTATCAAAAAGCCGCGGACCATGCGCGCGAGGCCATCCGCTTCAACAGCAGCTCCGCCGCCGCCCATGCCTACCTGGCGTATGCCCAAGTCATACGCGCCACAGAGCATGCGGGGGGAGACTCTGCCCTGGAGGAGGCCAGACGGCATTTGGCGATTGCAAAGCAAAGCGGGGAAGAGCTTTCCTATATGCATATGGCGGAGGCCTTGCTGGAGTCCTATTTCGGCAGGGTGGAGCAAGCAGAGAGGGTGCTTTCGGCCATCGTCCAAAAACACGAGAGCGAGGGGAGGAAGCCCGCCAGGCTGCTGATGACTTTGGGAGCCTTGCAAATGGATTTGGGGGATTTGGATGCGGCCAGTGAAAGCCTGGAAAAGTCCCAGAGCATTGCGCCTGAGCCACGGGTGTATGCATTGTCCGGAAAGCTGGCTCGCCAAAAAGGCAGCACTTCAGAGGCCAGACGTCTCTATGAGGCTGCGCTCAGGCAGGAGCGCAGCCACCCGGATTCGCTGATTGGCCGCAGCTGGGCGCTTTTGGAGCAGGAGGAACCCAACGCCTCTTATATAGATGCGTCTGACAACATATACCATTTGCTGGGCGGCACCTTGGAGCTTTCGGTGCGTCAACAAGCCATGGCCCTTATGCTGCAGTCTTTGCTGGTTGCGCGCGTTTTGGTGGATTTGCCTTTGCTCCAACCGCCGGAGTTTCGGGAGCGGTTGAGGGTGGCAGCGCGCATGGGCACCCGGGAGCAAAACCTGAAAACCATTCAAGAGAGCGACACAGGGGCTGAGTTGATAGACGGCAAAAACCCGGAGCTGCGGTTGATTCGGGCGCAGAGGTTTGCTGCCGAAAAAAGGATGAATGATGCCATTCAGGAAGCCAACAAGCTCATTTCAGAGGTGCCCTCGCGTGTCCATTTCCGAATAGAGCTGGCCCGCCTGTGGATGCGAAGAAATGCTGCTTCCAAGGAAGCAGAAAGCGTGCTTCGCGCGGCTGAGACGATGGCGCCGCGCAATCCCGTCATTCCGGTGCTTCTTGCGAGAGTCCTGTTGAGCCAGAACAAGGTGGATAGTGCCATAGGGGTTTTGCAGAACGCCTTAAAGACGACTGAGAGCGTTACCGTCAAAAACCCTGAAGCCAAAATGCTGTTGGCTCAGAGTTTTCGCGAGCACAAGAGAGACTACCCCCAAGCCGTTGCCCTTTATACGGGGGCCGCCTCCGAATTTGGCAGAGACAAAGTCAACGTGGCGCGCTCCTATCTGGAGTTGGGCATTACCTACGAGAGGATGGGGGATTCTCAAAAAGCCAAAGAGGCCTATGAGCAGGCGATGACGGTGGACTACGCCTATGAGCAGGCCTATTGTAACCTGGCAAAGCTCCTGGAGTCTTCGGCGGATGCTCAGGACAAAGAGCGTTTGCAAAGGCTGGCAGAAGTCTATTGGCGCGCCTGGACGCAGGGCGAGTGTACATCCTTGCAGCGCTTCAAACCCTAAAAGCAACGTCCGGGAGCAGTTTTTGCCGGCCTTGAGCGGCTGAAGGCCAGCAGAAAAAACCTTCAGCGAAGGAGGCTTTCAACCAGCTGGTTGGAGGTGGACAAATAGGCCAGGCGCTGGAGTTGAATTTCTTCGGGCAGGCCGGCAAAAACACGAAAAGCCTCCGCCAGAAAGCCAAGGTCGCCCCCCGAAGCCATTTGGCTCAAGGAGGAAGCGGTTTCATCCTTTTCAACGGCTTCTTTCCAGAGGGGGTTGTCGGGGGTAAGCCCGGCTTGCAGCAAGGCAGTAAACAGTTGCGCCGCGCTCAGGCGCACCCGCAACTCATCCAGGCTGCCAAGCAGCGTATGCTCTGCCCCGGAAAGTTTCAGCGCATGGACAAGCCGCGGGTCCACAGCGCCCGTTAAGTCGTCCAGCTCAACCGTTTCCTGAAACGCATTTTGCAAGGAGTGCAGCACCGCCTCGCTGCAGGCAAACTCAGCGCCCACCTGCTGCAGGTAGACAATGGCGCAGGCCACATCCGCGCTGTTTTGGGCAAGGGCTGTGTGGGCGCGCTGCAAACCCATGTCTGTTGTAGCGGGTTTTTGGTGGGTGAGTTTGGCTTTGGCCCAGTCGCGCAAAAGCCCCTCGGGGCCGAAGGCGAGGGGGCTCTGAGCAGGCAAAGGAGGACTCATCTCATGTACATCCAAAACCCAGAGGGGAATGTTCTCCAGGCGGCGAAGTCCATTGTGAAAAAGCTGCCTGGGGGAGTCAAAAGGGCGGAAGTTGTGAGCGAAGGCCGCAGGGGCGGCATCCCCATTCTCAGAGGAAGAAGAAGAGGAGTTGGCTTTTGGTTTCTGGTTTTCCTCCTCTTCGTCGTCGTCGGCCTCTTCTGTTTCCTCCAGGCCGGTGACTCTGTCCATGTCCACCCCCAGAAGCTCCAGGGTGTTGAGGCCCTTTGCCCCCGAAAAATTGCAGCGCACCAGCTTCAGCTTTTCAAAGGTGGCGCCTGCGAGTTCCGCATGGCGAAAGTCACAGTCCTGAAGGCGTCCGCCGTGGAAATAGGCGTTGGACAAGTCGGCGTTTTTAAAAGACACGTTGGACAAGTCACAGGTTTCCCACTCGGAGCCGGCCAGGCACAGCTTTGCCAGGTTGGTATTGGCGGAGAAGAGTTGGACAAAGGTTGCTCCCGTGTAGTCATCAGCGACTTTGCCCTCTTGCCGCATTTGGTTCCACAGCTTGGAGCCATTCTTCAATAAAACTTCAATCCTCTGAGGCATGGTTCGGCCTTATATCTTCGCTTGGCAAATGCTTTCCAACTCGAAAATAACAGGCTAAGCATTTTTTTGCGTGTTGGCTTGAGCGCTGCCAAGCAATATGTGAAGCAGAGGTTGGCATTCATGTTTGAACTTTTCATTTCCGAAGACTATGTCGGTGCAAGGCTTGACAAATTCCTTCGGAAGCAGTTTCCCAACGTTCCCGCCTCGCACCTGTTCAAGCTTGTGCGGACCAAAAACCTCCGCTTAAACAACAAGCGTGCCAAGCCTAAGCAACTTCTGGCTGCCGGGGATGTCATCCGCATACACAAGCCCTTGGAGGCTTTGAGCGCACCTGTTGCCGGGAAAGAAAAGCCCTCGGCCGCACCGCCTCGGCCCTCGCCTTCCCGGACACAGCCCCGGACATTGCCTTTGCCCATTTTGCATGAGGATGATTGGTTGTTGGTGGTGGACAAGCCCTCCGGCATGGCGGTACACCCCGGGAGCGGCATTCCACACGGGACGGTGGTGGATTTTGTACGCGCCTATTTGGGAGAGAAAGCGGTGCGCAACGGTTTTTCAGCAAGCCCGGTGCACCGCCTGGACAAAGACACCTCGGGGGTTTTGGTGGTGGCCAAACGCCGCCCGGCGATGGTGCATTTTACAAAATTGCTGACGGCGGGGGAGATAAAGAAAGCCTACCTCACCCTGGTGAGGGGGACGATGCCAAGCCCGAAGGGAAAAATAGAGGCGGCTTTGGCAGAGCGCCAGCAAAGCCATGCCTCAAAACTCCAGCACGGCAGGCGCATGCAAGAGGCCAAAACACTGTGGTGGCAAAGGGAGTGCCAGAGCGGCTGCGCCCTCTTGTCGGTGGCCCTGGAGACGGGGCGCACCCACCAAATTCGCCGGCATTTTTCTTCATGGAGTCGCCCCGTGCTGGGGGATGCGCGCTATGGTGACTTTGCCTTCAACCGCATTGCCAAAAAGCGCTGGGGGCTTGGCCGCATGTTTTTGCATGCCTGTGCTTTGGAATTTGCACACCCGGAGGATGGAGCCCACATGTGCATTTTCTCAAAGTTGCCCGGGGAGCTTGACAAGGTTTTGGAGAACATGGGTTTTTCAAGCCAGAAGGAGGTGGAGCTCGCCTCCTTGGGTTTTGGAAAGAAAGTTTAAGAAGCAAAGGGAAGAAAGTCGATGAAGACAGCAAAGCCGAAGGAAGAAGAGAAGCCATTTATGAGGCGGGTGCTTCAAAGGCCGCGCCGCTCCTGGCTTGGGTGGATAGGCAATGCCCTCCTCTTCTTGTCATTGACGGCCATGACGGCAGGCCTTCTGGCGGTTGTCGCCCTTTATGTTGCCTTCTCCCCCGGGCTTGCCCAGGTGCCGGATGTGGCCTCCTACCACCCCCCGGTTGTGACGGAAGTATACAGCGCGGAAGGGGTGCTGGCCGGAGAGTTTTCCCGGGAGCGCCGCAAAGTCATCCCCTATGAGCGCATTCCCAAGCGCCTGGTGCAGGCTTTTGTGGCCTCGGAGGACAGTCAATTTTTCGACCACTTTGGTGTGGATGTGATGGGCACGGCGCGTGCGGCCTACAAAACAGCGATGAGGAAGTTTCGGGGAACGGGCTCCATGCAGGGCGGCTCCACGCTGACGCAGCAGACGGCCAAGGCGTTGATGGTTCATTCCGAAGGCTACCGCGCGGCGACCGCCAAAACCCTAAGGCGCAAAATCCGCGAAGCCATTTTGGCTTTTCGCCTGGAAGCAGGGCTGAGCAAAGAAGAAATTCTCTACCTCTATTTGAACAATGTTTATTTGGGACACCACAGCTACGGCATTCAGTCCGCCGCGGAAAATTATTTTCGCAAAAGCCTGGCAGAGCTTTCCTTGGCAGAAATGACACTCATTGCCGGGTTGCCGCAGGCGCCTTCAAAGTACTCTCCGTTTAGAAACCCGGAAGCCGCCAAGCGCCGCCGCAGTTATGTACTTCGGCGCATGTTTGAAGAGGGGATGATTAGCGCCCAGGAGAGGAAGGAAGCGGAGGATACCCCCGTCGCCGTCTTCCCTGTGGAGAATGTCTTCCACGACTTTGCCCCCTATTATACGGAGGAAGTCCGCCGCTACGTGGTAGAGCGCTGGGGAAACCCGGCCCTCTTGGAGGCGGGCCTCAAAGTGTTTACAGCCATGGATGCGGAGAAACAACGCATTGCGCAGGAGGCTGTGTTGAAAGAGCTGTTGATTGTGGACAAGCGCCAAGGCTACCGCGGCCCGGTGAAGAGGGTGGAAGATGCGCAGGCCAAGCGCCAACTGGATGAGGAGGTGAAGAGGGTGCTGGCAGGCAAGCCCTTCCAGGAGAATACGCTGTATGTGGGGCGGGTGGTTTCCATGGCCGGCAATGGGCGGTGGGCCAAAATAAAGATGGGGGACAGCATGGGCCTTCTCCCCCTGGAGGGGATGCGCTGGGCCCGGAAACTCAACCCCGAACAGTACTACCCCAGGGCCCTCATTTCCCGGGTGAACGCCGCCCTCCAGGTGGATGATGTGGTGGTGGTACGCTCCGTGACGCCCCAAAGCCTGTTTGGCGCACAGGCCCCTCGGGAGTTGGAAGAAGCCGCCGCGGACACCAAGACGTGGCTGCAACTGGAGCAGGAACCTGAGTTGCAGACGGCCCTCGTCTCTATAGACCCTCACCGCCGCTATATTGTGGCGATGGTGGGCGGCTATGACTTTGATGCCAACGAGTTTAACCGCGCATTCCAAATGCGTCGGCAGCCAGGCAGCGCCTTCAAACCCTTTGTTTATGCCGCGGCCATGGAGCAACTCAAATGGACGCAGGCGACGGTTCTTGTCGACAGCCCCATTGTCCACGGCGAGCTTGGCGGCGAAGACTTCTGGAAGCCGGCCAATTATGACCAGAATTTTGTAGGCGATGTGGTGTTGCGCTCAGCCCTTGCGCTGTCTTTGAACATTCCTGCGGTGAAAACCTTTATAGAGGTGGGCCTTGAGGCCATGGAGGCGTGGAATGCGCGCTTTGGTTTTTCAACGCCGCTGCACCCGGATTTTGCGTCGGCCTTGGGCAGCTCCGAAGTCATCCCCCGGGAGATGGCCAATGCCTATGCCGTCTTCAACAATGGCGGGCTTAGGGCGCCCTCGTGGATGGTGCGCAAAATTGAAGACCGCTTTGGCAGGACTTTGGAAGACCAGACGGCCTATGACGATGCTTGGGCCCCGCTGGCTGACCGCATAGCGGCAGGCTATGCGGCCTTGTTTGAAGAAGGCGAGCGCGTGCTTTCCCGGGAAACGGCTTTTTTGACGACGGACCTTTTGCGCGCCGCGGTGCGTGAAGGCACGGGCGCTCCGGCGCAGGCGCTCAAAAAGCCCGCCGCCGGGAAGACGGGAACCACCAATGACTCCTATGATGCGTGGTTTGCGGGGTTTACGAAGGATTTGGTGACGGTGGTGTGGGTGGGGTATGACGAGCGCCGCTACCCCCTGGGCCGCTATGAAACGGGGGGACGCGCCGCCCTCCCCCTCTGGGTAACCTATATGCAAGGCGCCCTGGGGGGCCACCCCCAGCCTGAGTTTGTGCCCTCGCCGGGTTTGAACCTTGTGCGTTTGCGCGTTGACAAAAGCAATGGCCTGTTGGCTTCCTCGGGGACAGCGTCCAGAGACGTTGTCGAAATGTATTTCGTCAAAGGCACAGAGCCCAAACAAAAAACCAGCGCCAGGGGAGAAGTCGACGCCAACCAATTTTTTATGGGGAATTTTTGAGGAGCAGACCGGTTTAGGGAGCCACCCACATGCGTTATGAGTTTGTATTGCAAAAACAAGACGGCCCCTACCTCTTCGAGGAGGTGGAGCAGCAACTCCACTCCCGGGGGGCCCTCCTGCAGCCGGACGGAAGCTGGGTGTGGCCCTTGGGGCCCTCCTTGGACTGCCTGGTACGCCGTACCCAGGAGGGGGAGCGCCGCTTCCACTGGCTGGGCTTGTCTCTTGACAACAACCCCGAGGCGGCCGCCCAGGCTTTTGGGCTGCTGCTTGGCTTTGCACAAAGCCAGGGCCTTGGGCTTGTCGACGCACAACAATTGAAAGAGGTGACGGAGAAAGACGAGGCTTCGTTTCTGGCTCAATATGTGCGTTTGTTGGAATACACCGACAGCTACGGGGGCACTGTTTTTGCGCAAAAGCCCTCGGTGACGTGGTCAAATTCCCAGGCGCTCTCCTCCAAGCCCACCGGCGGCGTTTTTGCAAACCCCCGGACTAAGGTGCTTTTGCTGCTGCTGCTTGCGGCGCTCCTCGTCTCCTATACGCTGGCGCAGAAGTTGTTGAGCTCCTTTGTCCAGCAACCCCCCTAGCCGCCCCCCTGGCTGCCCCCTGGCTGCCTTGGCCACTTGCTGCAAAGCAAAAATTCCCAAACCCCCTTCTTTTGGCTAAGCCCCTGCCTATGGAAACGCTTTCAAACGCCTTACAAACCTCGTGGCTGCCCTGGGCTTTGGCGGCTGCGGCCCTTGTGCTGTTGCTTCTCCTGGCCCTCTTTCTCTGGAAACGCAAGAAGCGGGCCCAACCCAAAGAGCAGCTTGCCCTCAAGGAGCGCTCCGAGGGGGTGGCCCAGCAGATAGAGCCCCCGGCGGCGGTACAGGTGGAAAAACGCCAAGAGGAGAAGGCCCCCACCCCGGCGGAGCTCCTCCGGAGGGCGCGGGAGCAACTCGAAGCCCAGGCCAGGAAGCAAAAGGAGAAGGAGGCCAAAGAAGCCCTGGAGGCCCAGGCCAAGGCGTTGAAGGAGAAGGAAGAAGAGGCCAAGCGGGAGGCCTACCGCCAGAAGAAGGAGGCCGAGGCCCAGGCCAAAGCACAGAAGCTGCGCGAGGAGGAGGCCCAGGCCCGGCGCCTGGAAGAGGAGGCGCGCCTGCAAAAACAAAAGGAAGAGGAGGAGGAGCGCGCAAAGCTGGCCAAAGAGGCGGGCAAAACGCTGGCCGAGGGCCTGTCCAAAACCCGCAAGGAGGGTTTTCTGGCAAAGCTTGGGGGCCTGTTTAAGGGCGCGCCGCGCAGCGTGGATGCGGCCTTGCTGGGAGAGTTGGAGGAGCTGTTGTTTTCAGCGGACATTGGGGTGCAGACGGCTTCGCGCCTTTTGGCCAGCGTGGAGGCGAAGGCGAAGAAGCAGGAGCTGGCGGATTTTGAGGCGGTGAAAGCCTTGCTCAAGGCGGAGATTGCGGAGATTTTGGAATTGCCGCCCCCGCCTTCTTCTTCTGCGGGAGAGGGCCCCGAGGTGTGGATGGTGGTAGGCGTCAACGGCTCCGGAAAAACCACCAGCATAGGCAAGCTGGCGGCGCAGGCCAGGGCGCAGGGAAAGAAAGTAGTGCTGGCAGCGGCAGACACCTTCCGCGCGGCGGCGGCAGAGCAGCTGGACATTTGGGCAGAGCGCACCGGGGCCCTTCTCATTAAGGGAAAAGAAGAGGGGGACCCAGCCTCCGTCGCCTTTGAGGGCTTAAAGCGCGCCAAGGAGGAGGGCGCCCACCTCCTCATTGTGGACACTGCGGGCCGCCTCCATACCCAGCAGCCCCTCATGGAGGAGTTGCGCAAAATCCACCGCGTACTGGGCAAGGCCCAAACCGGGGCCCCCCACCAAGTATTGTTGGTGTTGGATTCCACCATGGGGCAAAATGCCATCGCTCAAGCCAAGCAGTTTTCTCAGGCGGTTTTGGTGACGCAAATGGTGCTCACCAAATTGGACGGGACAGCGAAGGGAGGGGTTGTCATCGGCATTTGTGAGGAGCTCAAGTTGCCGGTGGGCTTTGTAGGCATAGGAGAGAGGGCCCAAGACTTAAGGCCCTTCTCGCCCAAGGAGTTTGTCGAAGCCCTGTTTGAGGAAGCCTAAGGAGTTTTGCATGAAAGCAGCCGATGTTTCTTCGCCGCCGCCGTCGCCGCAACTCAATGTCAGCCAGGTGTTTGCAGCCAAAAACCTGTTGCTGACGGGCGTGACGGGTTTTTTGGGCAAAGTGACTTTGTCGATGCTGCTCGACAAATACGGCGAGGTGCTTAACAAGGTTTATGTGCTTGTGCGCAAAGGCTCCCTCAACAATGCCCAGCGCCGCTTTATGGAGCGCGTGGTGCCCAGCGAGCCTTTCGCCCCCTTGCGGGAGAAATATGGCGAAGAAGGCGCCCTGAAATTTTTCGCGGACAAATGCGTCGTCATTGAGGGCGACATAACAGACCCACGCCTGGGGATGACAGAAGCGCAAATGGAGGCACTTCGCGGCCAAATAACCGCCCTCATCAACTGCGCGGGCCTGGTGAGTTTCAACCCCTCCTTGCAGGTAGGCCTGGATGCGAATGTGGTGGGGGTGCAGCATGCGGTGGCCTTTTGCCAGGCGCTCAGGGTGCCTCTGGTGCATGTTTCCACAGCCTTTGTAGCGGGGGAGCGCTCCGGCCTGGTTTTTGAGAACGAGCCGGTGGCGGGTTATTTCCCCAAGAAAGCGGAACTCAAGGAGGCGGAGTTTTCCCTGGAGCAGGAGTTGAAGGACTGCGCCAAGGCGGTGGCCCGCATAAGGGAGATGGCAGAGGACAAAGCCCTAAGCACGCAATTTAGGGAGCGCGCCCAAAAGCGCCTGGAGAAAGAGGGAAAAGACTTTCAGGACGAGCGTACATTGCGCATGGCCATTAACCGGGAGCGAAGGCTTTGGGTTTCTTTGCAGCTGACGGAAATTGGCATGGAGCGCGCCAAGTTTTGGGGCTGGCCCAACACCTATACCTATACCAAGTCCCTGGGCGAGCAGGTGATTGCGCAAACGGCCGACTTG